>Ga0131853_10006929_pt1 | contig 20485 bp, 17 predicted proteins | sample TergutLab28metaG_FD_92764 | JGI IMG/M metagenome (GOLD analysis project Ga0131853, IMG submission 92764) | Labiotermes labralis P1 segment gut microbial communities from Petit-Saut dam, French Guiana - Lab288 P1 (version 2) (version 2) | ecosystem: Host-associated > Arthropoda: Insects >...
AAAACCAACAAGATGCAACAGTTAGATGTTTATTATCAACATTTTCTCAACATGTTTCGGGCATCATTATGCCCATCTTCAGGAGACCAAGACATGTGTTACTGCACGTGGTGTGCTGCGCTGTAACAAGCGGGGAAAAAGTAGATGTTAGCTGTAATGTCTTTCTGTGGGGTACTGCATAGTAAACATAGATGGGACCTCGTGTGATTATGCGAATGTCGTGTGCAAATGGGTGTGTCGTGGTGTTGGACTGGTATCTGTCGCGTGCGTTTTTCAGGTCTGGTGTATCGGGAGCAGGTGTACTGATGCATGCATTGTGCCTGATTGATTGGAGGGGTGTGTGGTGCAAGTGTTATTAGGTGCACTAGGGGGTGTATGCCGGTGATGGGCCGGTTGGTATGGGGGGTGGAGGTTTAATGTGAAGTCAGCTACATACCTGGTACTGCTGGATGTGGTTGGTAGCGGTTGTGGGGCGCCGTATTGTAGGGTGCGGGCACTGTGAAGGTTACTGTTCGACTGGCAGGGTCCTATAGGAGGGTGGGAGGTGTTGATGGCCATCTGGAGCAGTGGGTTGGGTTCGCCGGGGTTTTGTTCGGAAACGAGCCTTCCAGATTTGTGAAATGCCTGTATGAAGAACTGTTCATATGGGGTTAATAAGGAGGTGTTTTTGATGGGTTTTAGGAGGGTCATTGTTTTCTCCATGGGCCCGTAATGATGCCTGAAACATGTTGAGAACGTGTTGATAATAAACATCTAACTGTTGCATCTTGTTGGTTTTCTCTCTCACTTCACAATTTGCTCACAATGCACGGTCACAGAAACCTAAAGCTTAAAAAAACACCACTACTCGCTGTGTAAGAACCCAGAAAAGCATGGTTCTTGTCTACACATGCCTCGTTTGCAATACAAAAATAAAGTGGTACAAGAACACAACTTTAGAACACACATAGTTTTGAAAGTGTTTTAATGTAACTTCATTACATCTTTGTTGTTGGTACAATAACAGTAAAGTTGTCTTTGTGCCTACTATGAAGACATAAAATGGAGTGGATATATAGCTGCCCTGGCTCTGCACCAGATGGAGGCAAGTGGTCAGCTTCACACCTTGGGCACTTCAGTCCTGGGAAAGATCCTCCAGCACCCTTTAAATAGGAGGCTGGGTGGACGTAGTCATTCATTGTTGTTGCATATCTTGTAACACAGCAAATGAAATTTACTCCTTGCTGTTATCATTAAAAGCGTTATCTTACTGAAATGAACCTTCTGTGGTATCTGTCCCTGAACTAATTTGAACTCATTTGTTTCAACAGAATTCTTTACTCATTCTGTCATAATTCATATAACTTAATAATTTAAGTATCATATACTGTACGTAATCACATTCTCGTTTAATGTACTTTCAGTGACATGTACGTATCAAAATCAGTTAGAGTTTAAGATCAGAACTGTTAGTTCTCTGCTTGTTTACTTGTGAATACTGCAAACACTGGATTTAATTTATTAGTAATATTTACAAAATGCACTCGTATGATCTTTAATTTTAAAATAAATGATGTAGCTAAGTTTACTTAGTTAGTATGCCTTAAGTTTTTATGTAATTCTATCTCAATTGTAATTTGAAGATTACTGTCTCCAGGGATGTTAACCTTCTACCCAGAAGACAGAGGCACTAGGTTACTCTCAACCAGTGATGGAACCATAATATTCATATATACCACTGTTGGTACAACCATAATAATCATATGTACAACCACTGGTACAACCATAATATTCATGCTTACTACCATAATAACTTGAAATCACACACAATTGTAATTTGTCTACCTATAGGGGCGAGAAGAAAGTGATATGCAATAAATTCCCCCAGCAATCGGCTGTGACTTGTTTAATATGGCTGAGTGAAGGTCGCATAATCTTTGGACAGGCAGATGGAAAAGTACGTTCAGCAAATCACCGAACCAACAAATCACAGACTTTGTATGCTACAGATTCATATGTTGTGTCTCTTGCCTCCAAGTAAGTAATGCATCAGTACATATCACCCCTATTTTGTAAAAAAGGGGACAACCCTCAAACATTAATTTTATAGGAGGAGCAAGATGATGGCTCCATTGTACAGTGTGTTCGGAAAGTCACTGTGCACTTAGGCTTCGTTAGAGTCCAGTTGAAATGTGATGGCACATGGTGAGGTGACGCATGGGAGGGGAAGTTTGGAAAGTCACTGTGCACTTATAGAAGGTGTTGGAAGTGATGTCCATGAGAGTCTATACAGGCCTGAACCAATTTAATTTTATTCTCAAACACTTTCTGCAGATCCTCTTGTGCCTAAGTGTACAGCAACTTTCCGAACGCACGGTACATATGACAGATGCTTTGAGAGGTAAGATATCCCCCACCTATCTTGGCTCTTCTTGACAATGGAGTTGTCATCATTTTATGTATCTTAGAGGCCAATTAATTGAATGATTTGCTACATATAACTGAATTTAGGGCCAATGTGATGGTATACAATTTGGCAGCTGTGATGTCATAAATTGATTGGTACTATAAATTTGTACAATGAAAACAATGCATGTTAATGTAAGAGTGATTTGACATTTGCTTGAACAGTTATCTGAAATATGTTCAGTAGTTAAGCAGCCTTGGTGGTTTATTGTGTTTGTTAATGTTCTAGCCCTCGAGGAACAGGTTTCGTATCAGGACATGCAGATGGCACCATTGTACGATACTATGTCGTTGAAGACTCAAGTATGGAACAACAGGTGACACCAATATTGATATTTTAAAAATTTGCATTGTTTTATTTCAAAGCAGATTTTATGTTATGATCCTAAGTGTACTAAGGAACACATATTTCTGAATTCTTTGTATCAGTCAAATGCATTGAAATATTGTGGAGTGTTGGGATTCAGTTGCACAAATTGTTGCTGGAAGTATCCCATACCATGTGTTGTGTAGAATTATCACATATAATGTGGCATTTGTGTGTCTGTATGTACAGGGGTGCTGATAAGTCCTTAGCCCGACAAGGAAGGAAACAAGCTCGGAAGCATATCAGGGACGCGCGCAATTTCAACAGTATTGAGACGTGAGCTTTCATCAAGTTTTTTTCCCTGCAAGGCAAGGCGCCGAAGGAAATTCACACCATTCTGACAGAAACATTAGCTTGTTTCCTTCCTGGTTGGGCTAAAGACTTATCAGCATATCTGTGTGTCTCATGTATTTGTTCGATAATTCATAAAATACACTTATGTTTGGATATGTAAGGAAGTATTATTGATTAATTTGTAGCTGCCACTAAAACATGATATAACCTTAGTCTAATCAGCTACATTGCACAGTTTATTCTTGTTGCACCTGCATCTCTTAATATCACTCAAGTTCCATGGTTTTAATATCACAAAACATCTGTACTTGAGCCTTATTAATAGCAAATTTCTTGTAATTGACTGCCAGATGAAAAGTAATTATAATATTAATAATACTGATGATGATGACGATGACGACGACAACAACAACAACAAGAACAACAACAGTGACTAACAACATTGGAAATGATACAAAAAACAACAACAACAACTCAACTCTTTTTTATTATTGTGTGGAGTCAACAGCCAGATGGCCAATAACAGATACAGCAGAACATAAAAACATGAATAACAAAGGAAAATGAATAGGACACTATGAAACAAACACGGACAAAACAAACAAACAGAAGAATGCTTCAGTAGTTAATCAGGGCATCTTATAATAATGAACTAATAGTAATAACAAAATCTGACTTAAGTGTGTTAATTTGCCTTCATAAGACATCAAAATTACTACAAACTGTATCTGATGATGAGTGTAAATTTACCCATAAGCTATTTTATATAAAAGTGGGCCGGGTAGCTCACTCGGTATAGCAACTGACTATGGGCTGGACGGTCTGGGATCGAATCCCGGTGGGGACGAGATTTTCCGACTGTTCAGACCGGCCCTGGGGCCCACCCAGCCTCCTGTGCAATGGGTACTGGTTCTTTCCCGGCGGTAAAGTGCGGCCAGGGCGTGCTGCTGACCACTCACCCCCTTCTAGTGCCGCGGTCATAGAAGAGTAGAGCTATACCTCTACCCACCCTCTGGGCCACACCGAACAATGTGTATCGGGTCTTTCCCAGGTGTAAAGTGCGGCCAGGGCGTGCTGCTGACCACTCACCCCCTTCTAGTGCCATGGTCATAGAAGAGTAGAGCTATACCTCTACCCACCCTCTGGGCCACACCGAACAATGTGTACCGGGTCTTTCCCGGGTGTAAAGTGCGGCCAGGGCGTGCTGCTGACCACTCACCCCCTTCTAGTGCCGTGGTCATAGAAGAGTAGAGCTATACCTCTACCCACCCTCTGGGCCACACTGAACAATGTGTACCGGGTCTTTCCCGGGTGTAAAGTGCGGCCAGGGCGTGCTGCTGACCACTCACCCCCTTCTAGTGCCGCGGTCATAGAAGAGTAGAGCTATACCTCTACCCACCCTCTGGGCCACACCAGGCCTGTAACGGGATCACTTTACCTTCTTTATTTTATATAAGAACTGGCTAATACACACTTATTTTACTAACACCACTTTATTGGCACTGCGTTTTTCGACATGTTTCGGCCCTCGAAGGGCCATCTTCAGGGAGTATGACTGGTACATTTTCACAGCCAGATCAACAAAGTGTGTACCAGCTGTAAAATTTATTGTACATCTGACATATATTTTGTCAATCAGTTGTACTGCCTGAGGATGGCCCTCTGAGGGCTGAACATATCTGAGTAACACAGTGCTAATAAAATGGCGTGATTAGTGTAAGTGTGCATTAGTCTCTTTTTATATGAAATAGTGATATCAGTGCACAGATATGAGCAACATAAGTTTAACCCATAAGCATTACTTGGCTAATAACATTGGTAAGTGTAAAATCAGCCACTAGTTCTAAAAACTGTAATTTACAAAGGAGTTAATTTAGAAAGAGGGGAAAGATTAGTTTGAAACAGTCTTTAATATACATGCATCACTTCACCCCACCCATCGCAATTGTTTTTATGTGCCTCTCTTCAACTCATTAGCCAAAAACAACTATTCTTAGGTAGAAAACATATTTGAGGTGTATTTGACTCCTGTTGTCACCACCTCACCAACTTACATCAGTGAATTAATGTCTTAAGTTTGTACAATATTATAGGTTTTCCAGCAAATTTTGAATCCCACAGTGCTCATGACATTTTGTGTAAGTAAACCATGCACTTAAGACATAAATGTCTCATAAAGAAGTCACTCCGTGGAAGTCACGACTTACAGGAATGGGTCTCAGTAGAAGGGGTATTTGTGTGTGGCATTGAAAGCATTGCATGGCCTCCTGTTTTACCATGCTATTGCTACTTTCTTCTATATTCATTCTGGTTCATCTTTTATTTTAATCCTGTTATATCTCATTCAGTATACATCCTGTTTTTCAGGGACGACTGACTGTTCATTCAGTCCCACCATATGCGTTGGCGTGGCCCATGGGGCACATACTTGCTGCAGGCTGTGACAGACGTGTTGTTTTGTACAGTCAGGAGGGGCGTGTGATCAAACAGTTTGATTATAGCCGAAATGACACAGAAAAGGAATTTACAGTAGCTTGCTGTAGCCCAAGTGGGCAGGCAGTAGCTGTAGGCAGCTTTGACAGGTAAGTGTAACACAAGTAGTAGTAGTAGTAGTAGTAGTAGTAATCAGTGTCTTGGTTTGTGCTTTCAGGTCTGTTCCCGTTTTTCTGTTAAATAGGTTGATATTGCAGCATAGTTACCATTGAGTCATTGTAATTCAAATAGTCAGGTCTTTATTTTTCTAACTATACAGTGAGGTTCCATTCTTAGGCTTCTTTGAAAAACTGCAGAACATGACTATTAGCTTCGCCATGTCTGTCTGTATGTGTGTATGTCCAACAGCATGGAACAACTCAGTACCCACTGGATGGATTTTTGTGAAATCTGATATTTGATTTTTCAAAAATCTGTCTTAGAAAACTGAAGTTTTATTAAAATCTGAAGTGAAGACGTATGTACATCTCTGAATGCTTCTTAGAATGAGAAATGTTTCAGATAAAAGTTGTAGAGAAGAATACACATTTCATGTTCAATAACTTTCTTTCGAAATCGTGCCCTTTATGAGATAATATGGAAAAATGTGTTAGAGCTGGACAGGTCACAGATGACGGTATAATACGGTGCACGTGTTTTGCATGCTGGATAACTAATGCTACAGACATACACTCAGAATATGTAATATTTATTGCATTTCCATGGTAACAGTGGTTACATGAATGTGCCTCAATGTTATGTTATACGGACATTGCTTTTCGTGTTTATACATATTATGTTATTTGTTTATGTTACTACTGATTTACTCTGTAAATTAGGGACACTTAATTTGTTTCTAATTCTTGCATTAATAAACTGTATTTTGATGCAAAAACTGACTATACGCAGTGAATATTTTCATGACTGTTGTTTTCATCCCTCATATACTGTAAAGTCAGAATTTCATGCATGGCTGGAATATCAAGACCCCCTACTGTGTCTTGAAGTCAAGCTGTGTTATGAGAACGGAAACGAGTTTATTTTTCATAGAAGTGTTTTCTGCGAAACAGTTGAAGTTTCATATAGTTTCATGCAATGTTTATTTCCATATAAAGTTGCACCAATATAAATTAAACTTTTGGTACCTTCATGGTTAAATCCTGCACAACTAAGTTTTATCAATTTCAACATTTGTCTAGATGAAACATGCAAAAGGACATAACCTCACTCTACTTTATTTTGGGCACTTTGTGCAAAGAATACAAGACATATTCTGAGGGTTGGATTCGGCAAATGAACTTATTTATGCACAGGTTACGAGTATACAGCTGGAGTCCTCGGAAGTCTTCATGGGAGGAGAACCAGCCCAAAGAGGTCCCATATCTTTATACTATTACAGCACTGGGCTGGAAGCGAGATGGATCTCGGGTTGTATGTGGAGCTCTCTGTGGTACTGTCGAAATGTTTGAGTCAGTGCTGAAGTGAGTGGATGTAACATTTATAAAAAAAATAATCTCTTAATACTTCCTGCCTACTGTGCAGGACTCTAGGTACCTCATGAGGCATTGTAGCTGTTGGATTACCTTGTTGTTTTCGTTGGCAGGCAGTCATTGTACTAAGTTCTGAGCAAGTCATTGCATTTTTATTTCTTGTAAATATAAGAAAACTACCACCACCAAGGGTATTGTAGCCCTGGAAAATGAAGGTGGTACATTTGTTCAAAATGTGGGAAATCAGTGATATGCTACGCAGTGTAGGAATCCGGAATACCCAAATTTTAAATATCTTTCTACTGTTACAGTGATTACCCTTCCCCCCCATATTAGTCTGTTCTTTGTTCTAGAATGAAATTTGGTGAAATAAATTGGTCTGAGACAGTCAGTATGGCTGTGAGGTTTTGAATTAGAAAGGCTGGAAATGTTAATTTGTTATTTCATATAAAACTATTATTATGATTGCCTATATAAGTTTTAATGGGGCACATGGTGGCACAGTTGGTTGGGGCACATGGTGGTACAGTTGGTTGGGGCACACGGTGGCACAGTTGGTTGAGGCACTGTGCTACAAGTTGGAAGGTTGCGGGTTCAATTCTCAATGGTGTCATTGGAATTTTTCATTGATGTGGGGTCAACTCAGCTTCTAACAGAAATGAGTAGCAGGAATATTTCCTGTGCGGTTAAAGTGGCCAGTGTATAGGGCTGACAACCTTGCCACCTTCATGTGCTGATTGTCTAGAAATCCTGGGAGCCTCAAACTCCTGTAACCCCCAGGGCCAGTACAGGCCTGTACAGGGATTGCATTATCTATTATATGTTGAAATAGTTATATTTTTCAGAGAGTGTGTGCTGTGTAATGTGTTGTACACCATAATACCACATTTGGTGATAATTTCTTAATATCTTGGCACTTTATGTTTTGTAGGCGCACACTGTGGAAGAACAAGTTTGAAATGACATATGTGGGACCAAGTCAGGTGCTTGTGAAACCATTAGCACCTGGGTCACGTGGTGTTATCCTTAAATCACATTATGGATATGAGATTGATGATGTGCGTATCATGGGCCGGGACAGCTATCTGGTTGCCCGGACTGCAGAAACTATCCTTCTGGGGGACTTACAACATAACTTACTGAGTGAAGTATTGTGGGCCAACTCTGGACGAAATGAAAAGTTCTATTTTGACAATCCAAATGTTTGTCTCATCTTCAATGCAGGTGAACTCAGTCTGGTTGAGTATGGACAGAATGACATCTTAGGGTCTGTCAGGTTGGTGCCAGTATAAGCCAAGTTTGAGGTTTATTGATGTAGGTGTGATATAATGTTTAAACCCAGGGACACAGAAAAGTAGGTACTTGTTCATATCCTCTCTACCTGGAGAAGTATACAGAACTAGTTTGTAAAATGTAGGGAGAAAAGTTGGGTTAGTGACATTTTCTTATATGCGATAGCATTATATCATCCCTTTGTTGAGTTTGCACATACATTTGTGTGTTCATTAAATTGAATCTAACGCTTGATTGATAGTACATAGGAATGCATGAGTGTAACATTTCTGTGTTGGTGAATGGTTTGTATTGTTACTGAACATGTTAAATTTTCTTTTATGTACTTGTTATACAGGACAGATTTTATGAATCCTCACCAGATCAGTGTTCGCCTAAATGAGAGACGTCTTAACTCAGCAGAGGAGAACAAGAAGCTGGCATATTTACTGGACCTGAGGACAGTTTGCATAGGTATAGAACATTTAATTAACAGAATTATTTCTTTAGAAAATAATATCTATTTTATTAGACCCAGGGGCTCAGTCAAAGAGCTCATTTGTAGTCTGTTCTTTATTGCATAAATTAACAGATATTACAAGATAGTATGTCTAATTAACTGCAGTTATTTCAGTGCAGCTGGGAAAGCTGGTGATACATATATGTGTAAATTTTCCACTAGCACAGAGTTCCACAACTTTCAATTTTTTGCTGTATCATTACAGTTTTATGCTGTTATCATATTTGTAATTATTAGCAAATAGAAGGATGTAATCCACAGTTGGTAGCTGTCTGTATGCTGTATAAGGGTTGATGGGACTAATATATTAATATCAAAGCATTAGTTGATAGTGGAAGACTGCACAGTGTGTATTTTGAATCTTTCTGAGCATATGGATTATACAAGGGGGAAAAAAATGCATGCAGGGTTTTGGAGGGGAAACCTGAAGCAAAGAGACCACTTGGAAGACATAGGCGTACACATGACGATAATATTAAAATGTGTCTTAAATAAATAGAATTGGAGGGTGTGGACAAGGACAACTAATGGGCACTTGTGAACCTTTGGGTTCTACAAAATGTGAAGAATTTCTTGACTGTGTGAGGAATTATTAGCTTCTCAAAATGACTGGGCTTCTTGGTGTTAGTTAGTTGCATGGGTATTTTAGATTTAAGTACACTTTATAGTCCTGCATAATCCAACTAGATTTCTTCTATCATGCACTTTGTTAGTGGATCTCGTGTATGGAACAACCATATCGCAAGTGACACATGACTCCAAGATTGATTGGTTGGAACTTAATGAGACGGGACACAAGCTGCTGTTCCGTGACAAGAAGTTGCGCCTTACACTGCTTGACATCTTGAGGAACCAGAAACATTCCATTTTGATGTACTGCACCTTTGTACAGGCAAGTAATTACTTAAAACTTTATTAACTAATGCCTGGCACTGGATTGTGGCATAAGCTAGCAAAAAATTTCATGGAGATGTACCTGTAAACATGTACAGAGTTTTATCATTACTGTCATTTATTCTGTTCTGTCAAGCAGTGGGTACCTGGTAGTGACGTGGTTGTTGCTCAGTCACGGAACAATCTCTGTGTGTGGTATAACATTGATGTTCCAGAACAAGTAACAATGTTCAACATCAAGGGAGAAATAGTGGATGTTGTCAGGGCAGACAGTAAAACAGAGGTATGTTGACCTAGATTATAAGAGTAACAGAAAAAATTTATAGCATTTTCTTGTTTTACAGAAGAGGAATTATGGTATTGTTACGTTCATGTATGAGTGTCTGTACACAGTGTTTGTTTGGGGGGGGGGGAAGGAGTTCAACAAATTCAGTTGAGGACAGAGGACAGGAATCTGGGGGCATTAGCCCCCTAGTCAGGAGTTCTGGACGCAGCTGTAATTTTATACAAGAAATTTCATTTCATATAGTAAAATCTTCTTAATTTTTGGTACTTTATGATGACAACCAATTTATTTGTCATTGTTAATGTAAAACAATTGCGAACCGGCTGTAATTTTAAGAATTATACTGCCTGTTTTCCAAACATCTTGGGATGTTGGCATCCTAAATTCAGCAATTTTTAACAGTTTTCACATTCGGGTTGAGTTTGGCACGATTTTGGAGCGCCTTTGGAATTTTGGGGGGGTTTGAACCCCCCCCCCCCTTGTCTGTACTTAAATAACTTTGAATCGATGGACAGAATTACAGAACAGTTTGGTGTGTCAGTAATCAATAATGCTGTAGAATTGTGTTTAGGAAATGATTATTTTAAATCTTGGCCAGGTACTGGCTATGTTGGATTCTCCCCCTCTGCTACCATAGGTAGACATTAGGGATAGTACCTGAATTAGGCTATGATTACTTCCTTGCAATTAATTTCCAGTTCATAATTCACTGTTACAGTCTGAGTTACATACAACACCACAAAATAAAGGGCTGCAGAACGGAACATGCAGCATGGTTTAAAAATCTTGCCTCTCGGCTACCAAACTGTAACACTTTTTGTTTAATGAATACAAACAGCAACCAAATGAACGGTGGGCATGTCAATCGTGACATTTATGGGAGGAACTTGAAATCTGGTGGCACAGAATTTTTCAGTCAAGAGGTTGCGTGAAGAACTTTTTATGACTGGTACTAAAACTGGACATTGAGGCTACTTAAATGTATTAATAAGAATATTAATAATTTTTAAAGAAATCCTGAAGGTTGTAAAAGAAATGGATGAGAAGAGCTAAACATTTCACTTGAGTAGAAATAAGTTTTTGGTCAAGATTATGGTTTTCTCATACATGATGCCATGCAGTTTGAAAGATAGGTACCAGCAGTTTGGAGGAATCTGCTATCAGTATCTTGAGGAAGTAGGCTTCTCCAAAGTGCTGGTACGAACCCATGTACCATACTGTATGACATCACATGTCAGAATAGCCATATTCATAATATGAGAATGTGAGAATCCAAAATCTCACAGCCTCTCAGTTCATATGTGTCAACTTGGCTATTTGCAGGTGATAGTTCAAGAAGGTCAACATCAACTAGGCTATGAGTTAGATGAGGGCCTTGTTGAATTTGGTACAGCGGTCCATGATAATGATTTCGGTCGAGCCATCATGTTCTTGGAGTCCCTAGGAGACAAACTGGAGGCTGAGGCAATGTGGAGCAATCTTGCAGACATAGCTATTAACATGAACAAATTACAGGTGGCTGAAAGATGCTACGCTGCCCTAGGAGACATGGCTCGAACACATTATCTAAGAGAAACTATAAAGATAGCAGATGAATATAGAAAAGCAAATGGTAAGTAACAGTTTTAGTGACTCATATTGAGACTGGGGGTTGTTGTGAGTCTGAAATTAAAGTTAATATGTTGCTGTGTGGTGTAGTTGATAGGTATGACAACTTGAAAGGAGTGTGCTGTGTCTGTATTGTGTTATGGCAGATAGTATGATAATACAGCTGATGTAGTGTGTGGGATAGGAGTGTGATAGCTCCATCTTCAGAGCTAAAGTGACATAGAACTTGAAGGTGGAGACAAGAGATAACTCAGAAATGTAGTATGTGTCATATTCCACTTGTGTTGTACCTTAGAAGACTGTAATATTAATATTTATTGGTTAATTAATGCATATACATGTAATATATATAAAGAACATAAATCCTGAAAGTGGAAACAGCATGTTTTTCAAAGGTCTGTCTACCGCATTACATCTGCCACAGAAGGCTGTGATGTTTAGGGTTTATGTTTAGTTGTAAGTATATGCATGTGTCTAAAACAGTATCAGTTGTGAAATGAATATTCCTGTGTAGTGGAGGATAGCCTTGGTAGAACATATGTTTGTATAGGTATTACAGCCTGGACGTGAAGTATGTTGATTCAGTCTTGTGTGTGTGTGTATGTGTGGTTTTTTATTCCTGATTATTTATACCTCAGATAATGGAAAACATCCAACATAATATTGGTTTATGTAGAAGTCGTCAAAAAACTTTAAAGAAATATACGGAATGTGTCCTTTGTTGCATATTGTTATATTTATTATTTTATATTTTGGAAATAACGTGTTGTAAAACTTAATATACAGTTAAATCGCTTTTTATTTTTATTTTCTGGATCATGACACCATTAATTTTGGCAAGTAATTATCATCATTTCAGAAGAGTGTAGTGCACCTATCATCAAGGTGTTCCATTTCTCGGCAGATGATGAAAGCAGCACATGGTGCCATAATGCAGAAGACTGTAATATGAATTTGTACTACTATGATAATCTCAGACCTTATATAACTAAATTGATTATTCAGGTGGCGATGGGATGGCCTGTCCTGAAGTGTGGGCCCGTATGGCAATCCTGAATAAGAAGCTGAAAGAAGCTGAAGCCATATACTTGGAACAGAATCAACTGGATGAGGCCCTAAATATGTACCAGCAGTTTCACAAGTGGGATGAAGGTAGTGTGTTTGACTTTATGCCTGAAAATCTGTGTCCTCTCCACCACATCTGTTGTAAGTGCTATTGTTTATTCGTTATGTTTATTCAACCTTTGTAATAAAATCTTATGTGTAGGCTGTATACACTACTAAAGTGCTTGCATGGAATTTACTAGTTATGCTTAAATTGTCATTGTCTAGCCCTGTCACTTACCTAGATGAAGTAATTATGTTGGTGTCTCTCCAGAACTTAGGTCACTTAAACACGTCTGTAAATAAGTAACCTTACTTAGTAGTGAATTATTCATGATTTTAAAACATTTTTCCTGAAAAGTATAATGTATGCGATACATAATTCTGTTCTTATTGTGTTGACAAGAGCTGTAGCTACTCATATTATTGAAGACCATGTAACTGCTGCAGTTTCAAATAACCTAAGAACTGATACATATAAGTGACACCCAAAGACAGGCTCAAGAACTAATTTTGGGACCTTGTCTGGGTGCGAAGGCTAGGGTTCTGTCCTTTAACAGGACATATTCCAGGGCTGTTACAGGCCTTCTTACTGGACATAACACCCTGAGGAGACATCTTCACATACTAGGGCTGTCAGACAGTCCACTGTGTAGGAGGTGTGGAGCAGAGGAAGAAACCTCAGCCCACATTCTTTGTGAGTGTGAAGCTTTGGCTTCACTCAGACATGCATATCTGGGCTCCTTCTTGGAGCCAGAGGACATCAAGAGTATAAGTCTGGGAGCCATCTGGAACTTCAGCAAAGTAACAGGGCTACCGTAAATTGATATGGGGCACATAGGTCCCGTCAATTAAGGATTAGGTGCATCAGGACCATGAGATCCCGAACCCAATCATAATCATTCAATCAATCGATACATATAAGTGACTTGAGCATCCTGTCCTTCCATCTGTACTTCAGCTACTGTGCTGAGCACAACAACCAACAAGCTTGGGAAGAAGGGATGTAGAAGATTTTGAAAGAAAGAGGAGTTGAATGTAAAGGAGTAAGAGCTATAGCTTAAGAAGACTGAAACCTCTTTGTAAACTTTCTACCCCTACCAGTAGAAGAAGTTTGACCAAGTGAAGTGAAGTGCAGTACTGATCATGTTCCTATAACAATAACACTGCAGACTTGTATTTGGGAGGTTCCAGATTCAGATCTCATTTAGGACACTGATTACTCTGGTTGAAGTTTTTGTGGTTTTCCTCAGTCTGTCCAGGAAAATGTTAGTGTAGTATGTCAAGTAGGCTATGCTATTTTCCTTCTGTATCTTTTCCAGTTCATCGACAGCATTCCCCTTTCCATGATCTGGTTGGCCACAGTCCTTGCGACTTTTCAATATCATCGACACACTTCCTCCTGTTAGTCATGTTGGTATCCACTTTAACCAAATTCAGTCGCTTTGAAGATAGCAGCAGTATATTCACACGAAACACTGGAACACATAAAATGTACTACATGGTGTAGAAACCTGAGAGATAACCACCATATGATCACGTAATGATTACCTTACCATCATCGCTATACAGTGAGGTACTGATTGTAGCGAAGTAAACCACCACAAATAAATATGTTCCATTGCAGTATTTTAAAATTATTGGTATCAGACTAATTTGAGAAACTGAGCCATGTGTTTGATTGGCAGCTTTAGCACTGGCAGAGCTGAAGAGTCACCCCAAGTACAAGGAGCTTCGCGAAAAGTACATGAAGTGGTTAATGGAGACGAAGCAGGAGGAGAGGGCAGGTGAACTTAAAGAAAAGGATGGTGACTATGATGCAGCACTTAGCTTGTATCTCAAGGCTGGTCTCCCCAAAAGGGCTTCTAGGTGAGATACAGATTTTGTATGTGTGGAACTCATAATGCCTGCTTCTTTTCAGGAATTTAAAGTAAAATAGGTAAAATTGCACCGTAACTTCACGAAACATCATGCTGTGAGGATGTATGGGAGCATGGAGATTTGGATCTTCATGAACTTAACAGTGGCAGCAGTCAGAGCTTTGTGCCGCAGCCACTTCACCTACAGGGAAAGAGTCCTTTACACTAACTGAATAGGAAGCTGGCTGGGTCAAAAAGGCTGCCTGGACTTTTTGGCATGAAGAAAAATTTCTTGGTCCTGCAAGGAATTGAATTGTGCACCTTCTGATCCAGAGTATAGTCACTACACTGACTTTGCTATCCAGGCTACCAACAACAAATTTGTATCTATAACCTACACCAAATGAAGGCAAATAGCTTATAAGATTAGCAAAGAATGCATTTCAAAAATGTGTGACCTGGCAGTTTGGTGTAGCACTATTGCGCTCGACCATGGGTCTCCAACCTGTGGGCCGTCAGGTTTTATCATGCAGCCCACATCCACATTTGTAAATTACGTTTATATTATAGAAATTACGCATTAGTTTAAGTGGTTAGGTATAACACATATTATTGTTTTTTCCAAATCAGTCCACAAGCCAGCCCACAAAAATGGATTTGGCCCTTTGCCATTAAAAGGTTGGATGCCCATGCTCTAGCTTTTATTTTGGAAATTCCTGGTTGTAATCGCAGCTGAGACAAAAACTGTCCAGACTAATGATTTTTGTTGATTAGCTCTTGTCTTTCCAGGTAAATGTTGGAAATAGTACCCTGTTTAGGTCATTACCACTTCTTTCCAAATATTTTCCAAATTAACACAGACTGTTCTTACAATACAACCAATGAGATGCACTAATATCTCAAATTTATTTTTTGGAATAAAACTCTACATGGTTCAGACAGTTTCTCCATCCATCATCAGGAGTTTAGCACTGTACACACTGTAATGGTATATGTCATACATACTCCTGTTGATGGATGGAGAAACTGCCCGAACCACATAGAGTTTTGTTCCAAAAAATGAATTTGAGAAATTAGTGCATCTTATTGGTTCTATTATAAGAATATATCACCATGCACGGTCCTCTGAATGTCAAATTGACACTGACTGATCACCATACCACTTTACTGACAGTATTATTAAACAAACCAAATGGAAATGTGAGCTTAAAGTACACCTTTCTACTCTTGTGTAGTCCCAGCAATTTTGTAGGTGCTCATTGTATAATGATTGTGGTCCATTTTTTGCATCATAGATTAATCCAGAACAATTCAGTGATGCTGCAGAATGAAGAACTTGTGGCTAAAGTTGCACTGACTCTGCTGCGTGGCGAGTTTTTTGAACAGGCTGGAGAGCTTTATGAGAAAGTGAACCAGACTGAAAAGGCTTTTGACTGCTATAGAAAGGCTCAGTCATTTCCAAGAGCCATAGAACTGGCTCGAACTTTTTCACCATCAGGTATGCAACCATTTACCTCACCTGGACAGTGACTCATGCATTTCCAAGAGCCATAGAGCTGGCTCACATTATTTCACCATCAGGTACTCAGTCACTAACCTCACTGGAAAATGGCTCAGGCATTTCCAAGAGCCACATATCTACCCAGTTTGTTTTGTTGTGAGGTACTGAATTGTTTTGCTCAAGCTGAAAGATGTAAGAAGCCATGATGGTGTTTAATTATTGCTAATGGCATTGCCCTTCATTGTTTTTTCCTTTTTATACATAAAATAACAAAGATTGTAATTAAAGAAAGTAGCTACTTTGATGGAAATTCATGTTTTGCTGTTCTCAGTACATTAAATTATTACTTTTATTTATTATGTCTATATTTGGGTATGAGAAAGTTAAAAGAGACCTTGCAGCATGTTGGGTCTTTTGCATATTTAAATGCTCTGAGAAACAAATCAAATTTCTGTATATTGTACTTATCTTGTGCCCAAACTAACTACTACTGACACAAAATTTTATGTCTTTTGGACAAGTGTGTAATATGTGTTCAGTAGGTGCAAATAATTTGATAGTTGTAAAACATTTGATTAACTACTTTATTTTTCTTCTGGATTCTTCGGTTTGTGGTGATAAACTTTAAACTGTGTCATTGCAGCCCACTGAATGCAAATAATAGCCCATCCCTGTCAGAATGTGTTATAATTTTGGTTCCTTACAGAGGTTGTACGTCTGGAGGAGCAGTGGGGAGACCATCTGGTGGCTAACAAGCAGCTGGACACTGCTATCAGTCATTATATTGAGGCTGGCAAGACCTTGAAAGCACTGGAAGCAGCTGTGGGCGCAAAACAGTGGAAAAAATCTGTTCAAATCATTCAGGTGCAGGCCTATGTGATGTAACACACCATAAATTGTTCCAGGTTTTATTGACTTTACCTTTATATGTAATTAATGTACTGAAGCTGTTGTGGGAGCTGAGGTAGCATAGTTAGTGAAGTGATCAAGCTATGGGCTGGACATCTGAGGAATCACGGTTCGATCCCTGGTGGGGGCAAGAGACTACTTATCTCCGAAACGTCCAGACTTGTATGGAGCTGTACTGAACCTTGTATTGGTGGGTAGTATGGACTCTTTCTGGGGGATGAAGTGGCAAGGGCATTAAGATGATGACTCGCTGCAGTCTAGTGCCAAGGTTAAGAATGAGTGGAGATACGTATCCTCACCACATTATACCTTGATGATGTGCACAGGGACAGCTTTATCATTACCTTTACTGAAGCTCTTACATGCAAATCACACTCCCACCACAGAACCCCATTCCAGGTCACTTCAGTGAACAGTTGGTGGTACAGTAGAATTCTTTTGATCCAGACATCAGTAATCTGGAAATACTGATAATGCAGCAGATGAGGATAAAGTCCCAAGACTGGAAGTCCCCCAGGAAGGTCTCCAAGGGTGTCTCTACATTGACCGCTGTGGCTTCTGACATTTTGTTTCCTACTCCATCAATTTCTTCAGCTATGAAGACTCCTAATCTACAATCTCCTGGTCCTTTACCATTGCTGGTACAAGTTTTGAAGAGACTGCAGAACCACAGCAGTGTCCCAGACACCCCTGGGCCAGCAGCTGAAGAAGACAGCCAAATGGAATACTCCTTTCATAGTTCATATACAGGAGCACTAATGAAAAATTACCTGTAAGAAATTAGGTCACTGTAGATACTCTTTAATAATGTGGAATATTTGATAATCCAATGCCTGTCTCGTCCCACAGGTGCCAACTTAAAAGAATTCAGCTGTAATTGGATTACAGTCACCTTTGACATTACACCATTATTATTTCTTGTGCGGAGTGAGAATAAAGATTACAGGGGCTTTGGTTCAAGCCCAGGGCTCTTTGTGTGGGTATTTCAGTGGACAGAGTGGCTCTGGGATGGATTAATCTCTGAGTACTTCAGTTTTACTGACAGTATCATTAAATGAGACATCCACACACACACACACACAATCCTGTATTACTGCAGATACTAGTGATCCTGTTGTACTAGACCTAGATGGTAGTTGAATGAGTATGAAGCAGTGATGGAATAGTAACTGACAGGGGAAAACTGAACTATGTGGAGATAAATCTGCCTCAGTGTCACTTTGTCCACCACACATTCCATGTGGACTAGAGTGGATATAAACCAGGACCACTGCATGTAATACAGTGTTTCCTGTGATGTTAGAGGCAAGAGGTTCATCTGAAATTTTGGTACTTTTTATGAACTGTTAGAAGAGTGTGGTCTTAACATTGAGCATCAGGAGAACCTTGTATCTCACAATTACCAATAATTCTATACCATTTAAAGCTTTCACCATGACTGAATTTAATGAAATTTGCTTCGTCTAGCAGCCACATAAGGTTGCTTGCATGAGAAAATTGTATTGAAGTTTATACAAGTTCCACACCACTATGCTCATTCATCCAACATCTATGTATACTTTGCATTGTTTTCTGATTCTGTTGTGAGTGGCACTTGATGTTCTTTTGGCATTCCCTGTGAATATTGCTGTTTTGTGTGATGTAATGTCAAGTAGTGTGGAAGATATTTACTGACACACATCCAAAGGTAAGTTTCTGCCAAACTGTGTGATGTCACAATGGAGAAGATACTAATCTTCACGGCATTTCTTGACCAGCTGAGCATTTATATTCTTCTCAAGTCAGACCCTGCTCCATAGAATTGGTCAGTTGACCAGCTGTTAACTTGCCAGGAATGTCCCATATAAAGAGTCTGATCAAGAATAAAATTAAAAGGCAGTGTATGAGGAAACCTAGCATATTTTATGTACTCTTTTCAGGTTTTTGATGATCCCAAAGCTGTTGCTAAATACTTCACTCAACTTGGACAACATTTTGCATCGAACCAAGAGTATTCAACAGCTGAGCAGTTGTATGTGAAGGCAGGGATGTACAATGAAGCCATCAATATGTACAATCAAGCAGGTATAACTCTAGGCTTTAGTACACGGCTAAGGGGCTCACTGTTACTGCCATCGTAACCATAGAAAGACACTTTTATGATCTGACACTGGCAGATTGTATGGGACAGCAGTGTCCTATCTGTTATGAAGATCAGAAGTGGCTGCAGTTATGAAAAATTTCAAAATTATTTTTCTTCGTGTATTGTATACACAACCATCGTATATTTAATATTTTTTATGTGTTGATATTAATTTTCTGATAAGAGAAACAGCGTTGGAAGTGCAATAATGGCATAGGTAAACTTGTCCGCATGTTCATATAAGCATAATTACAAGAAGAGATGTTGGGGGTAGAGCTGTAGCTGCTTGCAGGCACTAGATACCAGTGTTTGGCCATCTTCACACGCTGGCCACTTACCTGTGGGGCAGTGCATCTAGCGTGAATTGGTGAAGGGGTTGTGTGGGCCCCAGAATCAGTGTGGATGCTGTGGAGAGGAGACAAATCCCATATATTTATAAATACTAGCATTAAAACTGTCAAATTTTTCTTTGATGACCTTGAATAATTACTAATACAGAAAGTCTTTGTTTAATGTTGGGGTTACATTCCTGAAAATCACAATGCGGACTGAAACCATGCTGCATGGAGCACTTTTTTCTGTAAGAATTATTTCAGTACAAATTATTTACAACAACCAAAGAAGCAATCTTCATCTGGTCAGGCTGAGATTCATCAAATCTTTGGTCACTAAAATCTCTCAGCTTTGAAGCAAAATACTGCTGATCCTGGTGGCTGTGCAGTATAAAGCATAGGTGTGCAGCCACTTGATTGCTTGTATTGTGGGTTCAATTCCTGCTTAGGGTCTGTTTGAATTTTGTGTGTTGTAGAAGTAGAGGCCTCTGTAACATGCTGATTCTTTATCCAGGGGAGTTCTACTGAGTGTTTGAGTGTCACTGAGTGTGATCAGAAGCAACAGTAACCCTCTACACATACAATGAGTAGGTAGAAGCGGTCAGATTGAAAGACCAAAGCACGGCAACATTTTCTGGGGAAACATTATAAAGTTTCTGTTGGTCTTGCCATGTAGACTGACATACAGGGTCATCAAAAAAGATGGATGGGATTTGAAACCGCTATAACTTAAAAAGTACTAGATGGATTTACATGTTAAACCTTCGCAAAAGAAATTGTAAGTAGGATTATTTTTATGCAAGACGGAGCTCCTCCACATTTCAGTTGCTTTGTGACAAATGCTTTAAATGAGAGATTCCCTGATGCCTGGATTGGAAGTGGTGGAACAATACCCTGGCCACCTCGAAGCCCAGATCTCTCTCCACTTGATTTTTTCCTGTGGAGGTACATTAAGAACATTGTGTATGCTGAGAAGATAAGGAATATCCAGCACCTGCAAGACAGGATCA
>Ga0131853_10006930_pt1 | contig 20485 bp, 10 predicted proteins | sample TergutLab28metaG_FD_92764 | JGI IMG/M metagenome (GOLD analysis project Ga0131853, IMG submission 92764) | Labiotermes labralis P1 segment gut microbial communities from Petit-Saut dam, French Guiana - Lab288 P1 (version 2) (version 2) | ecosystem: Host-associated > Arthropoda: Insects >...
ACATACATACATACATACATACATATACACCTACATAGGCCTAAGGCTACGCAGTGCATAACTGTACACTAAAAGCAAAGAAAAAAGATACGACTTTGAAGGCACAAACTCTGTAAAGTGTATGACGTAGACCTACACCCAGAAGAAAAACTAATATAGACCTAAATTAAGCAGAAGTACTTCAAACCAGAAATCGCAGGTTGCAAAGAGGATTTCCGGCAATTTGGAAATGACCCGATAAAAAAATAAATCATTACTTGAGCTAAAGGAAACCAATTAACTAGACCTTGAAGATAGACTTTTATACTTTTGTTGACTACAAGGGTACCTGACTTTAGAAAAAAAGTGTATCAAACTACTCAGCTATTTTTCCTTCCCAGAAACTGTCACGATTTTAAGTTCTTCGGCTTTTTATTACTATGGCAACCTAAAATGCTAATTCTACTCATCGAATCTCCTGTTAGGGTATAAGGGAGGACAAATACACCATCTGGGACGAGAGACAGACGGCAAGGAGAGGTACAAATTAAAATCCTTCTTATACAGGCAATTCCGCACTATGATAGTGAACGTTAGGAGCACAAGAGCGTGTTTCTTTGCACCCTAGGGAAATAGTTTTATATACGGTTGGGAGGAGAAAGGCGGTGCTAGTGTGTCGAGAGCAAGTGGCTACACGCTGGATATTTAGCTGTGTTACCTTAGGGACCACCAGGACTCGATTCGCTGTAATGACGCGCTCAAATGGTGATGAAGCTGCTGAATCAATTCTGGACAAAAGGCGAGGGAGTGTTACACAGAACAAGAGCGAAGGGAGGTGGGAGTTGTAGGTAATAACGTATTGCATTTTAAACAACAAAACGCACATGGACGTCTGTCTGCGAGAATAACTCAAAACACGCTGGAAAATGCAGTTAAAAATTAGTTCGTACAATTAAACCTCTTTAATTAAACAAAGCGTCCGCCCGTTGGCAGAGTTTCTTTTGTTTCAATAAATTCCTCAGAATATATAATTTCGAGTGGTACAGTAATTTGGTGAATAACGAAATGGAAAGGATTTGAAAGGAATCGGCATTAATATCCGCAGATGTATCTTTTAATAACGTGAAATAAAAAAAACTCTTATTTACTGTGCCTGCCATAGATAAACAGGACCTATTTACATTTTATATTTCGCTTTTATTTGTCGGTATATTTATAAATGAAACGGTTTCAAGGGGCACACATTTCAAAATTACACACAGTAAGACACAAAACCTACTAGCAACTAAACCAAACACAGAAATTTAGGCAAGATCATTCCGTTATGCTGGGCAATTAGTAACGATTTAAATCCAGAAAAACAAAACACTCGAAATCCGTACGTTCATTTGCTGGCTTCCTTACAACATGTTTCGGTTGTTCTATTCGATCATCATCAGGTACAAAACACAAATAAATAAACACAAAAGTTTGCTATGAAAGAGTCCTCTCCTTCACAATTATCATGATAAAACAATAAATTACCTATTTTTATTAATAAAGGAAAAATAAACATTAAAAAAATTTCTAAAAATACAGAATTCGAGTGTTGTGTGTTTTTTTTGGGGGGGGGATTTAAATCGCTACAAACATAGAAAATAACATTCTATCTATAGGACCAAGTAACACGACTCTTGTTGGTTTACGAATAATCCTGGAACTTCAAATTACCACTCTGAAATTGAATAGCCTCGAAAAAATAATGAACGTTAGTGTTTTAATTTGGTTAGTTGGTAGAAACAACAAACTACGTACAAATAACTCGTGTTCTTTACACACAATGAAGTACAAAAATTTATTTAAAAAATCAGTTTATTGCATGTTTTAAATTTGAGTTCTTTATGTTTTAAATGGTTAAGTTCGTGTGTAATGGGGCGGTAACATTCATGCCAGTAAAGTTCTATGACAGTAATTAGAGCTATACAGGCTCTGTTCCCAGTTTTCACAGAATTTTATGTCACACGTTTCTTTGTGCAATTTTTTTCTGTTTTTAGATGTCCTGTAGTCGAGACTCATACTTTGTTAATGAAGCTTCATTCTTTTAGTTTCCCTTTTATGGTAGTCATGGGTACAGACTGTCGTGTGCACACGTAAGTGTTTTGTGCTCATTGTTCTATTTGTTTTCTGTTTTACGGAACACCTTTCGTTCAGTGCGATTTTACTATTGAGATTGAAAACCTATTTACTGCAGACATGTTTATATCACACAAAGGTAAGTTACGTTAAATCGCAATTAATATTTCCTTGTGTAATTCTAAGCCCACAATTCTGCATTGTGTTTCTCATTTTCATACACTTCCTCCTCGATTTATCATCCCGACTTTTTTCTTGAAATTACTCCTAACAATGATTTATTAACATCTTCCAGCCATTTCCACATCTTCCAGTTGGTGTCCCATGGATCAGATGTTCTGACCTTCCGTGTTCTCTTATTTTATACGTACAGAATTACACAAAATACTGCAATATATTTTTTTTGTCCTCTGCACTCTAACATAATTCGTTTGAGTCAAGACACGATACAGTGACAGAATCTTGTAAACACGATATTAAAACTTAAACAGTTCCGCAAAATGGAGAAAATATTTTTGGTCATCTCAGCAATTATTCGCTTTCCAGAGAGTCTTTCCGGTGGAGGCGCATTTCCTTTCTCCGTGTTTCCTTTTAATCTCATCTAGAATACACAGAATTCCTGCTATGAATCCCGCAAGCGGCAAGAAGTTTGTCTGTTCTTTTGGGATTTAACGCAACGTCAAATTGTGGTTTTGTACCGACGTTTCGAGTCAAAAGATCGGTGCAATTTATAGGGGTCAAGCAGCCTAAGAAGATTCCCAAGAGGACCGAAACGTTAGTGCATTGTTGGACTGCTTGACTCTTGAAGATGGACTCGATAGGTTGTCCCGAAACGTCTGTGCGAAACCATAATTCGACTCGGCATAAAGTCCAAAAGAGCGCAGATCTCATTTGCACGTCAGCGGAAGCCTGAAATAACGCAGAGTTTATCTCTTATCAGTACCATCCAATCAAAGTCCGGGACCTACCGAAACACCAAATAACGGCAGTATTAAAATATGAGCGGACTTGTACCTCCACTTCCGCATATACATGCGTGGGGTGTATTGCGATAATAGCCTTTAGAACGTAGTCGCATTTCCCCTAAGCTACGTACTACACAACATACAGAGTTATCACACCTCGTTCTGTTTCCACACCAACCCGTAATTTCTGCAGCTCCAGTCTGTATAATCCCCATACAATAAGCTGCGTTTGTCTATTAAACCCAGGAAACCCTATGATAATTATATTCTTTGTTGTTACAATTAAACCCATACTGATAAAAAATATAAATATTAAAGATTTTTTAATACCGGTACGTACGTAAATGTTTTAAACAAAATTTCTTATAAACAAAAGAAAATACACAGACAAGAAAGACTCAGCGCCTGATAATGTCAAAACTTATTTCGAAATATTGAGATCACGAAATTCCTGAATGTATTCAGGTAAAGAAAACAAGTACACGGTCTTCTAGTACCTCAAAGCCTGTGAAAACGAAAACGGAGTATTCGAAACGTCCGGAACCGTTTACCCAGCAACGTAACTTGATATCCTACAATAACAGAGTTGTTAATGTAACTATTGTTTATTTTTACGTTAATGGCAAAGTACGCAACTTAAGTATGGTTACTTATCACGAGTGATTTTTCCATCATGCGTAGATACCGTTTTAGGCGCGCTGACAAAATTGAAAAAAAAACGACTATTAGCTTCGTCATGTCTGTCTGTCTGTCTCCCCATCAATCCGTCCGGCTGTCCGCTTGGAACAACTCGGCTCCCAATGAACGGATTTTTACGAAATTTTATATTTGAGAATTTTTCGAATATCAAGCACTTTACATGACGATGTTTGTACATAAAGACAATATTTCGCTGAATACTACTTACAACGATAAATACTTCCGACAAAGTTGTAGAGAAAATCAACATAAACAATTTATATTCAATAACGTTTCCCAAACCGTGCCGTTTATTGGGTTGCGTGGAAAAAGTTGGTCGATCGGGACAGGCAACAGATGACAATACAGTAAGGCGCATGTGCTTTGGATGCTGGATAACCAAGGCTACAGACAAACACGTAGAAAAGTAATACTTATTGCTTTACCACGGCAACAATCGTAGCGAGAACGCGCCTTAATGTTACGTTTATACGCACTCTGTTTGTTCCATTACGGTAAAATTTGTTGTTTGGAAAGACGACTTTGGCGTCTGGAAGTAGCTAAAATTGATGACCTGAAAAGTTATGGAAAATTAATTTCCATTTATCGTGTTTTTGCTTTGTGATCAGATGGCAGGGAAAGAATTTATGTCGTAATCCGAGCTAGTAGGGTACAGTAATCAGCACACTGCAATACCAGGACGGTACAGTATGATATCGGTGTTGTGCGCTATAATGTTGGTACTGTGCACTATTCTGTCACTACTGTGCATGATATTGTCAGTCCACAATAAACTATGCTGTCATTTTCATCACATTTATCTATAGAATGCCGCTAGAGAATGAATAAAGTTTACATGAGACCAGGAGTGAAGTGACAGAGAAGTTGTGATACACAGCCGTGGAAAAGTGCTCTATTCTATGCAACAAAGTTTATTCTTTACACTGTAACATGCATTCACACGAGAACAGATAATGAGCCTAACATGAGAGGCTGTTAGTCCAGTCTAATTAGTGTGCAGTAACTTGAGTGTTTTGGGAAAGTATGGATATCAGCAGGCTGACGAGAGGCGTGGGGAAGTTGTTAATGCATGGGTACCTCAGCTAAATAGGGAAGTACATATGGGAACAGGGCTAAGATGTCTCCAGCGAACCTAAATTCCTTACTCCAAATTTTGTTTTCACCGCCGAGGTTCGGCAACTACAGAAATTGCTGCTTATTTATTTACATTCCCTGGTCCCTGTACGTTTGGTGTCAAACAGTAACTTTGAATTCAGCGAAAGAGGTCTGTTCTTGGTCACTGTCCCCCACTTCTTCCGATTTAGGAAGTTGGATTAATTAACATTACAGGACCAGCCTGGACCACAATAAATTTGAATTTATATTCAAAGTTATTTTGTCCATAAAATATTACAAAAATTTAATATATAATATTGTAACATTAAATAAATATGTAATATTGTATTTAGCCAAGAGGCTACTGTTATGCATGTGGAAGTAATGGGAGTAATTTATGTGGACATAATACTTCACGCAATATTCAGATAAATAAAATTTCTGTCAGTGTTATCATTCGTACAGATCATCATCATTCAGTTTACATCTCTCAAGTTGTTAGCAGCGTAGCCGGCATAGCGGCTGGCTATGGGCTGGAAGTTTCAGGGTTCGAACCTTGGTAGAGGCAAGAGATTTTTCTCGTTTCCACACCGGTCCAGATCGACCGCGTTACCAACACAGCCACCTGGACAAGAGTCAGGAATTTTGCAGGGGGTCAAGCGACCCGGGCGTGGTGTTGACCACCCACCCTCTTCTAGCACCGAGGTTACGCACGAGTAGAGCAACACTCGTATAATACTTCTACTCTTACCTCTTCGTCTTCATAGGAAATTACGGGTGACAACATCCACCCTTACATTTGTCAATACTTTTAGTAGAACAGCTTCTCTCTAACCTAAACAAATGCAACAACGTTTATAATGTAGATTTTTGACTGTCTGCCAGGGCATGGACAAAGAAAAAGCCTTAAAATGGACGTCTATTACTTTACTGGATCCGTCCCTTAACGAATCAGATACCTCTACCTGTAAAACATGCTGCAAAAGCGTAAACATAGCCCACGATAGTTACAGCCCTCTTCAACTTCTCGTCCAGATCTGTCAGACTTATGGGGTCCAACTGACTATGTGGTAATTTTAATTTTAGCCGTGAGTCGGGTACAAATTGTGTCCCCGAAACACAATATTTCATTTTTCACGCGGGAGTAAGCCAAAGCACACAAATTAAATTATTCGAATAACGGATGGAGGAGGCAATAATTCACAGCGCTAGAATTGTGATTGTGCGAGACATAATGCAACTCATTGCATACAGCAAAGCTTTCTCGAGAAAATTACTCTGATTTATCTTCCTTCTTTTGTTGAAAGAGAAGCATAATTTTCACTTTCGCAATAATTCACCACTGAACCCTATTGAAGCCACAAGAATTCGATTCACATCCTTTCACCTTATGTACGTAATGCAATTTAGATCCAAGAATTATCCACCTAGATGTCCGAAGTGCAACGTGAAAAGCGAAGCCTAAGAATGCGTAAAGCATCACATTGTAGGAACTCAACACCTTCACAAGCAAAAGCTCTCTTCAGAAGATACGCCCGTTTTGCGAGAACGTCAGCAGCTCTGATCGTACTACTGAATAATGAGAGAGAATGTGAGTGCAAAGCAAACACACAGGCGAGAAGAGACATATCATGCCTTTAGATCCACCGTATCTACAACGGCTGCAGTGGCGGCTCCCACAGTTAACAAAAATATGAGTTCCCTTCACACATTGACACAGCAGATGGAATAATTTGAACAGTAACGAAGCGGCATAGATATTTCAGAGGTTGACAAACCATGTCTACTTAAAACAGTTCGCGTACTGCCCCACACGTAATATTAACTACTAATTCCAAGAGTGTTGCAAGTGAAAGTGTCTGTTTCTGATTTGTTATAACAGTTCCGTGAATTCATATAATAAAACTAACTAGATGCACTAATTTCTCAAATTAATTTTTGGAATCAAACTCTACATATTTCGGGCCGTTCCTCTGTTCAACATCAGGAGTTTGTCACCGTACACACAGCAAAACTGTATGACTTATAGCACTGCTGTGTGTACACTGAAAAACTCCTGATGTTGGACAGAGGAACTGTCCGAAACACGTAGAGTTTTATTCCAAAAATAAATTTGAGAAATTAATGCATCTAGTTGGTTTTATTACAAGCATTTTTCATTATGCACGGTCACCTGAACGTCAGAAAGTTCCATGAAGTTCGTGCATTTTCGTTGATCCGTATTTTACTATTTACTACTGTAGTGACACAGTAACGTGTATGTTTAATCGAAGTAAGAAGGCACTGTTTGATTTTGCAATTTTTGTCTGTTGGTTTTTGTGTTTATTCTGTTTCCGTCGAAACTGAAAGAAAATTTCTTTCATTTACAATAGAACCACCCCATAACCTAAATAACTGGAATGACAATACATGCTTTATGTATTTAAGTTTTAAATTGCATGAATGTAATTATATTTCGGTTACAGAAATACTGCAAGAAACAAAGAGGAATTTACTTCTTGAATTGGACTGCTTCCATTCCGCGGTGCACATATGACAAATTTTATTGAATTAAACCGTCTTTGCACAACACAACTGACAGTTGTATTCTACAACTGGTTACATCAGCAACATGTTTCGGCCTTGCTTGGTCATCATCAGGCTTATAAAGTTTAGTATCAATTAAGGTAAAAAATGCTGCTGTACCGATGGGATCCCATGTTGCTGATGTAACCAGTTGTAGAATACAACTGTCAATTGTGTTGTGCAAAGACGGTTTAATTCAATAAAATTTGGAATTTACTTCACTCATCGAGAAATTTTGTTTTTAAAAGAGAAATTATTTACACCAGACGGAACTATTCCTATCTTTAGGTTTATTTTCTCAGTGCTTTAGAGGTGTTTAAGGTTCCATCAGAAAACAAAATAAAAAATAGCCACAGATCAAATGATGATGGGCGGAACGGCAATGTCTGTTGTTCGAAGAAAGATGCCTCTACATTAAAAAGTTGTAATTAAAGATGTAGGCATGTAGCGCGTATGGGGGAGAGGAAAGGCGTTTTCAGGGTTTTGGTGGGGAAACCAGAAGGAAAGAGGCCACTTGGGAGACCCAGCCGTAGATGGGAGGATAATATTAAGATGGATCTTCAGGAAGTAGGATGTGGGGGTATGGACTGGATCGATATGGAGAGGTGGCGGGGATTTGTGAATGCGGCAATGGACTTTCAGGTTCCATAAAATGCAGGGGATTTCTTGACTAGCAGAAAAACGGTTAGCTTTTCAAGAAGGACTCTGCTCCATGGAGTAAGTAAGTGAGTACGTAAGTAAAGATGTAGGAAGCTTGTTCCTCTGAAACTTCACTGTAAGAAACCGACATATCATCTGAGCGGCAACCGGCACTGAAATCTGGAAACTTACATCACAAGAGGGATTTTTTTTTGTGTAAAACTGGACAAGAGACGAATTTATCAAAAGTATCCGCTAAATTATGAAAAGGTTTTCCACCAACCGATCTGATTACAACCTCATGAATTAATGGTTTAATCACGGAACCCCATACACATTTCACTGTTGCGCGCTATAAAGCAGGTTTTGGTCACATATTAATCGGACCAAGCACGAACAGAATCCGAAAACACTGGCGAAAAGAAGTTCATTGGTCTATATAGAAACTAGTCGCAGGGATCCGTTGTACTGTAAATGTACATCAGGGAGTTGTTACAAGTAGAACCGCTTGAAGGGTATTTATTACGTGCTTACGGAGCAACGAGCAACGAAAACTAGGCACAGGGAAGGAGGAGTGATAGAGGAGGTTATTGCCAGCAGAATGCAGCCGACACCTGAATTTCTGACGACAATTCGTTATCCTATCGTAGGGTAGGAATAGAGGCGTAAGTAACTACAGTCATCCCCATCAAATTCAAATACGCAGCTTTACATATGGACTACAAATAGCATTCGAAAAGGCACTTTAACTACATTTGTCACAAGTAAAGAAATGAGAAACTACTGCGTTGAATCTCTGTTCATTTAGGTGTGTGGAGCGTGAAGAAAAGACACTACGAACCCCTCTACGTACCAAAAACTTTTCAATCATTCTTCACCTCTGACCACTTCGTGTTGGCTGTCTCCAATATTTGGGAACAAATAACTCAAAATAAAAATTACACTCTACTGTACTTTTGTATCGATGTCAAATCTTCGGTTTTACTTTTATGACACGTGTAAAAATTGGAGTAGACTATTTGCGTCTACAGGACATTGTCTCCTTTTCATTACCCCCTTATTCGGAAAGCAGTGAACTCTTAAAAATTCTACCCTTATTTAGAATTTACAGAGTACTAAAACGCTAGACTGCAAGAAGGAACAAGCCGCCTCTAAGTCCTGTGCGCAAAAGTGATTTTAGAGAAATTTCGTTATCTGTACAAAAACACTTGCTATGCTTCTGCGATTAAATCACCTACCGCAAAGGAATTCAGCATAAATGGTAGGCCTAAATACAGTAGACACAGTAAATACTGGTTCATCCATATCACCGCAAATCTGCATATCCAACTGTATTGGCGTTTCTGAAATTCCTTCGTCTGTGTCGGTATTATTTTTCTTCCCTTTCCTTTTTCTTTTTCTTTGTGCCTCTCGTCCTGTACTTCCTTTATAGGAGAAAATACTACTGTAAACCTATGAAACTATATTTTGTACATCTCCCTTTTACTGAACGTGATATTCAAAGAAGAATTTGACTAAATCGTGTCCCTCTAACGTTGACCTCTGAGCATCGCACCTGCCTAGGGTTGGTGTGGTGGATGCAGGCCTTCTACTCGATAAAACTGTCGGATGGTGAGTGATAAAACAAGACCCTGTTTTACATATTTGAAAGTTGGCTGTGAAAATATTCGAGAATTTTACGGTAAAGATACAGATTTTGATTTTGCATGTTTTCTGTTGTGCTGTCTGGGAAATGAGTGTAATGTTTCAAAGCAACATAATTGAGGGTGTAAAATGGAGTCAATCTGTTCCTCCGAAACATCCTTAAGCAATAATTTAATTACACAAACCAACACATGCACATATATATTATTTAAGAAGTCTAAAATTTACATTAAAACATTTAAAACGCTCCTACATGTTTCGATCACACGATCATCCTCAGGGATCTTACACTGTTCCCTGCTAAAGTTATAATTTAAAACATTCAGTGACTTACTTCCTTATGTTAACTTTGGTGCTGTGGCAGCATGTCGTGTTTTTGTGGGTGAGTCGTACGCTGTTTAGAATGAGCCGGGTTATGGTTGTGCGTCATATGCTGTGCAGCGTGAGACTGGCTGTAGTATCTTAGTAAACACTTTATAGAGTTTTTCTCTAATTTCAGCACATTTTAAAATATTTTAATGGCGCAACTAATATTTCGAAGTTTGAATTTTTAAAAATTCCAAATTTCAGTAGGTACTAAAATGAGACCGTCTGTGTACCAACAGTAGTAGGCGTACCATAATTTGAAAAGCCCTGCTTTCGAATATGCATTGTCATAACGAAGAAAAGCAAGTTTTCCTTCCGTAGTTCCTTTGCAGTTGGTACCAAAATATTCAAGATGCAATTTATCAGAACAAATACCTTTTCCAATAATGAATATTTATTCGTACTTTACAATTTTGTAACACACCTACATGTTCCAGATTTGTTCATGGCGTTGCAAATATTTCAAACACGTGGAAAATTTAATTCTCAATATAATAAAAGCCCTTTCAATAAAATCTCTTCGGTTGCAGCAAAACTTAGCAGTACCCACTTCTTGCAATGCAGATATATTTTTACGATGAGACTTTTTCAAACACGTGGCAACTTTCCATTTGAGCTTTACGCTAACGGCTTTTCTTTTTTAATATCCCCCATTTCTTCCAAAATGTAAACACCTAAGTTCAAATTTAAAATTTCAGCCCTTTTGAGGCATAAAGTCGCAAAAATACGCCTAATTAGCTTCGGTGTGTTCGTGTGTCTTTCATATTGTCTGTCATTCTGCCCACATGTAAGAATCACTAGACGGATCTTATGTTTATTGGACCGTGCATCATCTTGATAGTGGAATAAAGAGAGACCAACTTGATGTCACTTGCTTTCTTATTTCATTATTTAATGCTCAACATGTTTCGGATGTTAATACATCCATCCTCAGGAGCCTGCGACTTATTTGTTGTTATTTCATGGGATGTATTGTTCTGGTTCGATGCGTATTGGTGTTACGTTGTGGTTTGGCTGGGGTGGGGTGGTGTGGTGCATGTTTCTTAAATTGTCTACTTTTCTTATATTTATAGCGCCAAATTCAAGCCAATTCAATTGATGCGTTGTCTACAAAAGGCAATATGTACTTAAGGCTGACGCCACCACTTGGAAATACTTATTAAATTCGCTACATAAGTACTGTTTCTCGAATTAATGTCAACACCAACAAATCGCCAGACGTTGTTTTCTCTGCACTGTCACGTTCGGAAAAAAAGGAACACGGTTCGCCTTCGCTTCGTAAAAGTTTTACTATTTTCAGAAAGTTCAGGCTCTAAACTAGAACAGCGACGAGATCACTGCAGTATGCTGCACCACGCCCTTCCCTCCCGTTCGAAACCAACACAAGTAAATTCAGTACCCCCGTCTCCTTTGGGATTCGCACCTCTCTATTGCACATAGGTCACTCAATATTAAATGACAGCGCACGTTGGTACAGAGAACAGAATATTCTGACTCCACAGAATAAAAATTCAGTGGAGTCATTGGGGTGTTCGTGGAAAGTGGCAAAAGTAAAATATTTATTTGAATTTTAAACTTTTATTTGGGCATCCTTGTCTTCACTGTTACTTGCGGTTTCCCTGAACTAACCTCGTACCACCATGTCATACAAATTAGGTCTTAAAAACAACATCCAGTCTTTATTCTCCTCCAGTATTTCGGCCTTATAAGAGCGCTGTTTAAACTCGGATATCAAGAAATATTTCTCCTTTAAAAATGTACTGCAATTCATACTGGCGTTTCATTAAATGTCTTGACGTTGTGAGACCGTGCGTCATTAGAGCAACGATGTAAGCAACCAACAAGATGCAAACAAATTCCGTTTACGGATCTTTTTAAATCAGCTCTACTTTCGGGCGACAAACTCGCACATCTTCAGGAGCACTTTTTGACAGTATATACAGCTTTTGGTACCGAGTGGTGCCACCGGTTGGCAGCAATATCGGTGCATCTGTATATACAGTCAAAAAGTGCTCCTGAAGATGTGCGAGTTTGTCGCCCGAAACATGTAGAGCTGATTTAAAAAGATCAATAAACGGAATTTGTTGCGTCTTGTTGGTTGCTTACATCGTCATTAAATGTCTTTCGTACTTCAGATTTAAGTGCTTTCGAAAAATTTCGAAAAGCGACTGTTAGCTTGGTCATGTCTGTCTGTCTGTCTGTCTGTCTGTCCGTCCGTCCGTCCGTCTGTCCGATGGAATAATTCTGCTCCCACTGAAAGATTTAATGCAATTTTGTATTTGAATATTTTTCGAAAATCTGTCGGGAAAATTCAAGTTTCATTGAAATTTGACGATAATAACGAATACTTTACACTAATATCTACGTAGCATACACTTATAATAATTGCTCGTGAATTCTTCTTATAATGAGAAAAGCTTAAGGGAAAAGTTGTGAAGAAATCAGAAACACACTTTATGTTGAATAACTTTTTTTCTGAAAATCTTGCTGTTGATGCGATAATGTGTAAAATTATTGTATATCCGGACAGGCCACAGATAGCACTACATGGCGCACGAACTTTGCATGCTGGATGATAAAGGCAATAGACAAACATACTCAGAATTAGTAATACTTATTGCTTTTCCACGGTAACAGTGCTTAAGCGATTGCCCCTCAATGTTACGTTTATACGCAAATTGCCTCTCTTCCGTACACAAACATTATTCCAGTTCCACGTTTTACACATTAAATACACTTAAATTTAAACAGCAAGTTTCAAAATGCAGAACCAAATTTCGGGAATGCGTAACACAAGGTTACAAAGGCTGACGAAGGTCTGTTAATAGAATGTTTGAGTTTACTTGAAACAGTCACTTGCAGATTTTGCAGATGCCTTATATAATACGCTGACTACAGCATTTCTTGTGATTTTGATGGTGAAGGTAACAATTTGTTGTTCTGGAGTTAACAGCACAGCGGCTGTTACACTGAAATAAAAAAACAAAACGTCATGCTATTTCACTTGTCTTTCTGTTGTTTTATGTATTCACCGAATAGAAAATATTTCAAACACTGCATGTCTTAATTATATCCCTTTTGTATTCTTGTATCAATAGTTTTTAGAATTGGCCATCAGGGGCAAAAGTCGATTCCATGTTTATTTAAAGCAGAAGACATGTTGGGTCGATATAAGACAATGTTAGCACGTCGTGCCTTGAGCACGTATTGGTAGTGGTCGTATAGTTTCACGCACTCTTAGGCCCGGCAGCAAACAACTTTTCGTACAGACTCCCAAATACGTGTAGCACCTTCCTTTCAGAGACGAAACGTGTTGATGGACACAGTATATCCGAAATACACGTTTCGCCTTATTTACTGCATGCAAATAAAGCAAAGAAAGTACCAAACGCATGGAGTGACATTTTTGAGAAGCTGACAGTCGCTCAAGCCTTCAAGAATATCTCTTCTTCTCAAGGGAACTGAAAAATTATTACCGTGTCCACAAGAACCAGCACTTGGACCCTAGCCACCTGAGTCCTCTCCACATTCTCACCCTACGTTCCAGCAGTTGTCCTTCTATGTTGCAACACCTACGGACATAAAGTTCTTGTAATCTGTAAGAGTTATCCCTAAGTGAAGGTAGTAATTAATACTGGTTTTACCTATTATTTCTTTTAAAAAGACCAAAAAAGGCAGTAGAATGTAGTTCTTTATTACACAGTAACCACCGACATGTTTCGGCCACTCATGTGGCCATTTTCAGGGTGGTGAGATTTCCGAGTGGTTCAATGTGCAGTCTATATGATCATTTACCAATACGGATCATAAATCACTACATGTATCCGCTGTGTACATCACATCCCGTAGAACTACATTGTTTATGCGACAACTTTTTATCTTCTAACATTTCTCATCTACATAAAACTCTTTTAACCGTGAATTTTAACAAAGAATTATATCATTTTTCACCTGTGGATTGAATCCGACAAATTTTAATTGTAATCGTATTCTTGTTTTCACCGCCCTGAAGATGGCCACATGAGAAGCGGGAACATGTCGGTGGTTGCTACCTAATAAAACTACATTCAGAGACCCTAGTGTGTTTGTTGGTCTCTTGAAAAAATATTACATCTGATTCGTGCATAGAATATGGAATATACGAAACGGTTTTGCTGCTTTTGTGACGATATTTTTAAGATTGTTAGTCCATTGAACAGCAGATAATAGACGACACAATTTCTTGAAGTGAAAAATATTAAGAAATTCCAAAACCTTTTATCTACACATACAAGCTACTCTAGCATATACAGGCTTCATATTTTCGCCGCTGTATTTCAAGCGTCTAAATTCACGGACATGTCTCAAACACTTTCGACCAGTGTGGTTGGAAAAAGGTAATTCTTGCTCCTAAAATCATCTATCGTTGAGGAAGCGACTTTAATCTCAAACTAAAATGCAATTTGTTCTCCGTCTCTTGCTTCTGTTCCAGTAATACGTTCACATTTCTTCAGAAATTGGCTTCTCCCGTCCATGTCAGGCAAGTAGTGACGGGTAAACACTAAGCCCAGCGATCAGATTATGGAACATGGACGTCGACAAGGGGAAACAGAAAAGGGTAGATAATTTCGTTACAGAACATGAACATTACACGCCGTAATAGGTAATCATGGGTTCCTCCAATCCGCTCCTACAAAATGCTCCCACCCTCTTTCTTTTCAGAAATGGCAGACGTCGATGAACATCGGGTTCAGGGGGTGAATTAATATTACTCAGTGCAGGCTGTGGGGAAAGCTACGGATTATAGTCAACTTACTGAGAGTCTACAATATGGCGGAGGTAAAAGATTGGCTTTCACTTCCACTTACCACCACTGCTCAATCTTCAAACAGTGGTAAATACACTGATGCTCAGAACATGCAATAGTAATAAGTTCTGTCGAACTAATTTTACGGTTCACGCAGTTGTTTAGTTCTCATCGTTCAACTCACCCGGAAATTCGCCACCTTTCACAGAATCTCAAATCTCATTGCTTTGTTGTAAAAAGTCTCTCACGGAATGAAATGAGAAGACCGGGAACAAGAAAGTCTGCGACACTTCGTAACATATTAACTTGTTTCAATACAGTGAGAAGCTTTCAGCTCATGCACAACTCCCCAGCCTAAGCACCAGCCCTTGTAGGCCGCGCACAACTCATTGTTCAATATCCTAACTGTAAATTTGTTCTCAATAACGATATGGCACAAACATTAACTATGATCTTGAATTCTTATGCTGCAGGTCTTGCTCACCTGGACACCGGAAAAGACTTCTCAGCGGATGGGCTCGGGTTTAATAAGAAGAAAAAGAAAAAAAGACGTCACAGGTAAGAAACTTGCAATTATAATTACAAATGATAACCAACAAGATGCAACTGTTACGATTTATTTACTTCTAATCAGCTCTACATGTTTCGGGCGATGTTTTCGCCCATCATCAGGAGCATTTCACTGTAACTACAGCTGTCCACCGATGTTGCTGCTGGCTGGGCCTGCGTATACAGTGAAATGCTCCTGATGATGGGCGAAAACATCGCCCGAAACATGTAGAGCTGATTAGAAGTAAATAAATCGTAACAGTTGCATCTTGTTGGTTATCATTTGTAATTTTACTAGCGAAGCACGGAAATACGAACGTTAAATAAAAAAGAAGAAAATTCCAAGTTCATATTTGCAACAGAATTCCCAAGAAACAATGATAAAAAATGAAGCTCAAATGAAATATATATACAGATCAAGACACCTGTGTCTCTGACTTACAGAAGCGTATTGATCATACCTTAAACAAACGTTAGGTCCACTTATCTGCTACCATAAAATGATAATGCTACAGAACGCAGTACATGGTACTGTACTGTATGAGTTCAGAGCGTTGCAATTCCTAGAGCTGGAGGTAGCAAGCTCCTCCGAAAATCTGTAAGTAATTACCCACTGTCACTGCATAATATGCCGAAGACTTTAAACTTCAAAGCAAGGGCTAGTTACAATAGCCATACACATGTTAAACGTTCGTAAGTCCATGAACATTACTATACCTTATGGTATCGCAGTAAATGTTTCATGATCTTGTATCCTTAAACGCTTTGCTTGATGTTTACAAGTAGGACCGTTTACGCTTAAAGGCACAGCAGAACTGAGTTTTATCGAGATAATTCCCATGTTTTTGTTTGTGGTTACGTGTTATTTATGTATTTGTTATGTATAATTTTCACGTGTAAGTTGTTATTTTATATGTAGATTTGTTGAAGCTTCTCGTTTATATACACTATTAACGCATATCATTAACTGACTTAGAGTTGTCTCAGGTGGTATCGTTCCGTTGTGTTTTTATCAACCTAGTATTTATTTTTACAATCCTTGACACACCAGCTCTATAGGTCTTATATATTAGTTTCTATTCGACACTACTACATGTTTCGGCTGTCCACTTCAGCCATCATCAGGTAGGACACTGGTTCACGAAAAGGGTAAAGGGAAAAGGGTTTCTTCCTACAAAACTAATATACAGGGTATATCTAATTGTGTTTGTTGGATTTTAAAATAAACAAATATTTATCGCTGATTTATTATAATTAGAATTACGTTCGATGTAGATATTCCTCTCGTACGTTCTGAACGAGGTCTGTTTATCTGTGACACGTGTTCTCTCTCTCTCTCTCCTTGTGTTTCATCTATCATACTGATTAAATGTCGTAGTCTCATCGCTGGTCTGTGAAGTTCGTGTGGTGGTAAGTGTGCAAGCAGCCAACGAGGCCACCACAAAACGCCAGAGCACCATGAAGGATAATGCAAAAAACATTAATTCTTATAATTAAATGAACACTTCACAGGATAACGGGTATGATAGCAATCCCACAACGTGAATTACGGAATTGTTCTCTAGTTTTATTATAATCAATTTCCCCTGCATTTACAGCAATTTGTAAGCACGCGGCCGGAAGCTGACGCGATCGCGTCGAAGCACTAGCATACGCATTGTCACGTTAGCTGTATTGGACTGTTTAATAGAAACTGAAACACACAACGGGATTATCAGTTTGATGCTGGAATAAACTGAAAGTCTGCAGCCATATCACTGGTCATGATAAGCTTCACAATTCATGTTTCCTTTTTAGAACCATCTTCACGAGCTATCAGCTGGAGGAACTGGAGAAGGCCTTCAAAGAAGCGCACTACCCTGACGTGTATGCGCGGGAGATGCTGTCCCTGAAGACGGATCTTCCTGAAGACCGAATACAGGTCAGTGAACCAAGCTGATTTCCTTTCTTTTATCTTTGCTATATTGAAAACACATGTCGTGTTTTCATCTGAAGTAGCAGAATGTAGTTACGTGATGTAATTATGGAAACACTTGTTATTTATCTGTTCGAAGACTGCTGACATCCCTGAGACTTCCAAAACTATTGATTTCAATCTGCAAAAATGTTGTCAAGTGCACTGTGCGATTTTGTGTGTTTGTGTTTGTGTATGTGTGTGTGTGTGTGTGTGTTTGTGCGCGCGCTTGCGCGAGCTAAACCATGGCGTCTCAATTAAAGGAAATACATATTTGAAAGCGAAGCACCGAAGAACATAAAAGTATATGGATATAACAAGAATGAAGCAAAAACAAATTTTGCATATCAAGCAAGGAGGAACTCTATGATTCATATAGATAACTTAATATACCGGAAAGTTACAATATGATAGAGAAGTGACTATTATGATGAGACAATATAGCTTATAAAACACTCGAAATGTCAAGAAAGAGCCGAGAAGATAATTTTGGTATGGATCTTAGGTATAGAGGCTGTGAGGATGCGAGGTGTATGACAGCGATTCTGGGTCATGTCCTGTGGTGGACTTAGGTGTTAGAGATATTGATTCCTCGAACTAGATTATCGGTTACTAGTTTGTTAATTAGATGTCTAGAGAGGTAGTAAATGATAACTGAGGAAATACACGGTAAAGAAGGAATATGTCACGAAAAAGAGAATAAAAAATAAGAGCAATTTTTTAGTCGATAGGCTGAGAACAAAAATTTTAAATGTCAGTGGGTTAGGCTTATAGAGAGGCTAATTGACCCTTTAAACGCCGAATTGAGTCCTATCTGCCATTTGTTAGCATTATTAGGAGCTCACCGTATTCTCCACGTTAGCAAGATAAGGGTTAAGAACTGGGTCTAGGGCAAAAGAAACACTCTTGAAAAGGGAAGATGCAGTGATTATGTGACATGTCCTGCCGATGTCACAGATCCCGTGACTGCTGTCCTGCCTATTTAAAGCGTAGTTAAAACGTAACAAAATGGTGATCGTCAGGGTATTGAAATAAAAGAGAAAAAGTAAAAAACGTTGGAGAACTGCTTAATTGTTTTAAATTGCACTTTTCTTCAAATACTATGGTGATCCCTATATAAAGATAATGAGATGGGCCGGACACGTAACATGCATGAGACAAGTAAAGAAAGCACAACAAATTTTTGTTACAAATTCTGCAAGAAAAATTTAGAAACCCTAAGCGTAGAAGGAAGAATATTAATAAAATAGAATTTGATTGTGTAGGCTAGATTCGCGTGGCTCAAAATGGCGTGCCGAATGGAGGCCGTTTTTCAAGGGGTAAAGAACCTTTGAACTCCATAAATGGTGGGAAATTTGCTGACTAACAAAGCGATTATTGGCGTTATTTAACGAGTAATTTGCACTGTAAAAAAGTTACACAACTACAGAATAAGTTAGAAAAGAATAATGATAACAGATTTATATACCTGACGCAAAAGACACACAATATTTATATGACGTTTAGCAGAAATATTACGCTTCAAAGCCAAATCAAAATCCGGAAGCAAACTTTGCACTATTGCGCCAGTTTATGCCCTACTAGCAATCAGCAGCGCAAATAGAGCCAGACACACAGGTCTGCTAGTTACGTAACGCAATAGCTTGTTTACATATTTCTGCTGTTTGTAAATAATGGTTTCTCTGCAAAGTCATAACACAGATTTAGTAACAACAGGCCTGTTCGATCTTCCACAATACAGCCCTTTGTTGAAACAGCTTTACCTGCGGTCTCTGTCTGACTCTACTGAGACATATTTCTGTAGTTGATGTCCACAACTTTCGCCCTTCTTTCCAACCCTAATAAAAGCATGGGCAAAATATCTATGCCTCGAATTGGCCCTTAGAGGATGCTGCAGATATAGTGTAAGCTTTACAAATTAGGCTGAGGGTCGAATTCCACATAGCGCTATTAGCTTCAAATTTGTAATCTTTCGTCCCTTACTGGTAGGGTTTCACTTTAATGCAAGAAAATTATACCGAGGAACAGAGAAATCGATTCAGACTCTGTGTATAATGTTTCACTCCGAAATCTGCTTGTTAATTTACAACAGACATTTTAACCCAAAACAAAATGCAAGTAATTACGTGCAGATATCTCCTCACCTACTTCTGCATTAAGTATACACTGTGTTAAAGACATTAAGTCGTATCATACGATAAGTTTCCGTAATTAAAAATTTTAGTTCAAAACCTGAAATACCCTTCCACATACACAAAAAAAAAATTAGCTACTGGCAAAATTATAGGAAAATGCAGAGAGAGAGAGAGAGAGAGAGAGAGAGAAATTAGCGGCACAGTGTCACGACTCAAACATAACGGTTTATTTAAAGAGACTGAAGGTACGGCAGACTGCTGATGGCTTTGAATAAGATCATTACTTATTACGAAATGGAATGCAAGCGCAATAAAGCGACCGTCGTCTAACTTGAGGAATTATCAGAAATTTTCGTAAAAGAAAGAGGAGATTTAAAAGAACCTCACAGACTATTGTCGGCCTTCGGTTATGTGGTCGAAATTGGACTTTCAAAATATGAGGTACGAGTGCTGCCCACTTAACAGCAATTTTCGTCAATGGCAAGCATAATGGGAATATTTCAATTTAATAATATAGAGGAACGCATTTTATGTAACAGTGGCCAGTCAAATAGAAAGATATTGTTGATGATGACATTTAGTGAAGGGCTTGTAGGTAACTCTGATATAGGGTCATTATTTTATCCGAAAAAATTTGTGCCTGTTAGTTCCTGTTGACTCATTTATCGTAATAACGTAGTTCATCCATCCAATAGCCCACGCGCGCAGTAGAACAGCGCAGAAAGTTACAAAAGTTACTTGTTAGATAAAAACAAGAACACTATAGAAACCAGCTGTAGATAATAGATTCACTATTTGAATATAACGATCTTATGAGGACATAATGGCAGAGTCTCAAAAAGTTTTTTTGTTTTGTTTCTGTAGATATAATGACAACCGGAGGAAAAGAGACCACTGGGGAGACCTAGGCGTAGATGGGTGGATAATATTAGGATGGATCTCCAGGAGGTGGGATGTGGGTATGTGGACTGGATTGGGTTGGCCCAGGATAGGGATA
>Ga0131853_10006931_pt1 | contig 20481 bp, 15 predicted proteins | sample TergutLab28metaG_FD_92764 | JGI IMG/M metagenome (GOLD analysis project Ga0131853, IMG submission 92764) | Labiotermes labralis P1 segment gut microbial communities from Petit-Saut dam, French Guiana - Lab288 P1 (version 2) (version 2) | ecosystem: Host-associated > Arthropoda: Insects >...
ACGCCCGGTCCGCCTTCTTGTTCGTCTGCGCGGCCGGCGGCGCGCCCGCGGCCGCGTCGTCGTCCTCGTCGTCTTCCTCTTCGGGCACGGTGAAGGCGAGGTTCTCGGTGTAGATGAATTTGTCGCAGGCCGCGACGAAGGGCTTGGGCGTCTTGCGCTCGCCGAAGCCGTACACAGTCAGCCCGGACTCGCGGAGCCGGGCGGCCAGCCGGGTCAAGTCGCTGTCGCTGGAGACCAGGCAGAATCCGTCGAACCGGTCCGAGTACAGCAGGTCCATCGCGTCGATCACCATCGCCGTGTCGGTCGCGTTCTTGCCCCGCGTGTAGGCGAACTGCTGGATCGGCTGGATGGACTGGTCGAGCAGTTGCTCTTTCCAGCCGGTGAGGTTGGTCCGGGTCCAGTCGCCGTAGGCCCGCTTGACGTGCGCGGTGCCGTACTTGGCGATCTCGGCCAGGAGACCTTCGGTAATCGACGGCTGCGCGTTGTCGGCGTCAATCAGCACCGCGAGCCGGGCCGCGTTCTCGCTGGACATGCCGACACGCTATCGCGGACGGCCCTGCATGGTCAGCCTAAGGTGCCTCGTCCTCGCAGGGCGGGGCCTCGCGGGGCCAGTTCTCGAACTGACGGCGGAGCCAGGCCACGTCTTCTCCGGGGCCGGTCAGGAGCGGGACGAGGCGGCGGTCCTTCATCCGGTCCAGGCGCTGCCCGGCGTCGGCGAAGTCGGCCTCGGCCAGCCCGGGGTCGCGCTCGCGGGCCAGGCCGATCAGCCGCCCGACCGAGTACTTCTTCAGCAGCGCGGCGACGTCCACGTAGTCCCGGGCCATCATGCGGTTGGCCAGGGCGACGGTCTTCCAGCCGGCCAGGTCGTCCAGGGCCAGGACCGGGCCGATGTCAGGAATGGTCACCGGGTCGGAGAGGGTCTCGAAGTAGGCGGCCTGCAACTGCATGGTGTGCTCGCCGTCCGGGGCGATGACTTCCCACTCGGCCAGGCCCTCCCCCGCGTCCTCCCAGATGTCCCCCAGCCCGTTGTCGGTGTCGATCCGGGACGGGGAATATCCCGCGTCGCGCAGCGCGGTCTCGATCTCGGAGGCGGCGGCGGAGACATTGCCGACCCGGCGCACGAACAGGTCAACGTCTTCGGTGTGCCGGTTGACGATGTGGTGCGCCATCAGGGCGTTGCCCCCGGCCAGGGCGACCTCGTATTTGCCGCCCACGGCACGGAGGGCGATCTCGGCGACGCGGCGGTGCAGTTCCTCGAAGGCCACTAGGCGGCGGGAGCGAGTGCCAGCAGCGGATGGGCCGCTTCCCAGGCCCGGCGGACCCGGGGGGCAATGTCCAGCTCCGGCCAGAGCTGGGCGAGCAGCCGGCCGTTGACGTACCCGGCGAGATCTTCGGCGGACCGGGCCGAGTCGAAGACGGTCTCGTATAGTTCCAGCGCCTGATCTTCGTCGCTCAGGTCAAACTCCGGGGTGTGCTTGGACCAGCACAGCTGCTGAGGCAGCGTGACCGTACCCTCGGCCGGGCCGTGCAGCCCCGCCAGGTCAGCGGCCACCACGACGGGCCGCAGCGCGTATCGCGGAGTCTCCGATTCCGCCATCACGTCCCCCTCTTAGCTCGCGACACTCCTCAGGGTAACGAACACAAGGCCGGCTTGTCACTAGTGAGCCCGGTGACATTCCGCCAAACAGATCACGGCTTAGCCCCACCCGTCACCTGCGCATCTGTAGTCACAGACCCAGTCGACCCGTCTGTCCGACAGTACTACGAGGGCCATCGCGTAGTCGAGCCGTTGCCCATAGACACGGTTTTCGCCCGAAATGCACCGGGCTCGCGTGGGGCGGCGGCCAACTCGCCTGCCCACCGGCCAGCTCCCGCAGGTGACATGCGTCACTTTGGTGACGAATCGGACGCGCTCCGCCAACCGATCGCCGGCGTGGCGCGTCTGAGCAGTGAAGGCCACCTGTAACAATGCCGTTTATGCCGAAGATCTCCGGATCAGCAGACGACGTCCTCCGCATGGTGCTCGAAGGCGGCGGTGACGCGCTCGACGACCGGCTGCGCAACATCCTGGCCTCCCAGGTGGACACCGGCCCGGAACGGGCGGGGCGATCGCAGCCGCTGCCCCTCCCCGACAGCGCGGCCACCACGATCCACCGGGTAAAGGTCAGCCTTCACGGGGCCAAGCCCCCGGTCTGGCGCCGGCTCGAGCTGCCCAGCGACATGCGCCTCGACCTGGTCCACGAGACGCTGCAGACGGCGTTCGGCTGGTTCGACTGCCACTACCACCAGTTCGAGACGGACTGCGGCGAGTACGGCGACCCGGCGCAGAACGCCGACACCTGGCGGGACGACGAGTCCGTGGTGGCACTCGTCCAGGTCGCCGCCGACCCGAAGACCACGGTCGGCTACGTCTACGACTTCGGCGACAACTGGCGCCACGACCTCGTCGTCGAGGCCGTCTCCCCCGCCGAGCCCGGTGTCCGCTACCCGCGCTGCACCGCCGGCCGGGGCCTGGCCCCGGACGAGGACAGCGGCGGGATCCGCACCCACAACGAGACTGGTTCCCGAGGCTCCGTCACCGTGGATCCGGAGGAACTCACGTCCGCGCTGCGCGGACTGTCCAGCGTCATCGTCCCCGCGCCCTAGAAGGCGGGCTGACCCGGGAGGTGTCCCGCCGGGCCCGTCCGGGAGTCGCTCGGGTCCCGCCCCGGGGACGCCGGGGCCCGGCCCGCGGGCCGGCCACGGGAGGAGGACGGGAGCTGCGACGGCCTCGGCACCCGGACCTTGTAGATGCGGATCGTGCCGAAGTGCTTGATGACGGTGGAGTGACGGATCGCGTCGTTGAGCGTCGGCCGGCCCGGGAGGGCCGCGAACATGAGCGGGCTGGACGGGTCCAGGATCATGTAGGAGATGTTCTTGTAGCCCTGCGGCAGCATCCGGCTTACTGACGGGTCGCTGTTGACCTGCCAGAGCGAGACCGGAACCGCGCGGGTGCGGATCTTGATGTCCACCCAGGGGTAGTCGTCGCAGACCACGATGTCCCCCGCCGGGACGTGCTGCTTCACCCAGGCGACCGCCTGGTCCTGAGTGCCGAAGCCGTTGCTTGACGCCTGGGCCCGCATGGAGCCCCACCACTGCGGCGCCACCACGAGCGCGAATCCGGCCGCGAGCGCGATCACGGGAATCCGGCGGGTCCACCGCCAGGCCAGCGCCCAGCCCCGGCCGACCTGGCCCAGGCCCGAGCCCGCGGAGGCGGGCTCCCCCGGCCCCCAGACGGTGTCGGCGACCCCGCTGATCAGCAGTGCCCAGATCGGGATCATGACGGTGACGAAGGCGTAGGGCACGTAGCCGCCTTTGACCAGGTACAGCACCTGAATTCCGATCGCCGCCGCGATCGGCCGGTACCGGCGGATGACCAGGGCCGGGAGCGCCGCCGCCATTCCGGCCTCCGGCAGCCACCGGTCGAGGTGGAACCAGAGGCTGGCCTGGACCCAGGTGGCGCTGCGGTAGTGCAGGATCGTCCCGGTGCCCGGCCGCACGGCGAGCTGGTAGAACGATTCGCCGAGCATGCTCACGTGCCCGGGCCCGGGAAGAAGCTCGCCTTTGACCACGGCGAGCAGCGGCCACATGCCGACCAGCCCGCCGTAGATCACGGCGAAGATCATCAGGTACTTGACCCGGTTCCGGCGCGGCGTGTACCGGACGAGCAGCCATACCAGCGCGGGAAGCAGCAGCGCGGAGGTCTCCTTGCTCCACGTCGCGGCGGCGAAGAAGGCCGCGCTCCAGACGACCGCGGCCAGGCTGCGGCGCCAGGTCGCGGCGGCCGCCAGCGCGGCGACCACCCACATGGTCGACAGGTTGTCCAGGAAGACCAGCCGGTGGTAGAAGACGGCCAGCGGGCTCAGCCCGAACAGGGCCACGGCCGCGGCGCTGGCCACGCGGCTCATCCCCAGCCTCCGGGCCAGGACGAACACCAGGACCGAGGTGATCATCGTGACCACCCACATGAAGTCCCGGCCGACCATGAGCGCCCGGCTGGTCCACGCGAGCCCGTCGGTCAGCCGCATCCACCCGGCGATCGCGGCCCAGCCACCGAACGGGTGATCCCAGAAGTACGTGTAGTTCGACAGGTGATGCTCATACAGCATCGCCCAGGCCCGCGCCATGTACGTGCCCTCGTCGTTGTTCACCCGCCCCGGGTAGCCCTGCAGGTTCCAGGCCGTCGCCGCGCCGACCACCGCCAGTGCCGCGCCCAGCGCGAGCAGGGTCGCCCAGCGCCGCCGCACGGGCGGCGGGGAGGGCGGAGGCCCGTCCAGCAGGTCGAGTTCGGCTTCTTCCCATTCCCAGTCGAGCGTTACACCCGCCAAGGTCACAGAACCGCTCCTTCCGAGGGGACCGGGGATTCCGAGGGGGCTGGCGCTTGCGCGGGAACCTGGGGCTCCGCGGGCCGGTGCTGCAGCCCGCGCCCGGTGCGGTACCAGGTGCCGTCGCCCCAGTAGTGCCGGTACACCGCCCACACCGCGGCGGCGGCGAGGATGAGCTGGTAGGCCGGAGTGAGGAACATGATCGAAGCGAAATGCCCGACGCGGACCTTCTGCCGGTAAGAACGCCCGAACTGAGCCAGTGCGAGCAGCATCGAGACCATAGTGACGGCCAGGGGGATGAGCGGGACGTACAGGAAAAGAGTCAGCCCCTCCGGGACCTTCAGCACGAACGCGCTGATAAGCGCCAGCGGGAGCAGCGCACACGAAATGGCCTGCAGGATCGGGGCGGCCAGAATGTAGCCGGCCAGTATTTTCTGACGCAGCGTCGGCATTTGCCACCAATAGCCGCGCATCAGCTCGCCGAAGATCCCTTCCAGCCACCGCACGCGCTGCCAGAAAAGCGAACCCTGCTTGCGGTGGAAAATGGTCGGCGGGACCTCCTCGCGGGTGGCCAGCCTCGGGCTGAAGGCCGCGACCACCCGGGCGCCGTAGCGGCTGCACAGCAGCACGCCCATGGCGCAGTCCTCGGTCGGCGTGCTGGGCCAGCCGCCGGCCGCCCGCGCCAGTTCGGAACGGACGAAGACCGTGTTTCCCCCGAGCGGCACGAACCCGGCGTCCACCTGGAACAGCATCCGGCTGGAGTACCAGGCGAAGTACTCAAGGACGTTGTGGGCCTGGAACCATTCCCGGGCCCGGCCGCCGAGGTTCATCAGCTGGACCGCGCCCTGCACGATGTCGGCGCCGGTCTGCCTGATCAGCGCCTCGACGTGCCGGAGGAGGTCGGGTGCGACGTCGCACTCGGCGTCGATCGGGCAGACGTAGTCGCCGGTCGCGTGGGGCAGTGCCCCGTTGAGCTGCGCGGCCTTGCCGGACTCGTCGTAGTTGCCCACGACCAGGTCGATGCAGCCCGGGTGCCGCCGGCGCACGGCCTGGACCGCCTCGATGGTCGGCGTGTCGTGGTCGCGCAGCGAGACGATGATCTGGCACCGCTGGTGCGTCTGGCGGACCAGCTTGTCCAGCGTGACGCCGATGACCTCGACCTCGTCGAGTGCGCACACGATCAGGGTGAAGCTGGTCTGTTCATCCCCCTGCCGCACTGATTTCGGCCAGGCCAGGCTGGCCTGGGCATCCGGGCTGCGGTCGGCGTACAGCCGCCACATGGCCTCCATCCCGCTGATCGCCAGGTTGTAGAGCCCGGCGATGAACAGCGCCCAGACGACGGCATGCACGGCCAGCGCGGTAAGTCCGGCAACCAGCCCGCATATGATCGCGATTTTCACCAAAGCTATAGAGCTATATCGGCGCACAGTCCCCCGCTCCACTAATTGCCCGCCGATTAATGCACAGAAGACGAGCGTGACTATCCTACGGCCTAAAATTCGCTGTGGCTATTCACCCAATTGGGGCATTAAAACAATGTGCCATTCATCCGGTCAGGCGGAATGGGAAGGGCGGAAGCGGCGAAACGGGCGGAGCCGGATTGAGCGCGGCGGCTGTCGCGGCCCGGGTGAGCGGACCGGGCAGGACCTCGCGGAGCGTGATGCCCTGTCCGAAGTCCTTCAGCACGATCGAGTGGCTGACCGCCCGGGCCAGGGTGGGCATCTGCGTCAGCGACTCGGCGCTCTCCGGGGTCAGCACCACGAACTGGACGCTCTTCCACCCCTGGGGAAGCGTGACCGCGTTGACGTGCGGGTCTCCGTCAACCTTCCACTCCCACAGCGGGTTCATCCCGTGGGTCTTCAGGTCGGGCCAGATGTAGTCGTCGGTCACCACCGTCGCGTCGCGCGGGAGGTTCTTCTCGACCCAGCGGGTCGCGGCCAGGGAGGAGGAATCCCCCGCGATCCGGGACTGCGCGGACAGTTCTCCCCACCACTGCGGGCCGGCCGCGGCCGTCAGCGCGACCGCCGCCGCGACCGCGGCACCCTGGCTGACCCGGCGGGCCCGCCGGGCGCCGGACCGGAGCCACAGCACCTCGAAGGCCCCGGCGACGCAGATCGCGGCGAACGGCAGCACCGACGTCACGTAGAAGTACGGCAGGTAGCTGCACTTGAACGGCACCAGCACCTGGATCAGCAGGCCGATCGCGGCCGGCCTCAGCCGCCGCACCCACAGCGCCGGGATCATCACCGCCATCCCGGCCCCGGCCAGCCACGGGTCGACGCCGAGCCACACGTGGACCATCCAGTTCGACATGCTGCCGGGCGCGAGCGGGTCGCCGCTCCCGGACCGGGCGAAGAACTGCCACCACAGCGACCGCAGCAGGGACACGTGTCCGTGGCCGGGCATCAGCTCGTCGCGCAGCGCCGCGAACAGCGGGTACCCGGCCAGCAGGAGGGCCAGGGTGACCCCGAAGATCCCCAGGTGCCATCGCCGGGTCCGGCGGCTGGTGTGCTGCCACAGCACCCACACCACGGCCGGCGCCAGGATGACGATGGTCTCCTTGGACAGGATGCCGATGGCCAGCGCCGCCGCCGACCAGAACGCCGCGCCCAGGCTCTGCCGCCGGGAAGCCGCGATGGCCAGCGCGGCCAGGAGCCATACGGTGCCGATGTTGTCCAGCGACACCATCCGGTGGTACATGAGCGCCAGCGGGCTGGCCGCGAACAGGACCACCGCGGCGCAGCCCGTCACCCGGCGCAGGCCGAGCCGGCGGCAGAACACGTACAGCAGGACGCAGGCCACCAGGGTCAGGCACCACATGAACTGCCGGCCCAGCATGACGTCGCTGTAGACCCGGTGGAATCCGTCGGTCAGCCATCCGAAGGCGGCGATCTGGGCCCAGCCGAGCGGCGGGTGGTCGTACCAGTACGTGTAGTGCGAGAGGTGGTGCTCGTACAGCATCGCCCACGCCTCGGCGACGTAGGTGCCCTCGTCGTCGTCGATCCGGCCGGGCCACCCCTGCAGGTTCCAGCCGGTCACCGCCCCGGCGAACAGCAGGGCCGGCGTCAGCAGGGCGAAGCCGGACCAGTGCGCCCGCCACCAGCGGCGCAGCCTCGGCTCGCGGGCGGCCGGCGGCCCGGCCTGACGGGGAATCCGGATGATGACGGTGTCCGCCTCCGGGTCAACCCAGGTGCCGGTGCTCATGCCGCCACTTCCTCGGAAAGGGCCTCGGCGGGCGCCCTCGGGGCCGGGATCCCGCTCCCCCGGTGGGAGTTCATCCGCCCGGTCTTGTACCAGGTCTCGTCGCCGACCGTGTACTTGTAGACGGCGACCGCGGCGGCGCCGGCCAGGATCAGCTGGTACAGCGGCGACAGGAGCAGCACCGACACGTAATGCCAGATACTGGCCCGCTGCCCGTACGAGCGGCAGAACTCGTGCAGCCCGAAGAGCATGGACAGGACCGACACCGCCACGGGCAGCAGCGGGGCGAACATCAGCATCGCGATGCCGATCGGCGCCTTGAAGAAGATCCCGGCCCCGATCGCGACCGGCATCAGGATGAACGAGAACGCCTGCAGCATCGGGGTGGCCAGGATGTACCCGGCCAGCACCTTCTGGCGCAGCGTCGGCATCCGCAGCCACTTGCCGTCCGCGAATTCCTGCAGGAACCCGCGGACCCAGCGGTCCCGCTGCCAGAACAGCGATCCGGCCCGCTTGTTGAAGATGGACGGAGGCGCCTCCTCCCGGGTGGTGAGCTCCGCGCTGTAGGCGGTGGCCACCTTCGCGCCGTGCTCGACCGACAGCTTCACCCCCAGCGAGCAGTCCTCGGTGAGCCGGGGCGGCCAGCCGCCCGCCTCGTTCAGCAGCGCGCGGCGGATGAACACCGTGTTCCCGCCGAGCGGCACGAAGCCCTGTTCGGCGTGGAAGGCCATGCGGCTGGTGAACCAGAAGAAGTACTCCAGGACGTTGTGGACCTGGAACCACTTGCCCGCGCCCCGGCCGAGGTTCATCAGCTGCACCCCGCCCTGCACGACGTCCGCGCCGGTCATCTCGAAGAGCGCCTCGGTATGCACCAGCAGGTCCTCGGCGACGTCGTCCTCGGCGTCGATCACGCCCACCACGTCGCCCGCGCAGTACTGCAGGGCCCGGTTGAGCTGCTGGGCCTTGGACGACTTGCGGTACCGCCCGGTGACCACCGTGATCCGCCCGCCGGCCGCGCTCTCGCCGAGCACCTCGTGAACGGCGTCGATGGTGGGCTGGTCATCGTGGCACAGCGTCACGACGATCTCGAACCACGGGTGGGTCTGGCGCAGCAGTCCCCGCAGCGTGTCCCCGATCACGTCCGCCTCGTCCTTGCACGGGACGATGAGCGAGAACGTCATCCGGGCCGTGCCCGGCTCCACCGGAATCGGCCAGGCGATGTGCGCCTTCGCCTCCGGTACCCGCCAGCCGTACAGCCGCCAGCGCGCCTCCAGCCCTCCGATGACCAGGTTGAACGCGGTGACCAGCAACAGCGTGATGTCGAGCATGGGCAGCCCGAGCAGATAGCATCCCGCGAACAGCGCGGCCGCCAGTGCGGCGAGCAGGACGAAAAAATACCTGCGGACAAAGCGCAGGCAAGACAGCGACATCGAACCCCCCGATTCGATCGTCGGACCCTTGAGTAATCGTGACACTACTTGAAGTAGCGGCACCTCCGTTGTGTCATCGGACAAAGAGCCACGTCAGGGCTCGATTCCCGCCAGCATGTGACAGGCGATCGCGGCCGCTGCCACGACGTTCAGGGAATCCACCCCGGCCGCCCGCGCTTCAGAATTCATCGGAATCCGAACGGATTGGTCGGCTTCGTGCCGCCACCGGGAGGACAACCCGTCCCCCTCCGTTCCAAGCAGCAGCGCCACCTTGTCCCCCGGCCCGGTTTCCAGCGCCGCGCGCAGCGGCGCCGCGTCCTCGTCCGGGGTCAGGGCCAGCACCCGGAAACCGGCGCCGCGCAGCCCGGCCAGGCCGTCGAACCACTCGGTCATCCGCGCGTACCTGATCGAGAACACCGCGCCCATGGACACCTTCACCGACCGGCGGTAAAGCGGGTCCGCGCACCGCGGCGACAGCACCACCGCGTCCACGCCCAGCGCGGCCGCGCTCCGGAAGATCGCCCCCACGTTGGCGTGATCGACCAGGTCCTCCAGCACCACGATCCGCCGCGCGCCGCCGACCACCTCGGAGACCGGCGGCAGCGGCTTGCGCTCCATCGACGCCAGCGCGCCCCGGTGTACCCGGAAGCCCGTGAGCCGTTCCGCCACCTCGTCCGGCACCAGGTACACGGGGGCGTCCGTCCCCGGGGGCAGCAGTGACGGCAGGTCGCCCTTCCGGCTCTCGCCCAGCAGCACCGACCGCACCGGGTACCCGGCCGCGGCCGCCCGGCCGATGACCTTCGCGCCCTCGGCGATGAACAGGCCGTGCTCGGCCTCCATGTGAGTCCGCAGGCTCATGTCGGTCAGCCGGGCGTAGTCCGCCAGGCGCGGGTCTTCGGCGGAGCTTACGGGATGCGTTTTCACCGGGACAGTCTCCACTATCCGTTCCGGCCGTTAAGGCACCAGGCCGCCGGGGAGGTCGGCCCGCGATGACACGCCCAGCTTGTGGAAGGCGTGCCGCAGGTGGGTTTCCACCGTGGACTGGGTGACGAACAAGTCCCGGGCGATCTGCCGGTTCGACAGCCCGTCCGCGGCCAGCGCCGCGACCCGGCGCTCCGCGCCGGTCAGCGCGTCGGGACCGGTCAGGGCCGAGCGCCGGGGGCGGGCCCCGGTCGCCAGCAGTTCCCTCCGGCTCTGGCGGCTCAGGTCCCGCGCTCCGCACCGGTCGGCCGTCTCCAGCGCGGCCCTCAGGTGCCGCTGGGCCTGGGCCTTCCGTCCCGCCCGTCGCAGCCGGGCCCCCAGGTCCGCCTGGGCCCGGGCCAGTTCCACCGGGGCCCCCGCTCTCCGGAGCAGGTCAGCGGCCTCGGCCAGCCGCCCGGAAGGGTCGGGAGAGTACGGCGCGCTCGCGCGCAGCGCCACCCCGAGCGCTAGCCTCCCGCCGGCCGCGCGGGCCAGGCTCAGCTGCTCGGACGCCACCGCCGCCGCCTCGTCCTCCCTCCCCGTCGCCGCGTACGCCTCGACGGCCGCGGTCCGCCACGAGGCCACCGCGGGATTGGCCGCTCCCAGCCCCCGCCAGCCGTCGCCCGCGTCCAGCAGGTCGCGCAGGCCCTCGTCATATCGCCTCTGGGCCACGCGCAGCACGCCCCGCGACTGGAGAAACATCGTCGTCTGGATCCACCCTTCCGGCGGCCGCCTTTCCGCCGCGGCCGCAGCGGCCTTGTCCGCCTCGTCCAGCCGGCCCAGGGAGGTCAGCGCGTCGATCACGGCGGCGGCGGCCCAGGCGACGGCCAGCGGCGGTGACGTCCCGAGCTTGAACTCCAGGCTGTACCGCCCGTCGTCGGCCGCCTCGCGGAGCTTCCCCATGCGGTTCAGGACCGCCGCGCGCAGGTGGGTCACGTCGGCCACCATGTTCAGCGACCCGCGGCCGCGCGCCCGGGCCAGCACCGCGTCGCAGGATCGCAGCGCGGACGCGAAGTCGTCGTTCCAGAGCAGGACCAGAAGCGCCGCGACCGCCGCCGGGGTGTCATCGGTCCCCGTCACCATCACGGCTTCCCGGGACGCCGCCGGGGCCCGGCCCGCGACGGTCTCGGCCAGGGCCTCGTAGACCCGCCATTCACCTCCCGTCCGGTGCGCCCGGACCGTGTCCCACGCGGACGCGGCGGTTTCCGCGTTGAGCCAGGACTCCGCGAACAGCGCCAGTTCCAGCCGGTCCCGCATGCCGTCGGTCAGGCCGGGCATCATGAGCGCGTCGCGGGTGACCCGCAGGGCGCTGTCGTGGTGGCCCCACACTCCGAGCGCGCCCGCGCCCAGCAGGGCCGCGCGGGCCCGCTCCCCGGCCGACGGCGCCCGTTCGGCCGCGTCCTCCAGCACGGCCACCGCCTCCGGGTCACGGACGCTGGCCAGCGCGAGCCCGTAATCGAGCAGCAGCCCGGGCCGCAGGTCCGCTTCGGGCGGCTCGGCCAGCGCGCGGCGCAGGCAGGCGGCCGCGGTTCCGGGAGCGCCCTGGTCGCGGGCGCTGGCGGCCGCCCGGCGCAGCACCTCCACCGTCCGCGGGTCTCCGGCGGGCTCGGCGCGCAGCAGGTGGGAAGCGATCCGTTCCGCGCTGTCGCCGTCGTCCGCCAGCAGGCAGGCCGCCCGCCCGTGCGCGATGGCCCGCTCCCCCGGCGGGATCATCTCGTAAACGGCGGTGCCGGTAATCGAGTTCGCGAACTCCAGCCGCGGGGGGCCGGCGGCCTTTCCGCTTTTGAACACGCCCGCGGCCCGCAGGCCGTCGGCGAGCCGGGCCGCGGACGGGAGGTCCTGTCCGGCGAGCGCGGCGGCGTGCCGGAGGGACGCCGGGCCGCGGAGCACCGCCACCGCGCGAGCCAGTTCCGCGGCGCCGTCCCCCAGCCTCCGCAGGCGGCGTTCCGTCGCGGCGGCGACCGGCCGGGGGCCCGCGGCCGCCACGTCCGCCGCCGTCGGCGGGCTTCCCGCCTCGATCAGCGATTCCAGCAGTGACTCGAGCAGGAACGGGTTGCCGCCGGTCGCCTCGTGGCAGGCGGCGCAGAACTCGTCGCTGATCTGGAGGTACTCACCGCCGAGCCAGGCCCGGACGATGGCCGTGCTCGCCTCCCCGGACAGCGGCCGCAGCGGCATCGGCACGCACGACGGCACGTGGGACAGTTCCCCGATCAGTTCCGGCTGGTCCGGGCCGCTGCACGCGGCCAGCAGCAGGATCACCGGGAGATCCTCGATCCGGGCCGCCAGGTACGACAGCCAGCGCAGTGACGGGGCGTCCGCCCAGTGGGCGTCATCCACCACGATCAGCAGCGGGCCCCGGTCCCCCAGGGTCGCCGCCATGTTCGCGACGAGCCAGTACAGGCCGTGGATCGTGGCGTCGGGGTTCTCCTCGCTGTCCGCCGGGTCCCCCTCGAAGACCCGCCGGGCCTGCCGGGCCGCTCCGCCGAGCAGTTCGTCCCAGTCGCCGGGGCGGCAGGCGGCGCGCGCCGGCTCCAGCAACTGCCGGACGACGCCGAATGAGAAATCCCGCTCCAGCGGGATCCCGCGGGCCGTGAGCACTTGCGCGGCGGGATTCTGCGGGGCACCGGGCATTCCCGCGGCGGGCGGGGCCGCGCGCAGCAGCGCGGTCTTGCCGATCCCGGCGGGCCCGGTCACGAGAATCAGGGCCCCGGCTCCTCTGGCGGCGGCCCGGGAGGCGACGGCCACGCTAGCGAGTTCGGCATCCCTTTCGAGAATTAAATCAGCAGCTGCAGGCATTGCCAGTCCCCCGTCCCGCTAGCCCTCGCTGGTCGAGCTCTGAGAGGCGATGTTTACCCCGGCATCGATTTCGCTCAGCGTACAGGAGGATGAATTCTCCGGGTAGTCCCCGGAAAACCTCAGGGTGAGTCCCTGATGCATGACTGGGATTGCACGCGGCAGTCTGAAGAAGGCCACGACCCCCTCCGCGGCACGCGCTTGATGCCTACGAGTCGCACAGAAGGAGCCGCGACCCATGATTAACGCGCCGTCCGGACCGTTGGCGCTTTCCCACTGGCAGCCGGACCAGCTGACTCCCGCCCATGGCGGCAGCATCGGAGATGTCCTGCGCGCCGCCGTGTCGCGGGCCCCGGAACGGGCCGCCCTGATCTCGGGCGACCGCTGGTGGACCTACCGCGACCTGCTGACCCAGGCCACCGACGGCGCGCACGCCCTCCTCGCCAGCTTCGTGCCCGGCGACGTCGTCGCGGTCTGGGCGGACAACGGCCCGCAGTGGGTGGTGCTGGAATTCGCCGCGGGCCTGGCCGGGCTGATCCTGGTTCCGGTCCACCCGTCCGCGGGGGCCGAGGAAGTCGCCTACGCGCTGGCCCATTCCGGCGCGCGGGGCATCTTCATCGGCACGGACCCGGCCGGCTCGTCCCGCGCCGGCGTCCTGCGCTCGGTGGCCGGGCGGCTGCCGTCACTGCGGTTCGTCATCTCACTCGGCGAGTGGGACGCGCTGTGCGCCGTCGGGTCCGTGGACGCGCCCAGCACCCTGCCGGAGGTGGACCCGGCCAGCCTGGCCCAGGTCCTCTACACCGCGGGGACGACCGGACGGCCGAAGGCTGCCCTGCTCACGCACCGGAGCCTGACCGGCAACGCGGGGATCGCCGCGCGGACGCTCGGCGGGCGCGACGGGGACACGGTGGTGAACTCGCTGCCGTTGTCGCACGTCACCGGCTGCGGGCTGATGACACTCGGCATCGCGCAGCTAGCCGGCACACACGTGCTTCCGCCCGGGCCCGCCGGCGGTACCTCCGCGGCTTCGCTGCTGGCGCTGGCCGGACGGCATCGCGGCGAACTGCTGTGCGTGGACCCGCCGACGCTCGGCTCCCTGCTGGCTGATTCCTCGCCGCGGACCCGCGGACTGGGTCCCCGGGGCTTCCGGTCACTGCGCGCCATCATCAGCGGCGGGGCGCCGCTGCCTCCGGACCTCGCGCACGAGGCCGAGACCGCGTTCGGCGTACCGGTGGTCACCGGCCTGTTCCAGACCGAGTCCGGCTGCGTAGTCACCGCCACCTCTCCGGAGGACCCGCCGGCCAGCCGGCTCGGAAGCGCGGGGCGCCCGCTGCCCGGCACCGAGATGAAGATCACCAGCCTGCGGACCGGGGACGTGCTGCCCTGCGGGGAGATCGGCGAGATCCGGGTCCGCGGCGGCCAGGTGATGAACGGGTATCTCAACGACCCCGGGCTGACCGCCCAGGTCCTGGACGGCGCCGGCTGGCTGCGGACCGGCGACCTCGGGTCGATGGATTCCCGTGGCTACTGCCGCGTGGCCGGGCGGGTCCGGGAGCTCATCGTCCGGGGCGGCCAGGCCGTCTACCCCCGGGAGGTCGAGGTCGTGCTCTCCGGCCACCCGGCGGTGGCCGAGGTCGCGGTCGTCGGCGTGCCGGACCGCTACTGGGGCGAGACCGTCGCGGCGATCGTTCGCCTCGGCGATTCGCTTGAGGAGCCGGCTCTCGCCCTGACCGAGTACTGCGGCACCCGGCTCGCGTCGCATCTGATCCCGGTGCGCTGGCTGTTCGCCGACCGTCTCCCCCGCACCGCCCACGGCGAGATCCGGAAGATCGCGCTCAGCACGCGTTTCACGGACGCCGCCGGACCCGGGCGGCCTCCGGAGCCGGAGGCGGCTCCCCTCCAGATTCCGCGGCAGGAACCGCGGTCCAGAACGCTGGAAGACATCGATTTTTGATGGTCCTCCAGCGGCCGCGGGGGCGTCTGCCGGAGCACAAGCCGAGGGGGCTCGTGCTCCGGCAGTCCCACTGACGCCTCCGTGGCTACTTCAGGAGTGGCTACTTCAGGAGCTGACGGGCCATGACCATGCGCTGGATCTGGTTGGTGCCCTCGTAGATCTGGGTGATCTTGGCGTCGCGCATCATGCGCTCGACCGGGTAGTCGCTGACGTAGCCGTAGCCGCCGAGCAGCTGCACCGCGTCGGTGGTCACCGACATCGCCACGTCCGAGGCCTTCGTCTTGCAGGCCGAGGAGAAGAACGTCAGGTCCTCGACCTTCTCCCCCTCCATCGCCCGCTCGGACTTGGCCGCGGCCGCGTAGGTCAGCTGCCGGGCGGACTCGATCTCCATGGCCATGTCGGCCAGCATGAACTGCAGGCCCTGGAACTCGGCGATCGCCTTGCCGAACTGCTTGCGCTCCTTGACGTAGCCGATGGCGTAGTCCAGGGCGCCCTGGGCGACGCCCAGCGCCTGCGCGGCGATGGTCACGCGCGTGTGGTCCAGGGTCTTCAGCGCGATCTTGAAGCCCTGCCCCTCCGCGCCGATCATCCGGTCCGCGGGGATCGTCGTGTTGTCGAAGTACAGCTCGCGGGTCGGGGATCCCTTGATGCCGAGCTTGTGCTCCGGCGCGCCGTAGGTGAACCCCGGGTCGCCGTCCTCCACCACGAAAGCCGTGATGCCGTTCGGGCCCTTCTCCGGGTCGGTCACCGCCATGACCGTGTAGTACTTCGACACGCCGGCGTTGGTGATCCAGCGCTTCACGCCGTTCAGCACGTAGTTGTCGCCGTCCCGCACGGCCCGCGTCCGCATGCCGCCGCCGGCGTCCGACCCGGCCTCCGGCTCGGACAGCCCGTAGGAGAACATGCCCTCGCCCCGGGCCAGCGCGCCCAGGTACTTGGCCTTGATTTCCTCGGAGCCGCCCAGCAGTACCGGCATCGAGCCCAGCTTGTTAACCGCGGGGATCAGCGACGACGAGACGCACGCCCGGGCCACTTCCTCGATGATCAGCACGCTGGCCAGGGCGTCACCGCCGGCGCCGCCGTAGGTCTCCGGCACGTGCAGCGCGTGGAAGTCGGCCTTCACCAGGGCGTCGTGGACGTCCCACGGGAACTCGGCGGTGCGGTCGATCTCCGCGGCACGCGGAGCGATCTTGTCTTCGGCGAGCGCACGGACGGCCTGACGGAGGGCCTCGTGCTCTTCGGAAAGGGCGAACGTGCTCATTACTCGATAGTAACCTCACCGCTCGGCTGAAATGCGTAGGGGCTGGCCCGTAGCTACGGGCCAGCCCCTACGTTACGCTCCTGGTCGCCCGAGGATCAGGCGACCCTCTTCTCGTACGGACCCGACAGCCGCGGCGCCGACGGCTTCACGCCTCCCTCGAAGGGACGGACCGGCGCGACCGACGGAGCGGAGTTCTTGCCCGAACCCCGGTACAGGACGAATCCACGAAGCCGACGACGCGCGCTGACAGACGAAAAAGTCATGGGCGATGCCCCCTAGAACACTGACCCCGAATACGCAGCGTGAGCAGTCCCCCAACCGTCACTCGCGAACCAGTTCCCGATTACCGGCCGCCTGCGTTACCACTATTGTGCCTGATCCCCGCAGACCAAAACGCCGCGAATCACGTCCGTTACCAAAATGAGATCAGCGTGTGTCGCAGGTCACCCCGCGTACCCGCTATTATCCCCCGCTCCAGCCGGAATCAGGCGAGCTTGGAGCGCAGGGCCTCGCCCTTGGCCCGGGCCTGGCCCTCGAGGCTCTTCTGAAATTCTTCCATCTTCGACCGCAGGGCCGGGTCGGCCGCGGCCAGGATCCGGACGGCGAGCAGGCCGGCGTTGCGGGCACCGCCGACCGCGACCGTCGCTACCGGGATGCCGGCCGGCATCTGCACGATCGACAGCAGCGAGTCCATCCCGTCCAGGTACTTCAGGGGGACGGGAACCCCGATCACCGGAAGCGGCGTCACGCTGGCCAGCATGCCGGGCAGGTGGGCGGCCCCGCCCGCGCCGGCAATGATCACCTTCAGCCCGCGCCCGGCGGCGGAATCGCCGTAGGCGATCATGTCTTTCGGCATCCGGTGGGCGGACACCACATCCGCCTCATGCGGAATGCCGAACTCCCCGAGCACCTCGGCGGCCGCTCCCATGACCGGCCAGTCCGAGTCGCTTCCCATCACGACGCCTACCTGCGGCTGCTGCTTTTCCACCGGTCAAGCCTATCGGCTAGGGGGTCCCCTGGACCGAGACGTGGTAGACGCTGGCCTGGTACTGGCCGTCGCTGGCCTGCGGAAGCTGATTGAACCAGATCAGCAGGTAACGGGCGGTCACCGGCTTGCCCGGGCGGATCTGGACGTTGCCGCTCACGTTGGTCACGGTCGACACCGAAGCCAGCGAGCTGGTGGAGTTGCCCGCCTGCAGCTCCAGGCCGGCCCCGGAGGTCGAGCCGAGGTCCACGCTCACGCCGCTGACCGTGACCGTCTTGCCCATGTCGAGCAGGAGGCCCGACCCGGACTTCTGCCCGCCGAACTGCGCGGTGGAGTACTGCTGGGTGATCCACGGCTGCCCGGCGCCGGGCGTAATGGGATACGACGCGGTGGTCGGGTTATCCCCGTCCGCGGTGCCGTTCGGACCCCAGGCCTGGCACTGCGAGACGGTGAGCCCCGTCGGCCCCGACGGCGACGCCGCGGAGGGACCGGCGGCCGGGGCGGGCGGCCCGCCGCCCCCCGAGAACATCTGGCTGAACGCGTAGATCACGAAAATGACCGCGGCCGCGATCACGAGCGCGGTGATGCCCTTGCGGCGGCCGCGGCCGCTTCCCCCGCCGGGCCGGCCCTGGGCCGGGGGCGGCTGGAACGGCCGCCTCTCCTGGGGCCGGGGCGGAGCCGGCGGAGCGCCGAGGCCCGGGCCGCCTCCGGCCGCGGGCGGAGCACCGAACCCGGAGCCGCTGTACGCGGGCGGGTCGTCGCTGAGGGCCGGCAGGTCGAAGGAGGTTTCCCGCACCGGGGAGTCCAGGCCCGGGACCACGTCCCCGGGCGGCGCTTCAGTGACCGGCGGCGCCTCGGCCCGCGCGGCCTTCCGGTTCCGCTTCGGGGGAGCCTCGTCCGGGGACGGGATCTTCATCATGTCGACGAGCGTCTCGGGCGTGCCCGCCCGGGACAGGTCGGCGGACGAGGGCTGCGCGGCCCGGGTCAGGTCGAGGACGGCCGGTTCCGGCTCTCCGTCCCTGGTCACTTTGATCGGGCCGGACCGCTTAATCGCCTTGAAGGGCCCGGACCGCTTCGCCGCGCCGGCGGCCCTGGACTGCGCGTCCTCGGCCTCCTTCAGGCGCTTGAGCCGTTCGAGCCTGCTGAAGCGGTCGTTCGCGGACGGAGTGGGCGGCACGGGCGTGGGCGGAGCGCCCCACCCGCCGGAGACGGGAGTCGCGGGACCGGGCGCGGGCCGGGGCGGCTGCGGCGCCGGCGGCCGGGGCGCCTGCGGCCGGAGCGCGGGCCGGGTAGGCGGAGGCCCGCCGGAACCGCTGACTCCCCCCACCCGGTCGAGCTCCTGGAGAAGCGGCTGCGCGTTGACGCCAACCGCGCCGGCGATAACCCGCACGTAACCGCGCACGTACAGGGTGCCCCCGCAGGCGTCGAAATCATCCTGCTCAATGGCGCGAATGACCTGTTCCCGGATCTTCGTGCGCTGGCCCAGCTCGTCAACCGAGAGGCCAGCCCGGTTCCGGGCCTCGGCCAACGTCCTGCCGACGCTCACGCGACCTCCACCCGCATTTACGACAAAATTGCTCAGGCCAAAGGTTAGCCCGGCAAATCATCTGCCACGTGCAATCGTTCGTATTCTCAGCACGCGTTTACCGAAAGACGAGGCTCTTGCCCCTTTGATCCCTTTTGCGGCCGCTACTCGCCGTCCTCGGTTCCCCAGCGCAGGTAGCTGACGGCGCGGCGGGCCCGGTCCCGGAGGTCGGCCACCGAGTCGGACGCGGAACCGACGATGTTCACGTGGCCGATCTTGCGGCCGGGCCGGATCTCCTTGCCGTAGAAATGCACCTTCACGGCCGGGTCGGCCGCCATCACGTGGATGTAGCGGTCGTAGACGTCGGGGTCGGTGCCGCCGAGCAGGTTCGCCATGACGGTGTGCCCGCCCGGGCAGTTCAGGCCCGGCGCGCCCAGCGGCAGGTCGAGCACCGCCCGCAGGTGCTGCTCGAACTGCGAGGTCAGGGACCCGTCCATGGTCCAGTGCCCGCTGTTGTGCGGCCGCATCGCCAGCTCGTTGACCAGCAGGCCGCCCGAGGCGGTCTCGAACAGCTCCACCGCCAGCAGGCCGACCACGCCGAGTTCCGAGGCGATCGTCAGGGCCAGCCGCGAGGCCTCCTCGGCCAGGTCCGGCGACAGACCCGGCGCCGGGGCGATGACCTCGCGGCAGATCCCGTCGACCTGGACCGTCTCCACCACGGGGTAGGCGGCGCCCTGGCCCGACGGCGACCGCGCGGCCTGCGCCGCCAGCTCCCGGCGGAACGGCACGAACTCCTCGGCCATCAGCGAGACCTCGTGCTGCTCCGCCTCGGCCGTCACTGTCGCGGCCTCCGGCTCGGACGAGACCACCCACACGCCCTTGCCGTCGTAGCCGCCGCTGATCGCCTTGAGCACGACCGGCCAGGATCCCCCGGAGAAGGAGACCACGTCGCCGGCCGACGACACGGGCGCGAACCGGGGGCACGGCACCCCCAGCGACGACAGCTTCTCCCGCATCGCCAGCTTGTCCTGGGTGTAGCGCAGTGCCGCGGACCCCGGCCGCACCAGAACCCCGGCCGACTCCAGCGAAACAAGAACTTCACCCGGGACATGTTCGTGATCAAACGTGATGACGTCACACTCGTCGGCGAAAGCCTTCACGTCCGCCGTCACGAGATGGGAGCCGATGAGCGGATCGCGGGTGACCAGCGCCGCGCTTTCGGACAGGGAACCGGCGAGCACCTTGAACGTCGAGCCCAGTCCGACGGCGGCCTGCGCGGTCATCCGGGCCAGCTGTCCCCCGCCGACCATGCCGACGATGGGCATGCCGGTCCCGGTCTTGCGCGGGATCGGGCCGGCCGGGGCGGAGGCCCTGTCCGGCCCGGCAGCGCCGGAACCGCCGGCGCTCCCGGATACGGGATCGGATTCTGGGGACGATGGCGAAGAAGAGGCAGGAAGCACGCGGTGTAGCTTAATGCGCAACCACCCGGGACCCGCTACAAGGGGCGATTGATCATGACTACGGCTGAGCGCCTACCAGAGGTTGACGTCAGGGAGGGCACCTACGGCGACAAGGTCATCGCCGTCGAGCCCGGCGGCGCGGAGTACATTCCGCGCGGCGACCGGCACGGGCGCCCCCTGCAGCTCTTCTGGACCTGGACCTCCCCGAATATGGAGTTCGCCACGATCTTCGTCGGCGTCCTGGCGGTCGCGGGATTCGGGCTGAGCTTCACCGAGGCGGTGCTCGCGATTCTGCTGGGCAGCGTCCTCGGCGGCGTCACCCAGGCGTTCCTGTCCGCCCCCGGGCCACGGTACGGCGTGCCGCAGATGGTGCTGAGCCGTCTCGGCTTCGGGTACTGGGGCAACGCGCTGCCCGCCGGGATCAACTCGGTGGTCGCCGGCATCGGCTGGTTCGCGGTCAACAGCATCTCGGGCGCTCTCGCGCTGACCACGCTGACCGGTCTCCCCCAGGTCCTCTGCCTGCTCATCGTGGTACTCCTGCAGATCGC
>Ga0131853_10006932_pt1 | contig 20481 bp, 10 predicted proteins | sample TergutLab28metaG_FD_92764 | JGI IMG/M metagenome (GOLD analysis project Ga0131853, IMG submission 92764) | Labiotermes labralis P1 segment gut microbial communities from Petit-Saut dam, French Guiana - Lab288 P1 (version 2) (version 2) | ecosystem: Host-associated > Arthropoda: Insects >...
GAGAACAAAACGACCGATGTGGTAATTCAACAGCGAAGTCGCAAGCTCGTGATGATGGACGTATTAATGTCCGAAACAGGCTGAGTACATAAGAAGTGAAATAAAATAGCTAGTGACATCAAGTTGGTCTTTTACTCTTCAACTATTACAATGATGTACAGTCCAATAAACATAAGTTTCCTATTGTACCTTCAGACCATAAGACTGCAAGCAACATTTTCTAGGAGAAAAGTGGCTTATGCTCTGGCAATATAGTATGTCTGTGAGCTGCATGCATGCTGCAGGCAAAACACATGAGAAACTTCTTATATAAACTGCATTTTTCTCTTCTTCTGGTTTGTACCTCTCTCAGCACAGCTAGCATCCTCTTTTCTGTTCTTCTACGAACATACCTGGCATCTTGGTTTGTACTTCTCTTGGCACAGCCGGCATTCTGTTTGCTGTCCTTTTCTGAGAACAGTTCGCTTCTTGTTTTCCCATGAGTTGGAGACTGTTTTCTGGAAATTTGTATCCGTTGTTTTCTAGTATCTTCAGGACTCTGAGAAGCAGTACAATGTTCTACTTTTCTTGAACAAGTTCTCTCAAAATCTATCTTATTTATCTGGTGTTGTTCTGCCAATATTTTGGAGGAACCCGCTAACTCCATCTTCGTGGCCCCTCAAGATGGTGGCAGATGGTTCCTACACAATGTTGGTAACTTAGCTACCAAAATACACGGAGTCACACCCCAGAATAATCTTCACTGCAACAAATTGTTCAATTACACAAACTGTATCCAACTCGTTGTAACACTTTCATTCCCCTCTTGTTTCACAATGAACAAACCTCAAATGCCAAAATGAAATGGTTCCTGTTCTTAATTAAGTGCCACAACACAACGGCATATAGCAGAGTGGAAGCAGTGCACCATATATTAATCCTGGTACTAGGTAAATGGTCAGCTTCACACATTCACTGCCTTACTCCTGTGGACACAGCCCCTGCCAGGACACACAGAGAAGGATGCTAGGTGGGCAACACAGCCAGTCTGGAAGCTTCAGAGACGAAAAATTTCTTGGTGTTATATAGATATAAATCTTTTCTAAGACATCACGACATGGAGCTGTTCAATGCCCATTCTATATCTGATCCTAAGACCACATATGTTGAATCTGTTTGGCTGCGTTACTCCTGCATTTTATAATAGGACAATATGAGGTTACATCTCACTTTTACTGGCAACAGCTTTCAGTCATGCATAATTACTGTACTTATTAACACAATTTATATAGCAACATGCTTCAGTTGACAATGTAATTGATTATACATTTTATACACTACTTTTTAATTACTTACAGACTGAACATGGCATACAGTCGGCCAAAACATGGCATACAGTCAGCCAAAACATGTAACTAAATCAACTCTGTTTAGAAATAAAATAGTTGTTCTTGAATGAAAACCATTGTCAGTATTATTTACTTGTTAATTTCTCATCATCCACTTGACTCCAAATGTTTTTTCAACCATGCATATTTCTTGGTGAGCTCTAAACACCACTTTCTTCAATAGCAATTATTCTGGCACTTTGAAATCCCCTTCAGAATTTGCTTCTTCTTCAGTGTCCATGCTTTCTTAACCTCACCTCCTCCTTTTCAAGTGAAGCCACACCATCATCATCATCATCATCATCATCCGATATGGAATCTATCAGTTCTTTCCCCATTACAATTATAACAAAAAGATTCACGATAACAAAATAAGCAATAATCACAACAAATACTTAGTTGTGCAATAAATTTAAAATGTACCTTCCAAAATGAGGTCTGTGTGTGCAGCAGATGCTACCTCCAAAGGTAAAAAAAATTGTAAACATTTAATAGCTATATATCATATGCTGCAGCTACTAGCCACACATAGCACAAGAAGTGGCTGCATACAGGAAACATGGGGATAAAAAATTCACTGCCTTGGACATTACTACAGTGTTTTTGTCAAGAATCGGAGTTACAACACGAAATAATTTTTTTGCCTTTCAATCAAGTAATCAAAAATATTCTAAATGACACAGATGTCAAGAGAACCCTATACAAAACATTACTTTCACACTGTCGAATGACAGTGTAAGAATAAGTAACACAGCCAATGGTGTTACGGAATATTTTTCCAAACCATCTTAGTGGGTTTTAATATTCACATGGCTTTCTAATAACCACTAACAGTCACTACAGAGATACAATGAAAGAACTGCTACTCTATACCATCCAATATATGTGGAATCATAAAAACATGCACAATGTGTAACAGAAACATACTATAAGTTAGTGTCCTACTTCTCTACTCCACAGATTATCATTTCTTGTCTCCACAGTTCAAAATCCTCACTGTTTTGTCATAAAATTGTATCTTGGATAGTCACTGAATAGAACACATCTTGTTGTGTTATAAACTGAATAAATGGCCAATCACAAATCCTCAGTCAAACACAAGTTATATTTTTTCTGTGGCTATATGTTTTGGTTGATCTGAAACGCATAGCCGCAAGAAAACGTAAGTTGTGTTTGACTGACGATCTGTTATTTACCTTTTTCTTGGACGGTCATTTCTAGTATGTGGTGACCACATGAATCCATCACCCCAACACAGACTACCTCTGAAGTTACACAAAGCAACCACACAGCAGAGGATAATTTTCACACACGTTAACTAGATTAGACAAGACTAAATACCATGATAACAGTGCAGTGACAGCATATACCTAAATAGTGATCTCTGTACACAAGACTGGTCAGTGCTACACACAACACCCAGCACCACAGTGGATAACCAACACACAAGACGCCATCCCATGTGATCTCCATTTACAATACAAGATTGTGTCAGTGCCACTCACAATATCCAGCACCTCAGCAATAAACACACCAAGAACCAATACACCATAAGCATGTTCTACAGATCTCCGGAGCCAGCTTTATCCACAACACGTAAAGGACCATGCACACCACCACGCTCGCACATGAGACCCCTAGGATGGTACACACCTAACAACACACGTGCACCACACACTTGCGAATCACCATCTGAGTCCCCCTCCCTCAAATGCCAACAGCGGTGGGCCAACAGAGCCAAGATGATGAACCCCGCCTAGGATACTACATACCAACTACATGCACGCACGTCCCCCACCTTATCTGCTTAGGTGACTCCAGTCACCACATTTCAGCACACATTCTTTTCTCATATATACTTTGTAAAGCATGATGATGAGATCTCAACATCTGCTACTTACATTATTATTTGTCTCTTAGAGCCAACATTGTAAACCTGATGATGACCTCCGAGTAGGCTGAAACATGTCGTTTCATTAACACCCAGCTAATACACTAGTTGTGTTCGACCTACATTACCCTTAACTTATATTATTCCCACTTTTATAAACTACTTTTACTTGGTATTTTTAAACATTTTTAAGAAAAGATATTTTAAACACCATTAGGCCTTTTGTAATTAGACAGTATCCTCATACACATTATATACATTTGTAATGTATTTTTAATGTAAAAGGGCGAGATCTCCAACCATACAGTACAAAGTTTCTGTATATATTTACATGTTCTTGTACACTGGCCTGATGATGGCCCACATTCAGGGCCGGAACCAGTCGCCAAGTACTAAGTAACTGTAAAGCAGCATGTTGTGTGTGACTGCAAACAGTAATATAAACTTGTGATTGATACACCAATGGGCATGTTTCATACAAAGGAGATGGAACTAGTGCCTTACCTAGGGTCGTGAAATTATATATGATGATACTCCACCAAAAATACAAAACTTTTATTAATGTAATTATCTTCTTTGTTGAATTAAAAAAAACAGCAGAGACTATATAAAATTGATATTTTGGTTTTGTTTTGATGATATGACTAACAAACCATTGGAACTGTGGATGATAACAAGGAAAACCCGTACCTACAAATTCTGTGTGATTATACTGCATGTAAGTGAACAATTAAAACATGGCATTAGCACAGAACTTTCAGGTTACATCCATTAATCTAACACAGAAAGCATCTGTCCTTATACAACAAGTTCAATTCCAAAACTAAAACAATAACATTACCACTACAGCTGTCACACGTAATAATAATTTTCCACATGCATTTAACGGTTGGAAAAAAAAAAACCCTCATACATACCAGTAATTGACAAATTCTGTTCCCTCGGCAGTTAACTATTTAATAATGCTAGTTTCTTACTCAGACTTGATCCTACTGACATTCCACACTAATTCCTTAATTTCCACTTTTCATACCTATCCCTTACCACACTGTAAAGTGTTTATAGCGGTTCATTACCTTGGGGTGGCTGGCTGAGAACGAGGGGTGATGCTCCTCTGTTCCACCAAACTGGAAGTGCTACCCCGACTCTGCATGCTGCTACGCTTACTGCTGCCTGACAGCTTCCCACCATCTTACAAGTAAAAAAAAACATGATATGACAATACAGGCAAAAAAAAACTTAGTACAGGTGGAATAATTATAAGAAATAACAATACAAGTAATACTCCAAATGCTAAATCAACCAACCTGCATCTAATCCAAAAAGAATGTCTTCTTTACGGAGATCATCATCACTTTCACAGAAATCATCGTACTGTCGTCGACGGAGATCATCTACACTGCCATTAGACAAGGCTGTACTTGTTGAATGGATGCTGACTGGTGTTGTCATGTTGTGAAGGGGAGACGTGGCAGTACTGCGATAGTAGTTGCTGGCATCAGCTGGTTGTAGCGTGGGCACAACATGATGCAGCTGTAGAGGGACTGTATGTGGAGGAGTCGGCTGGTGAGTGTGTAACACTGAAGGGTGCTGAAGCTGTCCATTTGAATTTGGCAAATAAACTCTGCCATTACTATTGACACTGTTGGTGATAACAGGATGAGAAGTTTCCTGTAGACATTCAAGTTCATCCCACCATGGTGGCAGTAACAGCCGAAGATCTGCCCTTTTAACCAAGAGTTCTTCATTTTGCTGTCCTCCAATAAGCTTTACTAAAAACTGTACTGGCGATGTTAAAATTTTGTACACAACTCCCTCAAAAAAAACACGATGAGTGGCCAAGGGATCACGAACACACACACGCGCACCAAGTTGAACTTGTCCCATCGAAGGACTGGCATCACCTATCACATCATATTTACCTGAACCCAAGACATCTGTAAAAACAGCCAACTCATCAATATAATCAAATTTCACCCACACTTGTCCTGAGCGTTCAGCTTTTCGAATAACACCAGGAAGATACGTTTTGTCCTTCTTGGCTAATACATGATTGTCTTCCCATTCACTAAGGTCAATGTCTCCTCTGCCTCCAGACAACTGTACATGCTTTCTTGAACTGACAATCAAACTATTATCTATATTTAATACAGGCAAGCAGTTACTTCCATCAGATCGAAGCACTCCTACATTCTCAGACTGATGTGGGGTCTGATCCTCTATCAGAATATCCACGACTGTTTCAATGGAAGACATTCGATTATGCTGCGACATGTGTTGTGGTACATGATCATGAGAGTGTTTGGGTGCAGAGCCGACACACGAATAGTCTACTGCTGCCAACTGTGGTGGCATCACTACTACACTCTGTGATGGAGAAGTTAAACTTGCACATACAACCACACTATTGTTCTTATTCTGCAAATGGATGTCTGTTGATGTCTTCTCCAATTCCTCTAGCTGTGAAGGATCAAATTTACGCTTTTTTGGTAATTTTCTAGCACTTACTGCTGTAGCGCTGTCTTTATTTACATTAATAGTTTTGGACACATTATTGGGAATTGATTCAGTACAATTATTCATAGACCTATTTAAGTCTGAAGCTAGTGATGATTTGTTTTGAAATCCTTGTATTTGTGACGACATGTCTCTACTAGCCGAAGCTCCACTCCCATCATACTGTGTGAAGTGATCAGACATTTCTCTCCTTTCAAGCATGCTAGCTTCTATATTCATTCCATGTGTGTTCACATTTGTGTTCAAAGCATTTGCAGTGCTGACTACTGCTGCTTCTGTTGCGAAATTTCTCTAAAACAAAATAAATCATAGTTAATGCAAAGCCAGATAAATGTCAACATGATTGTAGTGTGCAGTATGCTCAACACTCTCTTCAGATCTGGAAAACCCAGTGCCTAAAGCATGGGGCACATTTCTTTATCATGAACGCTCTGGGACCCCCATTGCAACTTCAGAGATTTTGGGGACTATGATTTGTCATAATGTGTCACAAGCTCTGTACTCACATTCTTATGCCTTTCCACTATCCACTTAAGGATGAATTAATGAATCTGCTTATCCAACAACATCAACAAACTGCTATACACTTCTGGGCTTTTATGCATGGCAGCGTTTAGAGGACGGGTCCACAGTAGCACAGTGGTTAAGATGCTGTGCTACAAATCGAAAGGTCACTGGTTCGATCCGAGCTGGTGTCATCGGAATTTTTCATTGACATGAAATCCTTCCGATCACACTATGGCCCTGGGGTAGACGCTGCGTCTACCCCAGAAATGAGTACCAGGAGTATTTCCTGGGGGTAAAGGTGGTCGGTGCGTAAGGCTGACAACCTCACACCATCCTGTGCCGTTGTCACGAAATCTGGGAGCCTTAACTTCCTGGAACCCTCTGGGCCCTTCCGGGCCTGTAATGGGACTGTTTTACCTTTACCGTTCAGAGGAAAACTTCCTGAACTTTGACACCATGAAGATTTGTACACTGGCATGTCATTGTCTACCTGGACATATCTCCATCAACCCTGACGATGGAGGCTGTGTTCCTCGAAAACACACATACCAACTTAAAAACCTACACAGTGTCAAAACCTGGAAGAATATACTCTGAAAGTAAGTGCTGGTGAAATCGTTATTTAACCACTCATTTAAGCTGAACTGTCTACAGATTAATAGTCTTGCTCATAACAAAAAATAAAGTTCATGAAAGTATATTAATTCAACCACAAAACAACATTTCTCATTCAATGTTATTTACATCATCCTGCAGTGTAATCATCTTAGAGCCTTAAAAGAGTTCATGTAAAAAATGTAAAGGTCACAAAACTCTACCAAACACAGAACACTCAATATTAGTTAAAATATACTGCAGTGTCATCTTACCAATTCCCAAAAATCGAACAAGTTCATAAAAAAAAGTTACTTTGGTCACAAAAATGTACCCCAATTTTCCCATTTACTTTTCTTTACATCATTCCACAGCGTGACTTCCTTAGGGCTACTCATTAACTACTCAGCTGCTCAGTTAGAATCAAGAACACCAGAATCCAAGAGATTACCAATCAAAATTTTCAGTCTTGAGGTTTTCATGGTAGTGTGGTTGAGAACTCTACTATTCTGGATATTATGCAAAGTCACTAGTTAACTCATACCCAGTGGTTAAAAGCCACATGGTGCCTTCATCTTCCAGGTTTTAGGAATTTTAGAAAAAAACCGTGGCACTGCCAGAAGAGGAAATACATAGGGACAGTGTGACTAGTTCAGTCCAGCAGTGGAGAAGGCTCCATGTATTCCTGTCACTGTTTTCCCACCTCCCGGTCACCTCGGCTGCTCCCTCATGAACCAATGTGGTGACCAGCTGGTGTACCAGATCTTCACTACACTCCTAGTCAATAGACCTTCTTGCAGCCAATGATACCTACTGAATCCCACCTACACCTCCTTGACCGGCCTGCCAAACCTCCCACGATTGGCTCACCAATCCTTCCAGCCAACCATTAATGAGTCACATGGTTAACTATATACCTTCTCTTCATGTCATGCCCTGGCATTGTCCTTGGACGTCTAAACCCCAAAAGATGAAGGAATCATTTTCCTTCAAAACAACAGGAACTGATTAACCAGTGATGTGACAATGTATCCCAGAAATACAGGTTCCTCAAATGAAATCTTCTAACATTTTAGCAGATGGGATCTGTCAATGCTGCCAGGCAAGGTTCAACACTAAAGCTAATTTCATTGTTACTGAGACTATATGACAGGAGAAAATAACCTAAATTGAAACAATAAAACAGCTGAAACTGATAAACAATAAGCTCACTGTCAAGAAATCAGATAAAATGAACACAAGGTTTGCATATTCTCCTAAAAAATTCCTCCTTAAACAAAAGACCAGTTTTCCAGTTTCATCTTCATTCTATTTTTGGGGGGGGGGGGGGGGCCCTTTTCACAAACACAAAATTTTTGCAGGTGTAACAGGAATATGAGTATTAAAGTATTTTAAGTGTCTGCATTAACACAGCTGCAGTCTGTAATGTGAGAGGCCAAGGGCCTGTCTCATTACAGACTGCAGCTCATACCTCCACAGCCCAAAGCTCAAACCTGCATAGATCAAGGATCTGTGGGAAGCTCTACAATGATGGCAATGTCACTGAACACATACTGTTAAAAAGGGATGAGGGTAGCACATGAATAACCCAGAACCAACTCATTGCTCATGAAATTCTCATACATGTCAGTGATCAATGATGTAAAGCATATGCAAATTTATTCAAACCCTGTGGTGGTGACTATTAAATTCAATTTCAGTTTCCTTTACAGTGTAAATATACAATGCCAGAGCCATGAACATTTCCATATGGCAATGCCATCTTCTGATTAACTGTGAAGGAACAACATGCACTAGCTGTCACACAACCTGAAGAAACATCAGTGGAATATCAAATACTGCTGTGCACTAAGCCCAGGGATACCATGGTAGAAGTCAGTTAAACTTTTAATGCCTTGTGGTTAGTTTGTGTACTACCTGGTTTTACACTAAAAACTACACTTCATCCACATAGTGCACATGTGTTCTGCACGACTCTTACAATGAAAGCGATTATTTTGCTATAAATCATTCACTGATTGGTCTTTCAAACAGAAACATGCTTTATTCTCTGTGAACCTTTATGTGGGGAGAGAGTGGAGGGGAGGGGAAGTGACCTTGACCCACACATCCCATGAAGGAACGGAGAGAACTTAGTACGACCTTGGTACTGGATGGAAGTGAGTGGTACCCCGTGATGTGGAGGCTGGGTGGGCGCCTGAGCCGACCTGCACACGTTTGGAGATAAGAAAACTTCCCCCAACCAGAATTCAAACTCTGGTCACCCAGCCCACAACACAGTTATGATATCGACTCTGCTACGCCAGCACCCCAATTTTTATACAAAATGTAGATTAATTTTATTCTTCCATGGCCATGCCATGCCTCAGGCAGTTATATCACCAGCCTCTCACTGTGAAGGCCTCAGTTCAACCCCAGGCCAGTCTATGTAAGATGTATGGGGGTAAGTGGCAATGAGACAACACTTTCTCTGAGTACTTCAGTTTCCGCCTGTCGATGTCACTCTACCAGTGTTCCATAGTCATCCTTATCTAAGTAGTACTGTTATCAAAAGGACAATTTAGTAAAACCTGGCAAGTTTCAAACACTGCAATGCTCTGCTGGATATTGGGAGTAATGGACAGAACAGTACTGGCACATTATTTTTCTGAAGCCTACAAACAGTAAAGAAATTTATGTACTAAAAAACAATCTTCTGCAAGGAAGAAGTAAAAGTGCAAAGGAGAACTACGAAAACACTCATATAACAAAGACAGCGCACTCCAATATGCATGAGAACAAGCGTTTTCCCATAAAATAAAGCAATGATGCACATATTATAAAACAGCAATTGAAAGGAGTTAAAGAAACATGTCTTGATATTGTGCATTACTTCAAGGGAAATATTACTGAACGAAGGGATTTGAGATATGACATGACTCTAATTAAGCGAAACCAATCATACTTGATTTAATTCATTTTCCACATTAAAAGGAAAAAAAAAAAATCATAATTCCTTAACTTTGCATTATTAAATCAGTCAACAACAATAATTCATTTAGGTAAGGCAGTCAACCACCCCCCTCCCCCCATAGTTTAACAGGCATGCTTCATGAAGAACCTTCATGGTTCATCCAATATGTAATGGTTGTTACTTTGTAGAAGGCTTATAGCACTCCCTCAGCAATGTCCTCCAAATTGCTGCTGGTGGACACTTAACTCTGTGATGTGAACATTGAAGGTGCTGTCAACGGTTCTTTTTCCACATTAGGGTTCAGAAGCATCTGATTCAGAGCAATGCATATTGTTATACAGCATCCACATTCTGCAGAATATCAAGAACAGAAACATACAGGTACAATCACAATACATGCAGCATGTTGCACTTAATATGTTTACACTACAGAACACAGAACGTAGAAAATGTGCATCTATGTTCACACTCAAAGCAGAAGTCCTGATGTGAATGCAGATCTGTGCAGATCACTAGTAAAGGTTCTTTTTTAATACAGAACTGAGTATTGAGCAGAGGACATCATCAGTGACTATGCACCAAGTGATGGCACACACACTCTACAGCATGCAGTCCCACATTTATGCAGGGCTCAGTACTGCAGAGTGAGCAGCGTCATCTGCTGTTACGCAGCAAGATGCCCCAATATGCAGATTCTACGCAACCTGTACTATTTTCTCCTGTCACTTCATAAATTATCTATAAAATATTACCTCTACATTCACACCTCTCAAAGCAAAGGACTCAACAAGATGTTAAATGAGAGAAATACAAACAGAACCTTTTCAGAAGAAGACATTAATGGCTTAAAAGTTAAAGTTCTACCAAATTAGTCATTACACAAAACACTGAAACAAGGTATGACAAGCAAAAGAGCACTCCAAATCAAAAATTCTTCTCATAACTTCTAATAACATCATGTCTTAAAACTGCCACAACTGAGTGATTCAGATCCATACAAATGTTTCAACGGTAACAACTTCTGTTTCTGAAAGATGTGAAACAGTCCCACAAAGTCAAGCGGGCAAGCCACATTTATACCAGAGCAAAGAAAGAAGTCATGAGCACAATATGACTACCATGCAAAAACTTTCAGCAAGGCAATCCAAAATCAATAACACAAAGATACCTAATTAATATGTTAAAAATGTGGAGAAGTTAAAATATAACAGTAACCAATCATGATATTCATGAAGAAGTTAAGGCCAGGTTACATTTGGAAAACAGGAGCCTACTGTCACTTCAGAATCAGTTATAAAACAACTTAGAAATCAAAACTGACAAAACTTTAGTATTTAGGCAAAGAAAATTCCCTTATGTGGAAGTCATGTCTGTTTATCTGCAATCTTCTATCAACTCTTAAACTGCTGGACACATTCTTTTATAATCTGCAATTACAGACTTACACTTAATAACCTGTTGGGCAATTCTGATAGTCAGCCTGACATATTCACAAAAACAGTCTACACTAAGACAACAAATGGGCCTTTTCATGTATCCAATTAACCATAAATGGGTCTTTTCATATATCCCATTAAAAATATCACAGTGCGAATAGGCTTACAGGTGTACCACGTGTGTGGTTATTACTACCGACATAAAATTCTTATATGTATAACAGGGTCTCAATTATGTGACCTAACGGCACCTACAGGTGACTGACAATGTTCAATAATGCAAAACAAATCACAAATTAAAAGGAAGTGGAGTGTAAGTACTAATTTGGTTTATTACATAACTATTGACGAAGTGAATTACAATGAAGTAAATGGAACAATGGATTTTAAACTGATTACATGCACAAATATGCATTCACGTGCAGCAAAAAATTTTAAATACTACATTGTATGGCTACATCAGATAAAACAGAATGTTGGAAAACCAATGGTCCAATCTGGGTCTGTACTGTGCATGTGTATATGTGTGTGTGTGTATGTATGTGCGCATGTGTGTGTGTGAGTGAGATCAATATTTATACATGCATACATACATACAGTTGTGCAATGGCCTAACAGGTTGACATTACAATTAAAATTACATCAGAAGACTGTACGCTAAAAATTGGTCAGAACACGATATTCTGCAAAGGGGTCTGGCAATGAACAGCAGAAGATGAATGTATCCTATCATTTGTGATGGCAGATGAAATCAGGATAGTTAAGACCTTTGTAATACTACAAAATGCAGTACAACCAATTACAGAGACTGCATTAAGAATACCTGAACATCTGACTTACTGCAACAGCAACACCAAGGCTACATGCAGTGTGTGCCACACAACTGAAGCATGGAGTATGGTCAGAGGAACATGACAGCCTGTACAAACAGATGCTGGTTCACCATGGAATAGAAACCCATGGGTTAGGTGCCAGCAATCTGGAGGTGTGCTGGCATGACTTCCTCATTCCTGATGGAACATTTTCACCGTTATATCCATGGCTCACAATCTATTGTCCTCTGCATGCACCCACCTGTCTTACCCTGACAAAAAACAGTGTGAGAAGCGAGGAACAGAGCTATGTCTGTCATAAAATTTCCATACAGAGTGCTTTGTCTGCAGCGGCATCAATGGATAGATTATTGAACAGTCCAACATGGCATGCCACCCAGAAAAAGTCCACAGAGTTCCATGTTTTATGGAGGTGGGACATTTCCTGGAAAACCTCTGTGATATAAGGTAATAATTCTATAAGGACATAGCAGTCATAACACAACTATATTATCAGGTGTATATAACTTATCAACTACACGTTTCAGCCAACGCTGCTGTAGCCATCATCAGGTTGGATACAATTTATCAGAGAAACTATATAGATATGATATGACACAGAACAATTATTAGTATTAATGTAGGTAAGAGGACGAGATCTTGTTTACACAAAGTCGGTGGGCGTGTGTGCAGATGGTAAAGAAACATGCATATAACATGTGTTATCCTGTTTGTCTATGACAATGTAGTGTAAGTGCCAAGTCAGTTCATGCATGAATTCATGCATGCATTCATTCAGTACATTTAGGAGCGCCTTACTCCGTAAATAACAGCTACCAACACTAGTGAATAATGCAGTATACAAGACACATGTAATTATACAAGAAAACAGTGATATACAGAAAAGACTCAAAAGTGATAAAACAGTGATATTACCACATGTTACTAGGGTACAGGATTGTTGTTTGTCTTACACACAATAACCTCTATAGCGACGAAGAGGTCTTCTCATCTTCTTCACCTACCCAGGACAGGATCGTACCCACTGAAACTTGCACAAAACCAAGGAACCATAATACCTCTTATTTATTATTCCAGCACCCCACTAAGAAATCCCTTCCCCCACTACAATACACCTGCAGCTGCCAATCATACCGTAGACAACTTAGGATGTCTACGCAGCCACACCAGCAGACCAGTGTGACACTCAGCCCCCACCACAGGCAAGAAAATACTGCACCGCAGGACCAAACACGGACCCAGGCCTACCGCACCCCACTGGCATAAACCGACTTGGCAAGTACACTACATTGTCATAGACAAACAGGATAACACATGTTATACGCATGGCTCTTTACCAACTGCACACACACCCACTGACTTTGTGTAAACAAGATCCCGTCCCCTTACCTACATTAATACTAATAATTATTCTGTGTCATATCATATCCATATAGCTTCTCTGATGAATTGTATCCAACCTGATGATGGCCACAGCAGCATTGGCCAAAACATGTGGTTGATAAGTTATATACACCTGATAATATAGTTGTGTTATGACTGCTATATCCTTATAGAATTATTCCCTTAGGTTCTAACAAACACAACGGGGATGACGCTCCTTGAAGCCTCTATGATGACTGGACTGTCTGGTCTGTTGCCACAACAAGTGAGAGTCTAAGCAAAGCAAGCTACTGTAACAAGGACTGACATAAAGAAACAGAAGAACTCAAGGACATAAAGCTTGACCAAACAAATGATTCCAATATTACGCAGGCAGTACAGGAGAATGTGGCCCTCACATATGAAGGCACCCGCAATCAAGCCTTGAAAAACTTCTAAGTATTAACAGCCCTGAATTCCAGGAAGGAAGGAATCTGACACAGTAATGGTGACACATGAGGGCAGATATTTTGCCTGACAGAGCTAAGGTTACAGATGGCAACTTGATATGCCAAGGCAGTGAAAAGGTGGGGGAAAATGGACAACTACAGGTTGAAGAGCCCACATCTTCAAATCATGCCCACTGTGGTGCTGGGCATGAACAGTGCAAAGTAGGAAGGCTAATGAAACTTCATCACTTCAGAGTTTCTTGGAATTCGATACAAAAGATTTCCAGCAAAGCAGTCAAATGATCCACAGTAGACACTGGCTTTGGGTCCCACCCAGCTCCTATTCAACAGCTATAAAAGGCTCTTTTGCCAAGATTATGGCTGCATGATTACTGGCCTCCACATAGTGTTAAGATGAAGAATAACTGGTGCTATACCTCCACTCCCCCATGCCTTCATATGGACAGGGACAGCTACTACCTTTCCTGATCCATAACACAGCCTAGTTTACTTAATGCTATAATGGGCTTTTTGACTTATCTTACAAACTGTGCCACAAAATTGGCTGAACTCTCAGATACAAGGTTTCCACAAAAGGTTGTTGGGTAATTCTGATTTTCAGGCACACTGATCCGTAACAAAGACATAACTGGACTTTTTCAATGTATTCCATAAAGAGTTTTACATATTTTGTTGAGAATTGATGTATGAGACTTACACTAAATGTTATTAAGCAATTCCAAATGCCAGCCCTACTGACACATGATAAAGTCTAGTTTGTGTGAGTTCATACAACAAATTTCCTACACAGACCATAAACCTTCCACAAAGCTTTGTGAAATCTGATAAGGGACAATTCTGATAACTCACATCTCATTCTTCTTCCCATTTCAAAGTAGATGTGACAAACCTTAAAGAATGCTAGTAGTAATTTTGTATACTACAGTATGGAATACATGCTCTCCAAACTTGATGCTTATTGTTGTATTTGGGCATGAAACTAGAACCCACACCCTCAGAACTGAACACAGTTTAGGCTGTTGGAAAATATACTGCTGAGGAGAATGATGGGACCTAAGATGCAGAAAGTCAAAGATGGAAGAAAACTGAGTTAAAATGCATAATGAGGGGCTTTGTGATTTGGAATCTTCACAGAATATTATTAAGGTAATCAAATGATGGCACACAGACAAACCACACAGCATGCAGGCAGGAGCCGAGAAATGCATACAAAATGGAAAACATGAAGCCAAGAGACCAGTTTGGGGACATAAGGATCGATGGGAGGGAAATATTAAAATAGATGTTCAAGAAACAGTTTGTGAAGGCATGCAGTAGAATGAAATGGTTCTAAATAGAGTCCAATGGAACAGCCATATGAAGACAGCATTATAAATTTAAAGTTCCATAAAAGAAGGGGAGCCTTTTCACCTGCCAGGTGTCTACTGCAATTTACAAGGAAAAGAACAGATTTCCCTACAGGAGGGCAGAAACTAAAGCAACTCAAACAGCAAAACAATATGTGTTTTCCCCCACAATCATCAAAATAAATATATCCAAAAAAAAAAATTAAAGAAAAAATACCAAATCATTATAAAATGAAAACTAACAATAATTTAAGTAAATACTAGTGAATATCAGAATACTAACCTCTGACTTACCATGAACAAATGCTGTAGCATTAATCACACTATATACTGGAAACAACAATTTGGCTACTTATCTGCACAGCCTGTATCTTAACCTACCTCACATGGCTGTGCATTAGGATCCAAAATTATGACAGGCATACATCATCTACATACAATGCAAAGTAATGTAAAAAAAAATCAATTCCAATCGAAAGTATAAAGAAGTACCACTCAGACACAAGAATTGAATAAAATATGGGCCAAAATGCTGGGTTATAAACAGCAACGTAACCACGGACCAATGTCTGAGACAATTCCACCTCAGAAATATGCAACGTTGCTATATTGGTATTAGTGAAAACATATTTCTGGGTGACAACCAATCGCAAGATTTACATATGCAGTTTCAGAAAAAATCAGTTACTGAAAAAGAAGGATCATATGAGGAAAGCAGACATACACATACTGACTAGGAACACTCCCTTTGTCTCTTGAATTGAGGAAAGTAACTGAGATGACAACTGCAGAATCATGTAAGAAGTGCACCCAGTGTTTACAGATATGGCAAAAACAAAAATAAATAACAATAGTTTCAATCATATAAGGAATAAGCTAATTCAGAAATGATCTATTTCTCTTTTCTAACTTCTTAATGTACACTCCTGATGGTTCAAGAAAGCCACATCTTCAATACACATTATGATTGACAGCTCTTAACAAAGATACATCAAACACCATAAATTATGCACTAAAAATTCAACACACTAAGCAACAGTCCATGCCAAACAGATTAAATGGATCTAAATAAAACCAAATTTCACAAATCATACATATATTGTTACATTATGTCCTGACAATCTGCCACTTTCACAACCAAAGAAGAAAATATTTCACAACTCCGTGTCTATGGAACAAGCAAGTATGACAACTAAGGACAGGCATCTATAACAATTCTAAATATAGGTTTAAGAAGATACACTATACTTTCACAGAATATGCTTAAACTGCAGAAAGATACACAACTAGACAAAAAATAATTCATGTATGAACTTACTAAAGATGCAGAATTGCGATGAACAGCAACTTCAGAATCATTCTTCTGTTCATGTGAGGATCGCTGTGTTATAGTGGGTGCAGCTGGTGGAGGTGATGGTGGTTCACTGTTAGTAACATTAATACTATCACCATCATCAGGAAGCCTCTTCCTTCCCCGAGTATGTCGGGTGTAGCGCTCACTGCGTCTCTGGGCCCGCCCGTCCCCACGCCGATTCATGGCAGTTCCGAGGCAAACCCAAGGACACACTTTCAAGTGCCTGTGTCTTCATTCATTACACTGCACCCCACATGTCAGCTGCAGATGGTTACAGCACTTAAACAATCCACACTTCAACATAGTAATGCCACCTATGTATGTGGCTATCATTTAATTCCTATGCTTTAAATTAACCTCCTCTCTATGCCTATCATACCCCACTAAACTTCAAAACATAAGAACTGTATTCAATCTCCCACTATAATTTCAACTTCTTATAAGGTTATTCATATTACAAAACAAGTTAAGACCTGTCCATATTTATTAGCATTAGGTTTCAGGGATTAAAACTCACAGCCACTACATTTAAAATGAAATTACTCTCCTTCTGCAAAAATAAATCACTGATAAAGAAAGACAATATAAAACGTATAAATAATTAACTCTGCTGTACTATTTGGACGGGCATACAGGCGGGTAGTAACATTACAGGGCAGCAGTATAGACACAAAGGCTATACATACTTCAGTCTCAACTTCAAAATTTCATCCATCTCCGAAACAAATTCATCCCAGTGGTACAGAACCTCACTGCAGGCCAGAGCCTTGAATCTCTCAACCACGTTAATAGAATGATAGGTTGAATTTTAATTTTACGTATTTCTTATACATTATTCACTTCTGATTTAGATACGCGCACTTCTTTATAGAATTAATACCTACCTATTCTCTGTATACGGTAACACAGTTCTTAGGTTACTACACGATTCATCGTAGTATTCCCCCCTCTGTTGTCACAGGCAGTAAATAAACATTTTACACAGGATGTCAATTATTTCTATATATTTAGTCTACTAACCTCTGTAAAATGTTTATACCAATACAGCATCTACTCGACACTATACTTGATTCTTGAATAGAGTTACGTTTATGATTTAACATCTAATTTCAGAACAAAAATATTGACATCTATCACATGAACACTTACAAACCATCAAAACATCTCCTTCCCCCTTCCAGAATCACCCTAACCCTAAAAACGGTGGTGAATGAGTCGTACTAACCCACCCGACTATTGGTGGAAACGTGGTCACGTGTATAATTTTACATGAACTGAAGAATGTGATTGGTTGCTATCGAAGCTACTATATTGTGACTAACAGAGGGGAGGAACGAAGATATATTGTAGAAGTGGAATACTGTGATGTTTGACGTAGTGCAACGAGGCTCCTAAATATCACTATCAACAAACTTTACAAATGAAGTATCAGTTCATGTATAATTTGTTGTTTTCTGAACAAAGGCACCATTAAATCACGGCTTAAATGACGCTTTTGCGTAATGATCTAAGAGACCGTGCATGCCCATCAATAAATATCGCCATTTTAAGTCTTATTGTTATGTACATATTCTGTATAATCGAAACATTTGTGATAAAAATATGGAAAAGCCTGTTATACATACACATTCGAAAATACAAACACTATAATGTACCAATGTTTCGAAAATTCTTCTTACAAATATTTTCATTGTAAACACGATGAACAAAGAAGGGATAATCTTACGACGGAAATGTATCTTCAAACGTTTCTGACTTAAGTTGTTTATGTTCAGATGGACAACAGGACCATTAGTTTAGACATGAATTTCACAAATTTAAATCAAATTCAGAAAGCAGTTACATGAAAAAAAAATACATGTATTATACCTAGGCGTCTGCGATTCGCTCTAAACCGGCCGGAGCTTGACGACCTCCACGCCATGCTCCGGACGAGCTCCAGTGTTGCCAGGTCAATGACTTATTTCTGCAGACTAAACAAAGAAAGGAATGCATTAGACGTCATATTGTTAAATTTAAGTATTTGCATGGGAATTATATTTTGCATGGCGTTGGCTTGTAAACTTTCGTCCTATTATCGAAAAATTGACAGAAGTTGGAAGCGCACCAAGGACCTCTTTATATATTATGGAGGATGACACCATGTATCTGGACTAATAAGGATGGTTGTAGCAATAGTTGTAGTAGCAGTAATAGTAATACTAATATGGTACCAAGCCAGAAATTAAAACCATAGGCAAAACGTTTGGAAGATTATTGTCAGTGAAAGCGGTTGCCAGTGTTTGTGGCATGTTTGACAACACTTGATAATCACAGCTCCCCCTCCTTTCCGAACCAAAAAGTGATAGGTGTACCGTGCACTCGCAGTTAGTTATGCATAGCCGACTAGTACTGTGTAGTAATATAATATTATATACTACTACTAGTAATAATAATAATAATAATACATTCATAGGTGGTTTGTCAAACACCTGCTGCTTCAAGTTTCCAGGCAGAATTGACCCTGAACACAGGCTACATTTCCCTGAAATGCTGGTAGCCAGCTACATAATGGTAAGATATTACCCACAGTCACAGTCTTAATGAACCTGAAGACACCTTAACCTTCATCATCCTAAAGGGAAAAGGGTCCCAATGCATAATGTGTTCGCAGTTTTATGTAATTCCAAAAACAGGATTCTTAAACCACCATATCAATCTAAAATCCTGCTATAGGTTCAGAAGATTATGGGAGTTTTACTTCAAATTGAATTGTATACTTTTGGAGGGTAATTGTGGTTATAATTTCTTGGATGGTCATAATTGGTTTATAAATATCTCCAACCTGCCTTTGTTTTTGGTTTTCTCCAAAAGTTTGAATGAGGCAGATATGCACAAAGTTCAAATATCCTCATTTGTTTCATGAACGCTTTTATAAAAACTGCACCCCTCTGGCCTCCTTATTTGGTACAGTAATGACAGCTGTAACATACATTACATTCGTGTGCTCTGCTTTTCCAATGTAGTACCAGTCTTCAAAAATGCAGTTTGGTGTAGAATGACCTTCAAGCAAGGACTAGCACACAATTGCACATTGCATTCTGGGCATTATCCTTGTTGTTGCTTTATTTTTAGTGGAACACAAACAACTTTAATTCACTTTCCTTCTAAGATACTGTCTTCCACATCATGTGGTCAGAGATCAAGGTGCCTTCCCCTTTTGTAGTAGGTTCCTGACCAATGCAAGTCTGAACTGTTGGCGTGATCATTTTGAGGAAGAAAAAGAACTAAGGATGACAAAAGTGTCATAAAGTCATGATTTTCAAGTGTCTTGGTGATATGAAAATATATAAATCCAAGTATATGACAGAATATGTTTTATTGCATTGTGTTTCTGTGAAAGGCCACACAGGTGTTCTTGTGTCAACCAGTGACCTTCCAATGTGTCAGTTTTAGTTTCCTCCTGCTCTCATTGCATTCAAAGTAGAAACATGGACCAACAAGAAAATCCAACCATTCAAGGAGCATAAACAAAGTGAGTAAAGAAACAGGACACCACACTTATGTACAGTCTGCTACAAATTTATTAACAGCATATATAGTAGCATATTTCCCAAATGAATAATTGTGGGAACAAAAAGTGACAATGAATAAGCTTATAAAAGGGTTGTAAACTAAGATGTGTAACAATAAGTGAATTGTTTCAAGACTTCAAGACAGGTAGCTCGTTTCATTCTTAATGGCATAAAGAGCTGTCCCTGTCCAGGCAATGAAGGCATATGTGGGGGGGGGGGGGGGGTTTTGGGTATTTTTGCAACCTTGGCAGGAGGAGGGGGGGAAGGTTTTAAGGGTTTAGCAAAGAATATTAAAAA
>Ga0131853_10006933_pt1 | contig 20479 bp, 17 predicted proteins | sample TergutLab28metaG_FD_92764 | JGI IMG/M metagenome (GOLD analysis project Ga0131853, IMG submission 92764) | Labiotermes labralis P1 segment gut microbial communities from Petit-Saut dam, French Guiana - Lab288 P1 (version 2) (version 2) | ecosystem: Host-associated > Arthropoda: Insects >...
ATCCAATATAATTCCTGTAGAGTGTTCATAAAACATCACCTGCCCCTGAGGGCAGATTAAAAGGTACGCTTACATCAAGTAGCCCAGATGTCAATTATAGCAGATTTTGACTGAATTTGAAAGTAGATTTTAGGATTTTTTTATTAATTTCTACAAATGAACACTTGAAATCCCAGATGCCTTTAGTAGTCTTTGAATTTTTGATGGTTTTCGTTTAACAACTTCTATCTATCAACTAACAATACTGATTAAATTCTCTGCCACTACTCCTGTACTTTGCCAGTAAAAAATAGTTATCATCAAATAAAACTAAATAAGTTTCAAAAAGATTGTCAGTTCGTATGGAATAAAGATAATTCTTGTAAATTTATTATAGCATATGTTATAATATCCTTGTAAATTTGAAAGAGTTTGAGATCTAGATGTGATTTTTAAAATTAGCATTGTTGGAGGTGATTATTTAATGATGTCTGGAGTTATTTCTAGTATAGTGCTTATGCTTTATAATACACCTTTCTCTGAAATATCAAGAGAACTAGTTAAATTTTTATTAAACACACCCTCATTACTTGTTACTATTTGCCTTGCTTTTCTTAGTGGGCATCATTGGATATATATTATTTTAACTTATGTTTCCAAAAAAGAGCGAAAGATATTATCTAGCAGGACAGGTAAAATATGCATCGGATTGTTATGGTTCATATTGATTTCAGTTCCTATCTCGCTGATATTGTATAGAAGTATAAGATTTTCACTTGAGCGACTAATCAGCATTTCGGTAACATGCGCTATCTATTCGCTTTGGCTTCAAGCGATTATTTTTATAACGATTAACTTATTCGAAAGAAAAAGAACACAGAAAGGGTGACTTTTATGGCAACCATTATAAATATTATAAGTGGTAAAGGTGGTACAGGTAAGACACTCTTAACCGCTGTCTTTGCAGAAATGCTCGGGAATGCAGGCGCAAAAGTTTTAGTAGTAGATCTTGATGTCTTCGTCAGAGGATTGACCGCATTGTTATATTATCAACGAAATAAATCTCTTAAAATAACTGATATGGATTGTTCCTCAGTTTCAGAGTTTTTTAGACAAAAAGGGCAGATTAAAAATGAAAAGGCGTTCATTTCGAAGTATAGCTCTTTTGATGTCTTTCCATCCGTATTATCAGTTGTCGAAAAACTTAACTTTCGGGATGTTATGCCAAATTCATTTTGCGAAGCAGTCAATATTTTGTATTCAATTTTAGATACTATTCCGAAAGATTATGAATTTATTTTCCTTGATAGTCGAGCGGGATATGACGAGTTGATAGCTGCCTCTCATTCTGTCAGTAACTTCTCGATTTGTATCGAAGAGGATGATGATATTTCGATGATAACATCTAAAAATCTTATAGCACAATTAGATAGTGAAAGCTTCCCTGAAATGGAATCAAAACAAATTTTTCGAATACGAAATAAAACTAGACAAAATGTTTATAGCGAAGATAATCAACTATCAGATTTATTCTTTTTAGGTAGTATTCCATTTGATACTGATGTTATGAATAGTTTTGGAACAGATTATTTTTGGGAAGATATTGGAAAATCTTTATATAAAGAAGCAGCAATAGAAGTTTGGAATAATTTAGCAGAAAGAATGGAGCTTTCAGTTAAGCTTATGAGTCGTCGAATAAGTCCATTAGGAAGTAAAAAAATTGACAAGAGGATATCAATGTTAAGTTCTAAAAATCGAGTGTTATTTTCCTATGGTATTTTAATGGCTTCTGTGAGCTTAATTTTTACTATCTACTCGCCATTTTTATGGGATAGTTGGTATGGGACGATATTTATTAATCCAGATTTTAATCCAATAAACATGCTTACTCTGTTAGGAGCAGTTTTAGGTATATTGTTAATTTTATACTCTGTAATCAAAAATAACGATAGATAGAACATATTTTTCTTCCAAATTTTTCGCTCTTGAAAAAGATTCATTCCTAAACTGGATGCCTTTCAATCCAATTTTCTGAGGAGTAGAGAGGTTAAAAAGAGCGTCGTTTAGGCTATTTGGAAAAGCTCTCATAACGGACAAGTTTTAAGCCACTTATTAAATAAAACCATAGAAAACACAGTCAAACTTTTCTAATGTAACATTAAGAAAATCGAGGTAAATACTTATACGAATTGAACAAATGACATAAAGAATGATTTTAAATATGAGAGTCTTCTCAGAGGATATACTATTAAATTTTTTGATACTACCAACAGATGAGTGTGATATTTTCAAAATACAGCCGTTAAAAAGTGGAGTGTTAGGGATAATACTTTAAACGATTACTTGGATAAGGGGTGCTCTATTCGGCTGGTTAAGAGATGAATGATAATTTGTAAACTTAAAAAAAATCGTTGGGAGTCAATAAATTCAAGATGATTTTTTATGTTGACTAAACAACATTTAAAAGGGTATAATTGTACCATAGCTATACATAATGAGAGGAACTAGTCATGAAAAATTTTAACTTAATCGCAACAACAACCTTTGGTCTTGAAGCCATCACGAAAAAAGAAATTGAAAAACTAGGTTATAAAAATCTAAAAGTTGAAAATGGGAAAGTGGAGCTTGAGGGCGACATCGAAGCTATTGCTAAGCTTAATACATGGTTACGTACAGCAGAGCGTGTTTTGATTAAAATGGCTGAATTTGAAGCGAGGAGCTTTGAGGAACTATTCAATCAAACAGAGGCGATCAATTGGGCTTCATTAATTCCTATTAACGGAAAAATGCATGTTGTTGGAAAATCGGTAAAATCTGATCTTTATAGTGTTCCTGATTGTCAATCTATCGTAAAAAAAGCCATTATCAAATCTATGAGTAAAAGCTATGGTATCGATCAATTTGATGAAGATGGTCCTGTTTACAAAATCGAGGTTGCTCTTTTAAAGGATGTTGTTACTTTGTCAATTGACACCTCAGGTTCAGGGTTGCACAAAAGAGGGTATCGCGTCAATGCAGGGATTGCACCACTTAAAGAAACTTTGGCGGCAGCACTCGTCATGATGAGTCGTTGGAAGTATTCCCAGCCGATGATTGATCCATTTTGTGGGTCAGGTACCATTCTAATCGAAGCTGCTATGTTTGCGCGCAATATGGCTCCAGGTCTCAAACGTTCATTTGTTTGTGAAGAATGGGATGGATTTGATGCGCGGATTTTCTCAAAGGTGAGAGAAGATGCTGCTGCTAAGGTGTTTAAAGATAAAAAATACGAATTGTATGGTTATGATATAGATGGGCGTCTTTTGAAACAAGCTCAGTCTAATGCAAAAGCGGCAGGTGTTGAGGCCGATATTAAATTTTATCAACGAGACTTTGCTGATTTTTCATCAACTTTTGAAGCAGCATGTCTTGTAACAAATCCGCCTTATGGAGAGCGTCTATCCGATGAGGAAGAGGTTCGTAAGTTGAATGAAATGATGGGTGATTTACGGGATGAATTTCCGCACTGGGGCATTAATGTTTTCACAGCTTTCGGTGGTTTCGAGCGCGATTTTGGTGAAGAGGCGAGCAAGAACAGGAAATTATTTAACGGTCGGATTTTGACTCGCTTTTATCAGTATTTTCCGATGTAGGGCTTATTCAGGTGCTAAGTTTGCTCTGTTTTTGTAGTCAATTTTTTTGCCTTGGGAAGTATGAGAGCGATAGTATAAATTTTTAAAAATCACTTTACAAATGGGTATAAAGATGATAGAATAAACATATAAATAAAAAGTGACGTGCTACAAACACGCCACCCGAGCTACTTTCAACGTTAAGATAGTTCACCGTTTAATGCGATTTGCCACCTTTCTTACGTTGCTGAGGCGTAAAGGTGGCTTTTTTAATGCGTTTTTCAACCAATTTCCATAAGTCCTTCGTAATGTTCTTTACGATTTCTTTTAAGAATAAGGTCAATAGTGCGATTAAAATATCCATGAGTGATCACCTCCATTTCACTTTTGATTTAAAAGCAAATGGGTGGTGAACTTCCCTTGTACGTCTTTTGTAGCTCTGAATTTAGATTATAACACAAAGAAAGACAAATTACACTATAAATCTCATAGCAGTAAGACAAAAAGTTGCACAACCCTTTCGGTTTAAAAAATTTTGTGGAGTGTCGCATTTCTTGGTTGTTTTCCATCTGGAATATATTCAATAATTTCATTTACTTTGTCGTCAGGATTGTGCTATAATTATTGTAAATAAACAAAATTTAGGAGGCATAACATGAACGAACCAAAGTACGGATTTAACTTCCTTTGGATGTTTTCCAAAGGCTACGACGGCAACAACCCAAAAGCACCTAACCTGCAAGAATTGGATTTTGTAGCAGACCACGACTTCAACTTTGTGCGCATCCCTACAGACTATCGCTTTTGGACAAAGGATTTTGACTACACCAACCCAGATGAAAGTATTTTCGAGAACTATATCGACAAATATTTAGAAGCGTGTACGAAGCGCGGTCTTCACATGAGCTTGAATATTCATCGTGCGCCTGGGTACTGTATTAATGGAAATCATCTGGAAAAGCACAACTTGTGGGCAGACAAAGAAGCGCAAGACGGCTTTAAATACCTATGGGAATCTTTCGCAAAGCGTTACAAAGGCATTAGCAACGACCAACTAAGCTTTGACCTGCTGAACGAACCGCCTAACATTGGACAGTACGGTTGCACTCGCGAAGTCCATGCGGAGGTTATGCGTGATACCATTGTTGCCATCCGCGCCATAGACCCTACTCGTGAGATTATATTAGACGGGCTAGAAGGTGGTCACACTGCGATGCCAGAATTGGCTGACGTTGGCGCTATCCACAGTGGGCGGGGTTATACGCCTTTTGAAGTAAGCCACCACAAAGCCGAGTGGGTAGAGGGTTGGCAAGACATGTTGCCGCCTCACTACCCTGGCGAATATAACGGCAAAGAATGGAACAAAGAAGCCCTTAAAGCATTTTATAAGCCTTGGCGTGATGTGGAGGAGATGGGTGTAAAAATTCATATGGGTGAATTTGGTTGCTACAACAAAACGCCAAACGACATAGCCTTACGCTGGCTAGCTGACTTGATGGGTGTGTGGAAAGACTTTGGCTGGGGATACGCTTTATGGAATTTTGAAGGTCCTTTTGGTATTATAAATCATGGCCGAGAAGGTGCGCGATACGAAAATATCAAAGGCTTTAATGTCGACCGCGATTTGTTGGATTTAATGATGAATTGCAGAGTGTAAGCAGGTAAAAAGAGCTGTTTATTTTTAGTATTTGATTTTGCCGCATCAATTAATTAATTCTTGTCAAGAGACAGTTTGGTTCTCTTGGCATTTTTGTTTTGTGTGCGTAAAGAGTAAGCGATTTGCCGAGTAAAAGTCACTAGCCTCTAATTTGTAACAAAAAAACATGACGTTGTTACACATCATGCTTACATATCAAAGTCTAACCCACGACAACCTCATATGAAAAGTCTCCTGCTCCAATACTATATTTTGACCCGTCAGGTAAAATAATTTCGGCAGCAACAGGGCTCGTTCCATCAATTCGAAACTTATCCTCAACTTTACTCCAGCTCACTGAAACATTACCAAAAGGAGTTGGTACCGACCCAGAGATGGCTTGCATGTACATCCCCTTAGGCTGGATGGCTACTTTGGTATATCCTAGCTCCAAAGGTGTGACGCCTAAAAACTTGCGTGGCAGCTCGTGAAGCAATAAGGCACCCCAAGCGTGGCAATCACTTCTCGTATACTTGCCCGGTATTTCTGGCACAGTCGTCAAATCTAAATCAATCAAGTCCTTCCATAGCTCCCATTGACCGAGTGTTTCCTCATATATTCCTGCTTGCTCCAACGCTCGGAATAGATAAAACTGGAGGACAAAAGAACAAGGAATAAGTGTCTTATCAGCTAAGGCTTTTCTCATAATGTCCTTGGCTTCATCGCCTATAGCCAAGCCATTTAGAACAGCCCAGAGCTGAGCATGTTGCGTATATTCTTCAAAATTAGGCCCGTCTCGATATAAGCCTTTTTCTTTGGACCAACATAAAGCTTGGATTTGGCTAGTTATACGTGACCTTTCTGCTTTGTATTGATCAGCTAATTGGCTAAGGCCTAAAGTCGTCATGATCTCAGACATTTTACCTAACGCGTAGGCATAAACCAAGTTTTGAATGGTAGACGGCCCATGATCGGTTGCGTTTGGAACACCAGCTCTATGATCCCAAGCCTCTGTCCAGTCAGCAAAATCCCAGTAGCCTAAATTTTCTACTAAGCCTTGATCGTTTAAATACCTTTTGAACCAGCCCAAAACACTCTCTGCTGTCGGTCGATAACGCTCTAATATCGAAATGTCGCCCGTTTCCATGTAGTAATCTTGAAGCATAAAAATCCAATGTAGCGCAAAGACTGGAATAACTTGCGTGTATTTTGACGGGAAGCGCGATTGTAGAATGCCCTCTGGTAACATAGAAGTATGATAATCATGAATGGTTCTACGTGATAAGCTAGTGTCATTGCTAATGCAGTAAGTGAATAATATTTGCAGCCTAGTATCCATCGTATACTGCAATTGCTCATAAAACGGACAATCTTCATAGGTTTCATGCATACAAAGCTCAAGTGTCCGTTGGCTTATATCCCAAATTTGTTGCACCCAAGGCTCTTTTGCTGTGAAAGCAACTTTGTTTTCTAACGGATAACGCGTCTCAAGCAAGTTGAGCGGGTAGATAGTGAGTGGCGTATCACCAGTTTCAATCTGTAGTTTAATAAATCTAAAGGTTCTGAACAGAAATGGCGAATAGCTTTCATCACTACCTCCCGGCAAATAGACATCTGTAACGCCTAGCAGCTCGCCAGAAGTGTCACTACGCTTTTCTTTATAGCTTCTTCCTGGCCCAGACTTTGAAAATGCCTCGGAGTAAGTCATCTGAACTTTACTTCCTTTCCCGCCAACGAAACGAAAATAGACATACGAGGTCGTTAGTTGCCCAGCATCAAGAACAATTTCATAACTTTGATTCTCTTTTAGCACAACTTTTTCCTTGTCAAGCTGATTTAAGCCAGTGCTTGCGGTTAAAACAGTTAAAGAATCAAGTTTTTTACGAATCAGTGGCTTAATAGGTCTTTCGTAAAGGAAGAGTGGTGTGACTTCACCAAAGCTTACAGTGTTATCCCATTTGATCAAAGCAGGCTTAAATTCATCCCCAATCTGTTCGTTTGTTTGCCAACCCCAAGGTAGCTTTGCACCATCTACGTGCTCATGAGCACCCATCCAAAAAGCAAAATGCTGATGTTGCCAAGCGATTGCTGAGTCTGTTAGGTAATACCAATCGGCGACACCTGTAGAAATATCTTTGTTATCGATAACGCCTTGTACGATTAACATGGCACCAGAGCTATCTGTCATGGCCCAGAAAGGACCAAAGTTAGTTTGATCATCTCTGATTGTTTCGTAAGGTGGAAAGGCGATGACTTTGACAGCGATGATATTTTTTCCTGGTTTCAAAAAAGAACCTATTTCAATATGATCACAATACTGATGCCAATGATCGCCTCTACAAGGTCCATCAACAATTTCTGTCCCATTGATGTAAAGACAATAACGCGTATTAGCAGAGATCTGTATTTTGGCTTCTTTGACCTCTTTTTCAAGCTCAAAAATATGTTTAAAATAGACTGTTTCTATGGGGAAATCAATGCCTCTTTCAGCACCAATCCATTTGATGGTCTCTGGTAAATTAAGTTGTTTCATATGTTGCACCTCCGTATAATAGTAAGTGGTAACATTATACTGGATTTTCTCGGATAATACAACGGGTTGCGTCATTTCTTTTGTCGTTTTAAAAAGAAGTGTAAGAAGCCGATTGGCTATGGGAAATCAAGTTAGATACTGTTTTATTTGCGCCCGATATGATATAATCCTCTTTGGGGTGTAGCTGTATCATATTTATATTCAGGTGGTGTTACTCATGTCAAATAATAATGATGCAATCAATGATTTTTATGAAAACAAATATAATGAAGATGAGCGAATGGTACGCGAACCACTTGAATTTTTGCGATGCAAAGAAATCATCTCACGCTATTTATCTCCCAATATAATGGAGATTGCAGACATTGGTGGAGCAACGGGTGTGTTTTCTTATTGGCTTGCGAGTATGGGTCATCATGTTCATTTATTAGATTATGTGCCATCACACATAGAACAAGCCAAAGCTAAGGCTGACAAATTTGGTATTGCTCTAGCATCGTATACGTGTGGTGATGCAAGGCAGCTTCCCTATGATGATAGTCAGTTTGACCTTATACTTGAGATGGGACCGTTGTATCATCTGCAAAACAAAGAAGATAGAATCCGATGTTTAGTCGAAGCAGAACGCGTGTTGAAAAATGAGGGTATAATCATTTGTGAAGTGATATCCAGATATGTGAATTTACTGGAGGTATTTCAAGGGGATTTAATTGATGATAAAAGCTTTGTTGAAATTTTGGATGAAAATTTAGCGACTGGAAAACATTCTCCCGGAGAGACATCATTTTTTACGACAGCATATTTTCACACAAAAGCGGAAATTATAAATGAGATGGAAGCGGCTGGTTTTAATGAGATATCTGTCATTCCTGTTGAAGGATTTGCAAGTGTATTAGATGTTAGCGCGCATTTTCAAAATGAACAAAGAAAAGAATTACTACTGAAATATATTAGAGAAACTGAGAATATACCCGAATTGGTCGGCATTTCGGGACACTTGATGGCGATTGGTAAGAAGTGCAGCCGCTAGTTATTTGTTGAAAAGCTTGTCGTAGCGCTTTGGACATTAGAGAAAGTATGATTGATTTTAGATGATAAGGATTTGATTGTAATGGATTGGTTAACAACTGATATCGTAAGTATCGTTTTGTTTTTCATCGGTATTGCGGGGCTTGTGATTCGTAAAAATATGATGATTAGCATTATTTCTGTTGGTATTATGGATACAGCGATTATTTTGTTTTTTATTTCGATCACATCAAATGTCGGTCGTGTTGCGCCAATGATGGCTGAATATCCTACACAAAGTGTCGATCCAGTGGGGCATGCATTAGTCTTGACATCTATTGTGATTGGGGTTTCGATCAAGGCGATTATTTTGATTATGATACTTAATTTATATCGGAATTATGGTACGCTTGACTGGGATGTAGCTAAAAGGATTCGCGAAACAGAAAATCATGATTTTGATATCGAAATAGCGCATATCGAAGTTTAAATTAAGTGTAATGGCGCGCTGTTCAGAGCCAAGGACAAATCCCTCATATTCGGTGATTTTTAGAGAAGGATATGCTTTTATCTTTCTCTAAAAATCAGCTTTGTAAGGCGAAAGCCGCGTAAGCTCAAGAGCGTGATACCTTTGCGATGATTTTAAACAAATTTAGGTGAGATATCATCCTGATCACCGAAAGGGCAAACTAAGCACCTCGTGATGGCTTAAGTCGTCACTTTTTTTAGTAAGAAAGCTTGACAATTTGCCAATAAGCGTTTAAAATAGAGAGGAGACACCGAGGTGTCAACTAGTCATTGAGCTAGTAGAAGAAAGGGAGGTACCCTCGTATGGCAGGCGTACAATTACAAAATATTTACAAAAAATATGATGGAAATGATCATCCATCTGTTACGGATTTCACTTTAGATATCCAAGACAAAGAATTCATCGTTTTCGTAGGACCATCTGGATGTGGTAAGTCAACGACATTAAGAATGATCGCTGGACTTGAAGAAATCACAGAAGGCGAGCTTTACATTGATGGAAATTTGATGAACGATATTGCACCAAAAGATCGTGATATCGCGATGGTATTCCAATCTTATGCCCTTTATCCACACATGACAGTGTATGATAATATTGCATTTGGTTTGAAGCTAAGAAAAATGCCTAAGGCTGAGATTGCTGAAAAAGTTAATGCTGCAGCTAAGATTTTAGGTCTTGAAGAGTATTTGAAGCGTAAGCCGAAAGCTCTATCAGGTGGTCAGCGTCAGCGTGTTGCATTAGGACGTGCGATTGTACGTGATGCAAAGGTGTTCTTAATGGATGAGCCGTTATCAAACTTAGATGCGAAGTTGCGTGTTTCGATGCGTTCTGAAATCATTAAGTTACATGAGCGTCTAGGAACGACAACGATCTATGTAACGCATGACCAAACAGAAGCGATGACAATGGCGACACGTATCGTTGTCATGAGAGACGGATTGATCGAGCAAATTGGAACACCAAAAGAAATTTATAATAATCCTGCAAGTGTATTCGTAGGTGGATTTACAGGTTCTCCTGCAATGAACTTCATCAATGGAAAAGTTGAAGATGGTCATTTTATTGCTGAAGGTGCTAGATTCAGAATTCCTGAAGGAAAGTATAACACTTTACAATCGCAAGGGTATGTTGGTAAGGAAATTGTGTTCGGTATTCGTCCAGAAGATATTCATAATGAATCATTAATGGCGGAGACTTATGAAGGTGCAACGTATACTGCGACAGTGGAAGTAGCAGAGCTTTTAGGGCATGAATTAGTTATCTATACTAGTCTTGCTGATAAGCCGATCATCATCAAGCTTGATGCTAGAAATGACATTAAAATGCATGACAAAGTTGAGCTTGCTGTTGATATGAACAAAGCACACTTCTTTGATGTTGAAACAGAGAAAGCAATCAAATAATTGCTCGCCATTAAATAAGTGCCTGCAATCTAATGATTTCAAGCAATCTAGTGATTGCTTGAAATTCGATAATAAATTAGAAAAATGAAAGCAATGGCGAAAGTCATTGTTTTTTTAGAAAAAAATACAGATGATGCTGATTTTAGAAAAGAGGTAACCGGAAATGAAGAAATTTTTAGATCAAGATTTTTTGCTACACAATGAAACTGCCAAAAATTTGTATCATAATTATGCAGCGAGCTTGCCAATTATAGATTTTCACAATCATTTAAGTGCGCAGGAAATTTATGAAAACAAGCAGTTTAATGATATTTCTGAGGTATGGTTAGGTGGCGATCATTATAAGTGGCGCATTATGCGTACTTTTGGTATTGAGGAAGCGTTGGTAACAGGTTCAGCTGGTGCGAAAGAGAAGTTTGCTGCTTGGGCAAAATTAATGCCTTATTTGATCGGAAATCCGTTGTTTCATTGGACCCATCTGGAGCTCCAAAGATATTTTGATATTGATACTTTGTTAACTGAAGCTTCGGCAGCTGAGATTTTTGAAAGATGTAATGAGATGTTGCAAAAAGAAGCGTTTCGTGTGAGAGGGTTGCTAGAGATGCAGAAAGTACAAGCGATGTGTACGACAGATGATCCTGTTGATGATTTAAAGTTTCATCGCTTGATAGCTGAGGATGCTACGATTGATATGCAGGTATTGCCGTCATTTCGTCCCGATAAAGCTGTTAATATTGAGCTTTCTTGGTTTAATGATTGGGTAGATACGTTAGCTGGGGTTGTTGGCTTTGGCATTGATAAGTTGGATGATTTACTTAATGCTTTAAAAGCACGGATGGATTTTTTCGTAGATGCTGGTTGTACAGTTTCGGATAATGGGATTGATGTTTTATTGTACACAAGTGATGTTACGCCATCTCAAGCGGAGGGGATTTTCTTAAAAGCGCGTCAGGGTGAAAAGTTAACTGCGACCGAAATTGAGCAATACAAAGGTTATTTGTTGTTATTTCTTGGCGAAGAGTACCATAAGCGTAATTGGGTGATGCAGCTTCACATTGGTGCTTTGCGTAATAATAATAGTCGTAAACTAAAAGAGCTCGGTCCAGATACAGGTTACGATGCGGTTAATAATTCGTTTGATATTGCGATGTTAGGGCAGTTTTTAAATGATTTGGATGCTAGTAACAAATTGCCGAAAACGATTATTTATAACTTAAATCCAGCTGATAATCATAAGATCGTGACATTGATGCAGTGTTTTCAAGATGGGGTTACGCCAGGTAAATTGCAGTTTGGTTCAGGTTGGTGGTTTATGGATCAAAAGGATGGCATGATCAATCAAATGCGCGATTTAGCAGCGAATGGTGTTTTGGCGAAATTCATCGGTATGTTAACTGATTCGAGAAGCTTCTTATCATTTCCTCGTCATGAGTATTTCCGCCGTATTCTTTGCCAGCTACTTGGTGAATATGTAGAGTCAGGTGAATATCCCGCAGATATTGAATTTTTGGGAAGTGTTGTCGAGGATATTTGTTATAATAATGCCAAAGCATATTTCGGATTTGAGAATTTAAGGTAGGGAGCTAACTTAATATGAAGGTACTAAGTCATGCAGTTATAGAGGATCGCCCAGTTCGCCCCATTAAAGTTGTTCAATTTGGAGAAGGTAATTTTTTAAGAGCATTTGCTTGCTGGATGCTACAAGAGTTAAATGATGCTGGTATTTACTGGGGAAATGTTGCGGTTGTTCAACCATTGGAAGTTGGGCGTAATGAGGCGCTAGCAGAACAAGATGGTTTATATACGCTCGTTCAAGAAGGGGTAAAAGATGGGGAATTTGTTGCTACAACTGGGGTGATTGATGTTTTACAGCAGTTTATTAATCCTTATGGAGACTATGAGGCGTATTTAAAATTAGCGGAAGTTGAAACATTAGAGTTTGTTTTCTCCAATACCACAGAAGCAGGCATCGTATTGGATGAGTCAGATTCAATTGAAAATACCCCACCCAGATCATTTCCTGGGAAACTATTAGCATTTTTGTATCATCGTTATCAGACATTTGATGGTGCAATAGATAAAGGGTTATTTATCGTTCCATGTGAGTTAATTGATGATAATGGGGATGAATTGTATAGATGTGTGAAAGCTTTAGCAGAAATTCATCGTTTGGAAGCGGGATTTGTGAACTGGCTAGATGAGGCGAATACGTTCACTAATACGTTAGTGGATCGCATTGTTCCTGGTTATCCAGCTGCTCGGATTGGTGAATTGACTGAAAAGTTGGGGTATGTCGATCATAATGTGGTGATGGGAGAAGTTTTCCATTTGTGGGTGATTGAAGATCGTAATGGGATTGGTGAAATTTTAGATGGTGCTAGTATCGGTCTGAATATGATCTTTACGAAAGATATTAAGCCGTATAAAATTCAGAAAGTTCGCATTTTGAATGGGCTTCATACGCTGATGTTGCCAATTGCTTATTTAAAAGGCATCGATACAGTTGGCGAGGTAATGAAAGATGAATTAATGTTGAAATTCATTAAAAATACAGCAGATTTGGAAATTATTCCTGCTACTGTAGAGTACTTGTCAATTGATGTGCTAACGACCTTTGCTAACGAAGTTTATGACAGATTCAGTAATCCTCAAATTCATCATGAATTAATGTCAATTTCGTTAAACTCAACTGCTAAATTTAAGAGTCGTTTGTTACCGACTGCACTTGATTATGTTAGAATAAACGGAAAATTTCCGTCACATATCGCCTTTTCTTTAGCAAGCTTGTTAGTCTTTTTCAAAGGAGTAAGAAATGGTGAAAAAATCAACTTGCAAGATGAGGAACAGTTCTTAGATTTCTATGAGGATTTATGGGGGCGTTGCGGCAAGTTGATTGATGAACGTGGCGTTGTGCGTGAGTTTTTGGGCATGACCGACCATTGGGAGCAGGATTTGAATGAAATTCCAGGTCTGACTGAAGAAGTTTTACACTATGTTGCTCGGATTTTAATTGATGGCATGGAAATTGCACTGACAAATTTCTTATCAGAGTAGAAAATTCAAAAGCTGTAGAAGGGAGTCTTTTTCTATGAGAGATTTCATTAAGTTACATGAAAATGATCATGTCATTATTGCTTTGCAGGACTTAAAGGCTGGGCAAGTGATTGAAGTTGATGATCAAAAGTTGACATTAAAGGAAGAGATAAAGCAAGGACATAAAATTGCAATCATTGATATCGCGCGTGGGCAAGATATCATTAAATATGGCTTTCCAATTGGTTATGCGACGACCGAGATCGAAATGGGCGCTCATGTACATGCACATAACATTCAGACGAACTTGGGCGAGCAACTCGATTATCAATATGTTCCGAATTTAGTAGAAAAGCAAGCAGTGGAGTCAGCTAGCGAGGTTCAAGTTTATCATCGTAAGAATGGTGAGATTGGGATTCGAAATGAGTTGTGGATTATTCCGACAGTTGGGTGTATAAACAAAACTGCGCAACAAATCAAAGCTGAGGTTTTGACCCAAATTGGAGAGCTTGCGGATGATATCGATGGTATCTTTGTTTTTGAGCATGCGTATGGCTGTTCGCAGATGGGTGATGATCATGAAACAACGAAAGCTATTTTACAAAATATAACTTTGCATCCTAATGCTGGTGGGGTACTGGTACTGGGATTAGGTTGTGAGAATAATCAAATTTCAGAATTTAAAGCAACACTGACAGAGTATGATGAAACACGTATTCGGTTTATGATTGCCCAAGACGAGGCGGATGAAATCGAAGTAGGCGTGAGGATCGTGAAGCAACTTTATGACCTTATGAAAGATGATCGACGCCGCGCATCGCCACTTAAAAATTTGAGGATTGGTCTTGAATGTGGTGGCAGCGATGGTTTTTCTGGTATCACTGCAAATCCGCTACTTGGCTATTTTTCTGATGATTTGATCGCTCAAGGAGGGACAACTGTCTTAACAGAAGTTCCGGAAATGTTTGGAGCGGAAACGATTTTGATGAATCGCTGTGAGAATGAAGAAATATTTCGGAAAACAGTTCGCTTAATCAATGATTTCAAACAATACTATGAAGACAATAACCAAGTTTGTTATGAAAATCCATCGCCTGGAAACAAAGAGGGCGGCATTACAACTCTGGAAGATAAATCACTGGGCTGTACGCAAAAAGCAGGCATGTCAAATGTGGTTGATGTTTTATTCTACACGGATCGCTTGCAGAAAAATGGTCTTAATTTAATGCAAGGACCAGGAAATGATTTGGTTGCGACAACGGCTTTAGGCGCAGCAGGTTGTCATTTGGTGTTATTTACAACAGGTCGTGGCACACCTTATGGTGGGTTTATCCCAACTGTGAAAATAGCGACAAATGCTCAGCTGGCAAGTCAAAAACCTCATTGGATTGACTATGATGCAGGGCAATTGCTAATGACATCAACTGAGGAAGTGCTTGAAGCATTCACGAGTTATGTTTTAGCTGTTTGTAATGGAAAATGGACACAAAATGAAATGAATGATCATCGTGAAATAGCCATTTGGAAATTCGGGGTGACATTATAATGAGAATCGGAATGAATTTAAGGATGTGTAAAAACTGATGAAAAAGTTTGAAATTTTAAGTCAATTGACGGATGTAGGTGTCGTGGCAGTTATTCGTGCTAAGGATGAAACAGAAGCAATTGAGCTTTCTAAAGCTTGCTTAGCAGGTGGGGTGAAGGGAATCGAGTTAACCTTTACTGTACCAGGCGCTGAGGGCGTTATCAGGGCGCTTACTAAGGAATTTGGGGATGAGATGTTAATTGGTGCTGGAACGGTCTTAGATAGCGAAACGGCTCGAATCGCTATTTTAGCGGGCGCTAATTATATCATTTCACCAGGATTTGATGAAGCGACTGCTAAGTTATGTCATCGATATCAAATTCCATACATGCCTGGGTGTATGACGATTACAGAAATGATTCGGGCAATGGAAGCTGGTTGTGACATCATTAAATTATTTCCAGGGAGTGCCTTTGGACCGGATTTTGTTAAAGCAGTTAAAGGACCATTGCCGCAGATTAATATTATGCCAACAGGTGGTGTGAATATTGACAATGCCCATCTGTGGATCAAAGCAGGGTGTGTGGCGATAGGCGCCGGTAGCGATTTAACTGGACCGGCACAGACTGGTGACTTCGCTGGGGTAACAGAACTAGCAAAGCAATTTGTAGCTAAAGTAAAAGAAGCGCGGGGTAACAAGTAATAGATATACCCTTTCGGTGATCAGTTAGGAATCTTGCTTAAAAAAATATTGCATTACTTAGTATTTTGCACTTACCTAGCACGGCTTTCGCCTTACTGAGGGATGGGAGAAGTCTAATATTAAGTAAAGAAAGGTGTTGGAATGATGGCTAAAATATTATTAATTGGAGAACCAATGGCGCTCTTGATCGCTGATACAGTTGGACCGCTTGAAGAGGTTGAAACATTTACTAGAAAACTTGCTGGTGCTGAGGTTAATGTCTGTATCGGGCTAACGCGTCTTGGTCATGAAGCAACTTATGTAACGCGTTTAGGAGACGATCCATTTGGAAAATATACGGTGGAACATCTAAAACAAGAGAACATCAGCACAGATTTTATTACTTTTGATGAGGAATATTTAACAGGGATGATGTTAAAAGGGAAAGTTGAGAATGGTGATCCGCATATTGCTTATTATCGGAAAGGATCAGCCGCTTCTAAGATGACACCAGTACAAATGGATGCGATTGATTTGTCGGGATTTGATCTCGTACACATGACGGGGATCTTACCAGCATTATCGCCTGAATGTCTTGCTGCGACCATTCGTTTAATGGAACGAGCAAAGGAAGCAAAAATCACAGTAAGTTTCGATCCAAATTTGCGCCCAACATTGTGGGAGAGTAAAGAGGTGATGGTTGCAACGATTAATGATCTCGCTAAATTAGCAGATATCGTGCTGCCAGGTGTTGAAGAAGGGCTGGTGCTAACGGGTAGTAATGAGCTGGCTAAAATTGCAGATTTTTACCAAAGTTTAGGTGCTAAACAAGTCGTGGTTAAGATTGGGCCAGATGGTGCTTATGCGCGTGATGGCGAGCGATCAGCGGTGATTCCTGGATTCAAAGTTGAGACAGTGGTGGATACAGTTGGCGCTGGCGATGGGTTTGCGACGGGCATTATTAGTGGTATTGTTGAGGGATTATCGTTAGATGAAGCGACACGTCGCGGGAATGCTATTGGCTCCATTCAAGTTCAGCATATTGGTGATAATGAAGGGCTTCCGACGCGTGAGGAATTAGCGCTTTATATGAAATAAATGAAAAACCACAAGTCCCAAAGTTTAGTGTAGCGGGATTTGTGATTTTTTGTTGTGGTCATTTATTCGAATAAATCTTTGATGAAAATAATTACAAAAAAAATGTAGCACTTGCCATAAAGATGACAATTGCAACACTAAATGATATCTCTTTGACAATCGCATTCAACAAAGAAACATAATTACTTTTTCTCTTTATGAGCCGTTGATTTACGACAACGTGGGCAATACTTGTTTACTTCTAAACGATCAGGTGTATTACGCTTGTTTTTCTTAGAGATATAGTTCTCTTCCTTACAAACCTCGCATCTTAAAGTGAATCCTACGCGCATTTTAAATTCCTCGCTTTCAAAAAATCAGTATTACTATTTTACCATAAATGACCGCAAAATGCAATGAAAAAATGATTTTCTTCCATTTGTTTCGTAAGTGTGGTATGATAAATGGGATTTAGGAGTTGAATTTTATGAGAAAACTAATTTTGGCAATCGCTATCGTCTTAATCCTTTTAGGCTTAAATGGCATCATTTTCCACGATCAAGGATTTGCTGCCATGATGTACTTACTAGCAGGTGGTATTTTAATCATTTATGACATCGCTTTCGAGAAAGTCAGAAGATTGGTTCATGTCGCCATGGGGATTCTATACTTCATTCCCCTCATCATGATCGGCTTTTTAGCTATTTATGGCACGAACCAAACAGCAGACTTTACAGAAGATGTCGTCTTTGTCCTCGGCGCTGGCTTGCGTGATGATGAAATACTACCTAGCTTAGAGGCACGTTTGAACCAAACCCTTCTTTATTTTGAACAAAATCCAGATGCTATTTTTATTGTCTGTGGTGGCTATGGAGAAGATCAAACCATTAGCGAAGCCCGAGCAATGGCAGACTTTTTATTAGCAGGTGGTATTCCTTACGCGCAAATTATTCTTGAGGATGCATCGACGAGTACTTATGAAAATTTCGCTTTCGCTAAAGCGTTAATAACTGATTATTTCCCAGATGGCTTTAGCTCGGTGATCATCACAAACAACTTTCACATTTACCGATCAGGCTTTATCGCTCGACATTTCGACCTTACACCCACCCACTTTGGCGCGCCGACGCCTATTCGAACCCTTGCTGGCAACTATGTTCGCGAAATCTTCGCTGTGATTAATACTTGGTTATTCCAAACATAACAGTTGTTGAACAAGGGATAAAAAGGAGATGGACCAAATGGAAACGACAACACTATTTTTTATTCGGCATGGCGAACCAGATTTGACTGTACACGATGACCAATTACGACCTTTAACTGCTAAAGGAACGGCTGATTGTGAGCTTGTAACAGCATTTTTAAAAGACAAACAAATCGAAGTTGCTTTATCTAGCCCTTATAAGCGGACAGTAGATACTATTTTACCTTTTGTGAACCGTGCAGGACTACAAGTTGAAATAATTGAAGATTTTCGTGAACGAAAAGTAGATGATGTTTGGATTGAAGATTTTAATGCTTTTGCAAGAAAGCAATGGGCGGATTTCTCGTACAAATTAGCTAATGGAGAATGCCTACTTGAGGTTCAGCAGCGAAACATTAAAGCATTAGAAAAAGTATTAACACAACATCAAGGCAAAAATATCGTAGTTGGAACGCATGGAACAGCCCTTTCGACGATCATTAATTATTATGATCAATCGTATGGTTATGAAGATTTCCAGTTGATTGCGCGCGTGTTCCCATGGATAGTTAAGATGGAATTTGATGATCAAACTTGTATTGGGATCGAAAAAATTAATTTGTTCTCGTCTGAGGAGTCCTGCTAACAAAGTTGTATAAATCTAAAGATATTCAAATCGAAAACGTCTTCTTATTGACTGAGAGGGCGTTTTTCATTATAATAAAGAGGTAAAAGCAAAGTCATAGTTTTGCTGAAACTTTTGCGAAAGAGGTGTTTAGGATGCAAAGAAGTGTAGGAACCATAGCTCGAGGACTTAGATGTCCGATTATCCGACAGGGAGATGATTTAACGCAGATTGTTGTAGATAGTATACTGACAGCATCAGTTGATGAGGGGTTTGAATTAAGAGATAAGGATGTCATTGGTATTACAGAATCAATTGTTGCTCGTGCCCAAGGAAACTATGCTAGTATTGATGCGATTGCGCGTGATGTACGCGCGCAATTAGGTGGCGAAACGATCGGTGTTATTTTCCCAATCCTCTCAAGAAATCGTTTCTCAACAGCTTTAAAAGGGATTGCCCGTGCTGCTAAAAAGATTGTTCTTATGTTAGGTTATCCGAGCGATGAAGTGGGGAATCGACTTTTGACTTTTGAGCAAATTGATGATGCAGGTGTCAATCCTTATCAAGATACGTTAAGTTTGACACAGTATCGTGAACTTTTTGGCGAAAATAAGCATGAATTTACAGGGATTGATTATGTAGAGTTTTATAAGGAAATTATTGAAAAAGAAGGGTGTGAAGTCGAAATTATTTTCGGAAACCACTCAAAGTCGGTTCTTGAATATACCAAAAATGTGTTGGCGTGTGATATTCACTCCTATAAAAGAACGCTTCGACTTTTAAAAGAAAATGGGGCAGAACGCGCGATTGGACTTGCTGACGTTTTAGCTAAATCTGTTGACGGAAGTGGGTTTAATGAAAGATTCGGGTTATTAGGTTCAAATAAATCGGATGAGGATACAGTGAAATTGTTCCCGCATGACTGTCAGGATTTTGTTGAGGGTGTGCAAGCGAAGCTATTAGAAGTAACTGGCAAAAAGATTGAAGTAATGGTTTATGGTGATGGTGCCTTCAAAGACCCGCAAGGACATATTTGGGAACTTGCTGACCCAGTTGTATCGCCAGCTTTTACAAGCGGATTAGTTGGGGTTCCAAATGAAGTGAAGTTAAAGTATTTAGCTGATAATGATTTTAAGGATTTAAGTGGGGAAGCTTTACAAGAAGCAATTAAAGAAAGAATTACGAGTAAAGATGCTGATTTAGTTGGTGATATGGCTTCCCAAGGGACAACACCGCGTCAGCTGACTGATTTGATCGGTTCCCTTTGTGATTTGACTAGTGGATCGGGAGACAAAGGAACACCAATGGTTTATATTCAAGGGTATTTTGACAACTTTACGCAGTAAAGTTTGTTTACACAGTAAAGTTTGTTTACGCACTAAAGTTTTGGCGCATCGCCAAATTGACTGGTTACAGATATTTAGTCAGAGTAATATGGTAGTAAAGGGTGTTATAAATGAACAATTCTTTGCTATTTGAATCAGCATTAAGAACAGAAAAGCCATTGTTATGCGAAATGTGATGTTTTGGTCATTAGTACAATATGTAGTGCCCGTGACAAAGTAAAAAGAACCCCCTTATTGTAAGATCGTGGATTTACCTGTAAAATGTTAGTTGAAGAAACTAAGGTAACAGGGATTACCGCATACAATCAG
>Ga0131853_10006934_pt1 | contig 20470 bp, 12 predicted proteins | sample TergutLab28metaG_FD_92764 | JGI IMG/M metagenome (GOLD analysis project Ga0131853, IMG submission 92764) | Labiotermes labralis P1 segment gut microbial communities from Petit-Saut dam, French Guiana - Lab288 P1 (version 2) (version 2) | ecosystem: Host-associated > Arthropoda: Insects >...
CCAGGCCATCATTTGTAGTTTCTTTGTTGGTACCTGTCTGTTAAGGAAGGCCAGGCCATCATTTGTATTTTCATTGTTGGTACCCCTCTGTTAAATGAGGCCAGGCCATCATTCGTAGTGTCTCTTGTTACCCGCCTGCTAAGTGAGGCCAGGCCATCGTTTGCAGTTTCTGTGTTGGTACTCACCAACTAAGTGAGGCCAGGTCATCCGTTGCATATTACATGCTGGTACCAATATTGTGTTCGCTTTTGACATGATTTACAATGAAATGCCTTTTTCAGCTACCAGTTTAGACCTTACCATCATTCACAACTTTGTGGTCCTGATTCACCACTAATGCATTACATCGTTCATTCCGTGCATTATGATGAAGTAAATAACTCGTATAGCAGCAACAAGTGCTCTCTTCTGTGATTTATGTGTACAGTGTCCCACCACACACCATGCAAAACACACCATAGAGGGACGTGATCCATTTGGATCAAGAAAGCATAGATGTTTGTACGCAAAGAATAATTACATTGTGTATATGTACAGTTTTTAACCATTTTAACAACAAACCAGATTATGATTGTTTAATCAACATTATATTAAATTTATGTACACAATTTTAACCCATACATCTAAAATTCTGCACTGTTGATGCCATAACATATACAGTATATGCTTATTGTGACCTGTTTTGTTGCTGTATGTTTGAAATTAATTTTGGTGTCGGCTCCCTGAAGGTGGCGAGATAATAGCACCGAAGCATGTAGTGGTGATGAAAATATTGTACGCGTAAGTTATAGAGTGGTGCATTTGTTGGTTACGTGAGTAGTTACTGCTAATGTGTTGGTACCCGGTTGCTGTTTCACACTGGGCCGTGATTCATAATGTAGTTAAGGCTTCCCTTGGCAGCTGTTTGAGACGTGGAACTTGTTTACAAATTGTCATGATTTTTGGTTTTAAGAGTACCTGCTATCGGTCAACGATAGCAATTTATTCTTTATGTGCCTGTTTTTTTTTTGGTTTGTTTTTGAACTGTATAGCCGGGAGATGCTACCGTGCTGTTGAGAGCAAAATAGTTATGAGTCGGTGCGAGACGTCATTTTATTGCTGTGCAAGACCCACGTAATATGTCTCGAGCTTCCAGCTTCCAGGACGCATGAGACACGCCACGTTTCATGCTGTCGTTTCCTGGAATAATTACCTTGCAGAAGTCCAATTCCACATCTCTCAGGTTTGAAACGCGGGGTGAACGCACTGCAGGCAGTCTAGGTTGAAGCATCGTCTGTAGGGAGTCACGATTCAGCCCGAGTCTCTGCCGGCAAGTCACGGTCCGGTTCTGTCCCAAACGCTGTTCGACTTGTGTGTTCATATCCACCCAGTCAGTCACCTGTCATATCCCAAAACGTTTAATGGATTTTAATGATACTGGGTTCTAAAAACCTAAACTAAACGTTAAGCGAACTTAATTTCGGCTGTTCACGAAATTTACGTTAATTAACTGGACGAGGGCAGGGTATGCGGCAATCTTAACATAGGCGAACCGCGCCTAGTTGCGAAATTTGGAGTAATTATATGTGTGGGGGCAAGGAATATGTCGGGCAAGCCTCGGAGGAAGGAAATTCTTAAATTTTGGCTGGAATGCGTAAGGGATAAAGACCACTTGTAGGGGGGGGGGGGGGTTAGTGGGAAATGGAAAATTCCAAGCAGGTATTAAGTTAAATACGATGTGAACACGTGGATTGGATTCACCCCATTGAGTACAGTATATGCTGCTGTAGCAGCAGTTAATACCAACAGTATAGCAGCTGTGATTTTTTTTCCCCAAGAAAGACCCTGCACTATGCACTAGGCGCGTTCGCAAAGTTGCGAAAAAGCGACTGTTAGCTTCGTCATGTCTGTCCGTCCACATGGAACACTTCGGCCCTCGCTGGACGGGATTTTCATGAAATTTTATATTTGAACGTTTTTCGAAAATATGTCGAGAAAATACAACTTTCATTCAAATCTGACAAGAAAAGCGGGCGCTTTTTATGAAGACCAATATACATTTGTGATCGTATCTCTCTCAGTTCTTAGAATGAGAAATGTTTTGGACAAAGGTTGTATAGAAAATCATAACACGCATTTTGTGTTCAATAACGTTTTTCCCCCGGAAATCGTGCCGTTTATGAGATAATGTGGAAAAATATTGTACAGCCGGGCAGGTCACATAACAATATGGGGCATGCGCATTGCATGCTGGATAACTAAGTCCACAAACACACACTCAGAATAAGTAATACTTATTGCTTTTCACCTTCGATTATTTTTGAAAAAGATGCGTGCTTATAACCACCACATTTAAGAACAATAGGAAATCACAGAGGACCCAGTACTATTGCGATGATATGCATGTGGCTATTCCAAGTACGCTGCAGGCCACAGGAAGAGTGGGGTAATCTACCACTAGCCTTCGGACATATGGGTCTGTACTCACGGATAATCGGGCTACACTGTGTAGTAGATGGGTAATCTACCGCTGGTGTGTGTGTGTGTGTGTGTGTGTGCGTGCAGTTATGTGTGCACGCCAATAGCCTGAGAGTTTGGTAGGCTGACAGATGGGTACTACATATCGCCCACTGAATGCAGTAGTGGCACAATTAAAAAATTGCCATTTGGAAGTAATACTACGATTGAGCTCAAACATGTAACAACTACATGCTACAAATGTAACAACTACATGCTACGAACCCGGCACGCTTCTTTTTTGGTTGAAACATACCCCGCTGGATGCCGTTATTGTGGGCCTTAGTTTCTATATTCTTTAGCTCAATCGTAGTAGTAACTCCAAATGGGCAATTTTTTGGTTGTGCCACTATTGCATTCAGTGAGTGAGATGTTCGCGAAGTAGTTAGGTGCCTGGGATCATGGTTTATGCCTCATCCTGAATTTGAAGCCGTTTGAAGTGAGAGAAGTTTGTGTTAAGCACAAAACCATCTGCGACCACTAAGGTTGGTTTTACTAATCAGGGCTTTAGATAACGCAATTCACCGTCTAGCTACTTACCATATATGTGCGAGGTGTAGAGTGTAGGGTAAGTACGGCTGGCTCAGTTGACAGGTGTTTGCAGATTCCGAATGTTTGTCATCGGTATCACAGAAGTGGCGTATGTTGTTCCATTTTAATCCACTTTACATTGCCGTACTACTCTCCTTTAATTTCAGATGTAATGTTATGCTCCCGTGTGTGCTTTCGTGTATCGAGTGCAGGGGTGTACACGTGCTTTCGTGTATCGAGTGCAGGGGTGGACACTAATTTTGCCGGTTGACACATTTCTTTTTTTCAGTATTATAGGGCATACGTTTTATGTGTAGGCCAGCGTATAGGAAATGAAGGGCACGTAATTAATTAATATGGTTTAGAACATTTTTTAATTCGAAACAAAATGAAGAGCCCGGAGTGTTCTGTCCTTGCTGTTTGAACGTTACAACTAATTAGTGTGATTGTACGCACAGGAAGATGGTAGTTCGAACATGTTTTGTTGCTGTTCTGATATGTAGCCATGGCCGAGTGCCCACCCCCAGCATTCTTGTCTGACAATTTGTCGGTAGTTTTATATGCTTAATTGGTGTGCTGGTACTAGCGGAATTTGGCCAGTGGCGGAGTAGGTTGTCACATTGGCAATTTGTTGTTAAAGGTGTTTTGACTTTACGGATGAAGAAAATATTATGTGTGAATATTTCGTAACATTCAAGTGCAAATATTAAGATAACAAAATAGTCGTAACATTTGCCAGCATATCTGAGCATACAGAAATTCGATTCGGTGTTTTTCAAAGAAGGAATTAGGTGAATTTGAACCAAGCGCTGTATTTCGAGTTTGTTGTCACAACCATTTGTCGTTACAGAGTGGAAGTAGTTGTGACTTGGCGGTTAGGCCAGACGGTCTCACGGCCGGAATGCGGCCCGCGTTTAGTAGTTTCTCGGCTTGATTTCGGAAGTCATTGACCAGGACAGTCGGTGATGTTTAGCGTGGGGCCCTTGTGGGGCTGTGATCGGCAGTAAGGAGAATCTAGGGTGGGGAAGGTCATGCTATTCTTATTATCTGCACCGAACAGGTTGCCTAGGTGTTTATGGTAACTGACAAGAGAGGAAGTTTGTTCGTATGCGATGAGATGTGAAGCCCCCCGTACACGCCGTGAAGGCGTGAGAGGAGTTGGAGGTATCGTCCCACGGTAACTTTGGCCTTACTTGGAGTGATTGGTCAGCTTCACGCTTTGGCCGCTTGACCCCAAGGGGACGATCCTTCGGTACGCTGTGAATAAAAATGCCGGCAGGGTCCCAAAGTCGGTGTGGGCTCTTCGGATCAGACAACGAAATATTTTGCCCCTGTTGGGAATCGAACCCCGATTGCTCGGCTGTTTAGCCCGTAGCCTATAATCTCTGTTCCCACTACTGGACCCCAGCTCCTAACATCAATATGGTGTCCGTGCGAAACTGTGGGTGCCTGAAGCAGCCTTTCGGATTTTGTTGGCAGAATGGTAACTAGGCAAAAAAAAGTTATTGTAACGGGTCATTGAACGGTGTGGCACGAAGAACTGTGTGGTCGCTTGTTACAAAACGTATTATTGGCAGTAAGAATGGCATTAAAATTTGTTATTCTGATTGTAAATGCATCACGCTGGCGACGGTTGCGTCTAATATTGTGGTTACACCGTACAGGGACTTTGCCTGTACACGTCAGCGATAGAGTGGTGGCACAGCACAGGGACTTTTTGCCTGCACACGTCAGCGATACTGTAGTGGCAAAGTACAGGGACTTTACTTGTACAAATCAGCGCAGGTAACGAACCAACCAACCATTGAGCTAACCGAATGAATGGATAATAAATAAACAAATAAATGGAGCAGAGACCCTCTTGGGAAACAAATAGTTCCTGTGTTGGAAGATGTCTGTTGATTGTATGGCGCTGTCCTGAGTGCTGCGAAGTCGTATCTGATTGGGGGAGATGCGGAACGTGTTGTCTTTATCAGAGGCAGCTATCCTGATACTCGTACTATATAAAATAAGAAGACTTCAGTACCGCCGGTCACGGCCGGCATTAGATTCGGTTGCCACCCGATTGCGAAATGCGCGGTAAAGCTGTGCTAACCCGCTTGGCTGTAAATAATTATTCTGCAGAGTATATATATTTGTTAATGCATAATTAATTTAGCATTCTTTATGTGTCATACGTAACACAAGGTACATGATGTGGTTAAGCCCAAATATATACATTTGTGTATCCGTCTGTTCCGCCCTGATTGCCGTACCCTTTCTTAGCCGGGCGTGGATTGTGTTTGGAAGGTCAAATTAACATGTATCGTATCGCGATATTATAAAAGGCTCTAAAAGGCTGATGACTGTGTCCCATTACGGCCATCTGTATGATTTTACAACCATCTTTCGCTTTGGTAAGGCTTGGGTCCGTCGTAGGTAGACTCCAGTTGAAATGTGATGGCATACGGTGACGCACGGGAGGGGAAGTGAAGGGGAAACTAGCGAATGGAGTGGCTTGCCAGTACCCTTCACACTACCTCGGAACATGGTGTATCCAGCATTACTACCGCTGATGCGCACACCTCGTCTGCCAGTAGTCGACTGCACTGACGCCCCAGTCAATTTAATTGGACTCGTCCGTTTCGCCGAAAGACTAAATCTGGTTTCTGCACGTGTGCCATTACGTTTCAACTGGCTCTACAAACCTCTCCTTCATAAAACGAAAGTATTCTTTTGCATGAAGTAAGGCGGATTTCAGTTGGTTCGTGTGCATTTACAGGTACTTTAAAAGACTCCATTCCTGGGCCTGGATAACGTAGCCGGTATAGCGACTCGCTACCGACTGGATGGTCCGGGGAATCGAGTCCGAAACCGTCCAGATCGGCCCTGCGGCCCACCCAGCCTCCTGTACAGTTGCTACCGGGTCTCCTTCCCCGGGGCAAACGGCTGGGTCGTGGCGTTGACCACCCACCCCAATATAGCGTCGAGGTTAAAGAAAGAGTAGAGCTATACATCTACTCCTACCATGGGCTTTCAGGGCCTTCGCCAGAGTGAAATGTTACACGCTTTCTTTTGGAAGTGTCGGGAGCGTTTGAACATGACTAATCGCGAATGCATTTTATGTGCAGAATGGTAATGCATGTTTTATCAGATATTTACGTAAAATTTGTCTGTCTACGATTCAAGGTCATTTATTATTAAGTTGTAGATTACCCACAGTATGTATGTATGTATGTATGTATGTATGCTATTAGCTTTAAATGGCACATCCCCGTTGTGCTCCGATCAGTAGATATATATATGTGTTTATTAGACAGTCATGCACAACACTAAGGGTGTTGGGCACGACGTACAATAAACAGATATATGTATGCGTGCTGTTGCTTTGACAAGTGTTGTTGGCCGCTGGCGAAGGAGTAACTGAGTCTGGTCTGTAGAAGCTATGTCCGCCTTCAGTACTCAGGAGTGTACGGTCACTCGAATAGTGCCCGAACAAGCACGCTATGTTGCATGCTTTCGTCTACGTTCTACGTGCAGGCTGGCTGGTGTGTGTGCAGCCGAGCCCAGCAATCGGGCGGCATATTGCGCTCGCTCTTTTGCGGTTTGTGAATCGCATTGGTAGGTGCGTTCGCAAAGCAGTTGCGGAAAGCGACAGTTCGACTCGTTATGTCCGTCCGCCAGTCCTCATGGAACAACTAGATTCCCTCGGGACGAATCTGGCTGAAAATTGATAATAGGGACTGGCGACATATTCCTCGTTCGTTTCAAATCGGACGAAAGTGTCAAACACTTTACATGCAAACCTTCTTACACTGTGACTACTTTGGTTACTGCTAACAGAAGCACGGTTGCCTTGAATACCGGGGTTACCGGTGTTCTGTTGTTGCTGTGGTTCTCTTGGCTTCCAGTTACCATAGGCATAACTTTGGGGGGGGGGGGCAAGGGGTGCAAATGGCCTCCAATATTTTTATACCTAAGAATAGATTTTTTTTGGCTACTGGGTTGAACAGGGGCAATAAAAATGGGGGTGAGAGTGGAGAAAATGCGTTTATGTATATTAAGGGCCGGTTCAAACAGATCATCCCCCTTTATGTAACCTCATTCCTTCGTAAATTGAAGTTCCTAATAAGCATGGCGGATTCCCCCCCTCCCCAGTGTTGTTATCCAAGTTACGCGTATGCCAGTCACAGTGTTACAAGTTCTGATGTTTTCACGGCGGTTTTTGATCAAATGATAGTTTTATTTTGGGTTTCTGGACGGTGTAGTGGTAGTATCACCACTACACGGCGCAGATACGCACAACCAACCATCAATGGTCTAGTTTGGTTTTGTGGTTAAGCGCAAACGCTCTGCGGACAATTCCTATCTTGTTTCGTATTGTGTTGTGATGGTCAGTGTATTGAATGGCCCTGTGTTTCTGGAATTGTGCCACATGATTTCGATGATTTCTGCCAAGAGAAGCCAGACGACATTCAGTTACATGTACGTGGTGCGTGTCGAATGCGAAGTTTATTTGATGGAGGCAACACAAAATTTAGGGTAGCAGGATTTGCGGATGAATCCTCTAACTGCAGTTCGTCGCCGGCGCATTCCCCAGACCAACACGCCTGATCCCTCACTTATGCTCATTCCGGCAAGTTTGATCCAACGACAACGACCAAAAAGTCGGGAATTATGCAGCTTACACACTTGACGTCAGAAGAATACTCAGGACTGCCAGGTATTTGAGGTAATTTGATTGCCAACTCCTGTCCGTGATGTGTGGGCGGTGGGCCAAACCAGGTTCGTTGTCACCGCACTACATGGACCCATTTTCTCGAAGTATTTAACGGAATTAAACGTTCCTTCATCGTCCTTGTAGCACGCATGAGGACAACAGAAAATACACACAGAACCGTGGATTGAAACCCCTTGGAAATAGCCCACTCAGGAGACGATCTTTGGATGGGAAGTACTAAGTGGCTGTCGGGCTGGTTAATTGCTTATTAAACTGAACTTTGTCATTTGCAGATGATCGATTGTTTTAAGTTCTGTTCAGTTCGTGTGAGTCAGTTAAACGGATGGAACCAAAACTTTTAAGGGTTAGAACTTAAAGCGACCGAGCTCAAATTATGGTTGTAGTTATTTTAGATTGTATTTTACATCGATTGTGTGTGGTATTTTTCGTACACAGAACAGTAGTTGTATACAGTCATCACTTTGTGTTGGGAGCTTCCAGTTTCGCTTTCTACAGTAATTTAATATAGGGATGTGACTTCCTGAACAGAACCGTAGGCGTGTGTGTGTGTGTGTGTGTGTGTCCCGTGAAGGGGATATTGCATGCGTAGGACAGACGTCATACTGTACGTCATATCCGTACGGTCTACGGAAATACGCCGAAAATGCTTTCGCGAGAGTGGGGGGTGGAAGGCAGCTTATTGGCATTTGCTAGAATTTTTTTTTGTGTGTAAAGTAACAAACCAAGAAATGTACACCAGCAAAGTATATTTTATTGTTTCATATTTCTATTGGCCGACATGTTTCAGTCGCTTCTGCTACCATCATCGGGGGGTCATATAAGAATACAAGCAGTTTGTAAATACATACACAAAAAGGTATAAAATGTATTTTAGTATTGTTTGTGTTCACGTACGGCGCCCTGGTGATGGTGACAGTAGCGACCGAAACGTGTCAGTGAATGGTGATATATGATAAAATAAAATACATTTATTTTATTGATATGCATTTGTTGGGTTTTTACATAATATTCTTTAAGGCACGGACATGGAATATATAAAATTTGCCAGAATTGTCTGAGTAAGCCCACGAAACGTCTGGATATCCTGCGGCATGTGAGTTTTTGAGACAGCTGTCTTACAAGACGTGGCGTTTACACGGCTGTTGGAACTCCGAAAGAACGAAATCACTCAATTATTATACCAACTACTGCACATATATAAAATGTATAAAATTTACACATTAAAACATTAAAACGCTCCGACATGTTTCGGTCCTAGGACCATCGTCAGGGAGCCATATCGTCCTTGCTAAAGTCACACTATAAAAAGTCACATTAATTCCGCTGTACCAGTTGGGTATTGTGGCAGCATGCCGTGTTGTGTAATGTTATGTTGCGAAGAGTGTCCTGCAGTTTCGAAAATACGGCCACCGTTGAAAATATGTTAGTGTGTTAATGAATAAATTTAAATTGGTGTGTGGTGCACAAGTGTGTTGTATCGTCTACACAGGCCAGTGTGAGTGAGTAGTCACTTAAACGTACCAGTTGTAATTCTTCGAACTCTTTAAGACGCATCTTGCCAGGGAGTGTGTGCTTTCAATTGGTATGTATGTGTCTTCAGATGCTGAGAAATCTGCTGGTGGAATTCCCTTTTAGGGCCGGAAGTACAGTTTCACGCTTCTTTTCCTTCTTTCGTTTTTATCCCCCCCTCCCCCCCCCCTCTCTGCCTCTTGGGTATCCCCGCGTTTAGCTTCCTCGTGATGTGAAGTTTCTTGTAACTCATTCACTAGAACACGTTACGTTCTTACTCATTTCATGACTCACTCATTCATTCATTCACGCGCAGCCTACCGCAGTCACCCGTACGTCATTGTTGTGTCAGACTTTAGTGCACTACGTAGTGATGAAGCTGTTTGTGCAGAGGCTTGCTGGATTGGTGCAGCATTTCGGATAGCGCAAGGAGCTGAGAGTTATGTCGTACTGCAGTAGACGTATTCAGGCAAGTATTGGCCGCTTCATTTGGCCGTCGTAAGGATGGATAAACCAATTGAAATTTCTGTATAATACGACAGCGCTGAGAAGTGGTTTGGTGTTGTTCCGCAATGTGTACCCATCTGTACTGGTTCCTTGTGACTCGGTATATTTACAAAACGTTACACTGCAGCGGACCAAGAATTTTTTTTTTAATTAGGAGGTTCCTAGAAACAGTTTGAGAATCACTCCACCAGAAACACAACTTTCTAAAATGAAATACGCTCCCCCCCCCCCCATCTTCTGCGCTTCATTTTTTATTCTTCTTGGAATAGCATTCTTGCAGTATCCTACCGGTTTACGCGTAGTTGTGATTTCGTAAGGGTATTTTTATTTCCGGAAGGATAAACGGCCGCAATGATGTCGGTGTGATTAGCGTAGGTGCCGCAAACTGTAGCACGCGGCTCATCTTCACTGTCGCGTTTGGATATCACTGGGCCGGTGACTTTGCTTCAGATTATGCTTGGTTAGGGGTACACGTTTTAAGCGTCCTTTACCGTAGAAATATGTGGAGACCATGTCCTTCCGTCTTTGACTAAGTGTCAGCTAAACTGTTCGTCACATTTGAGCTGATTCTTGAAGAAAATGTGTTCGGCAAACGGGGAGTTCCTTGATTATCGGCTCAGTGACAGCCGCACTTTACTTGAGGGCTTAAAGAAACTTCTGCCTCCACCGTCCATATTTTTAGACCGATTTGGACGAAGTTACGTATAGGTCTACAAGATCTCCATGTAATGGCGTAGAGAAATTGTGAATCTCGTGAAACATGAATGCTGCAAGAGCCGTACTTTAATTAGGGGAGTAAATGAATTCTTGTTTGTGCTTTCCACATTCATTGGTCGATCTTGGTAAGTGTGGTGTAAGAGGTCTACACGTAATGCTGTTTTGAGTTTCGTGGAAGTCGGGCGAAGGGAAGTCCGTACTTCTCTTACACTCTTAAATGAGATCTTAATTGCGCGTGTACCGTGAAACCATGTGACATTTTGTGAGAGTGAAGAACGCCTTGATAGACTCTATGTGCGGCGTCTGTGCTGTCTTGTTTAATGTAGTGCTGAGGCCATACTAGGGACCTGCTATTGAAAATGCAGGCAGGCTTTCGGATACACGCTGTGCAGTATTGTGATGATACTAATACCGTCGTAAACCGTAAATAAATAAATAGATAATTGCGGGCAGTCAATTGAGACAGGCGTAGTGGCGCAAAAGTACAAATCACTCGTGACACTTGTCAGAGCATTCCATGATTGTTAACGGTTCGTGTTTTTGAAAGTCTTTAGCTGTCATTATGGATCCCAGTGTCTTGCTTCCCCTACTGCTATTAACTGTCGGAGGGCCGGGATAGCTCAGTCGGTATAGCCACTCGCTGTGGGCTGGGCGGTCCGGGCATCGAATCCCGGTGGGGGCGAGATTTCCCGCACCCGTCCAGACCGGCTGTGGGGCCCAGCCAGCCTCTTATACAATGGGTACCGGGTCTTTCCCGGGGGTAAATCGGCCGGGGCATGGCGTTGACCACCCGTCCCCATCTAGCGCCGAGGTTAAAGAAGGAGCTATACCTCTACTCCCCCACTGGGCCCTCGTTGCCTGTTATAGGGTGAACTTTACCTTTACTCTTAGCTTTTGTGCCTTCTTTCTCCCGCCTGAGGCCAGGGGTCTACGTCAGGTTCTTTACTCACGAGAATGTAGTGTGCTTGCATAGCGTGGTTAGAGGCACTCAAAGCTCGCTGCAGACAGTGGGTGGGAAACATACAGATCCTGTAAAAACATGGTACTGTTATCACAGCATGACCTTGCCACTGTTCGTTTCTAACAAGCTTAAAGTCAAATTTACGCACAATTCTAACAACAGCACTCACACAACGCCATTGCACTTCAGACACGTTTATTATTAACTGGTCACAAGTAAAGGACGGACGGCTGGCTCTCCCCAGCGCGAACCAGTGCTAAGGTCAACAGCAAACTCCGCACTCATTCTCTGTGGTTGTAATAGAACAGTGTGCCTGTCGGACGGGGTAGTGAAAGCAAACAGAACTGATTTACGACTTACCTGCCGTGTAAACAAGTTCAGTAAAGAACTTCAATTACGCTGACTTTTCGTTTCTGCATCAGGTCTCGCGAGTTAATCGGTAATAACGTACCTTAATTATAGTTTCGTTTTTATGAAATCCTTTAGTACAAACATGCTGTATCTGAACATTGTTATACATAACATGAAGTTCGGAAATTTTAACACAGCGCAGTACGGAGGAATGTTTAATTGAAATTTGTATGTTTATTATGTTAGAATTTGGAGCTGTTTACCTTGATTAGGGTATATCGTGTTATCCGTGAATGCGTGCTTACGAAAACATAGGGGAATAATCCTTTGAAGACTGAAGTTCATCTGAACCTACAGACATATGATGTCCAGTCTCAACGGCACTCAGCACACAGCTCTTCTCCACTACAAGGGCAGTTAATGCTGTTAGGGAAATATTAATTTTGGACTGCTGGAATCGTACGAAGTATGAATGCGCTGTGTGGGCAGAGTACGCAGTTGATGCTGCGTGTAGTAATCACTGGACTTCTTATCGTTAAAATGACTGTGTGATGGTAATGATGAATTAGGGAGTATATTTAAAATAATCGATTTCTGTAATATACCCAAAGGTTCTTTGGTAGGGTATGTGATCGCCTTTCTTGCGACTCGCTAAGTAGTGAACAGGTGTTCCGCAGAAACTTTCGATCCAATAAGTCCCGCCAGTTTTGGAGTGTGTGTGTATACGGGAGGTACTTTGCCATGCTGGAATAGCATGTCTTTCCTCCAAAACCGGCGCGAAGAATTCTCCCACAATATGTAGACACAATAAACCAGTCAGTGCTTTAGACGAACGGAAATAAAAGGATAATCTGGGTAGAGCACGAAGTACGTTGAACTCTTCCTTGTCAGCAGCACGTGGCGTGTTGCTTCTCCAGATTCTGATGTTATGTCGGATAACATGCTTCTACATATGCGACGTGGTAGCGTTTCGACACAGTTTTGGCTGTAAGAAGTTTGTATTCCGGTCTTTAGGTTTTCTGAGAACATCGCAGCAAAATGTGTAGCGAACTGCGATGTCTTTCTGGGGCTGTTAATGTTACAAGAGTTGGTCTCTGTAACTTCTAAATCTCATACTGTCCCGTAGAGTTTTGTGCACTGACGATTGTGGTATGCTTAATTGTCCGGCTGCTTGTCCTGTCTTGAGTTTTTTGGACCGCAAACAAAAGCTGTTCGAACTTAGGTTAGCTTCAGTGACGGGTATGTTACCCGGGTTTTTCCATTTCCAATGAAACCAGCCTCATTGAGTCATTTATACCACTTGTAAGTGGCCAAAATTTTCATTCGCGGTTCCGTACCAAACTCCGTAAGAAATCCCGTTTGCGTTGTGACTACCGATTTTGATCGTGATACCAGAGCGTAGACTTACCTGTATTTACTTGTGTCGCCATTTTCCACAGCTGCGCCACTGGTGGCAGGAGCTGGAAACTGAAATAGCACGAGATCATAACTTTTATCGTATAACTTACCAAAAATACGTTTAGTTTTTATTTCTGTGCCTCGTGGTTTTTGAGCAGCTTTGCATTGAAATTGGTCTACATTCCGTGCGTTCGCTCTGTTTAACGGCAGTGTGCATAGGAAATTATTTGTTCATATGAAAAAACGAGCGTATAAAGTGTGAATATTAATATGAATATTAATGTGGCTGTAAATTCTGTGTTAAATGTTACAGTTAGGGGCGTGACAAAGGCCCGAAATTTTCACATATGTGTAGTGCGAATACGTAGTGGTGATTGAACGTATTGTTATATTGTGTATACATTTTTAGTAGCCTCACCGTTTAGACTGGAACATCTGTAGGAAAAGGAGGTGTTGTTGGATCGATATACAGCGAGGAACACGCTCCGAATTTTGGTGGGAAAATAAACAGGAACGAGAGTGTTCGAAATAACGATGTACGCCTGAAGTAAATTGTTAGACCTTGGTGAAGTGTATTTTTAGGTTTATCCTTATGTAACACGCAGGTGGTCAGGTTTCATGCTTAATGTGGGAGTGCTGATGTGTTTTTTAAATTTTGCTGTTTGTGAAAAGATAACATTCATTTGCTCGTAGTACCAGATTACAATTCTTGTACTTACTTATTCTTGATGTGCATGTCGCTCACTGATTGCAATAGTGGCACGGTTAAAAAATTGACCAGTTGGAGTTAATACCACGATTGAGCTAAAGAAATGTAACAGCTGCATCCGACAATAACGGCATCCAGCGGGGTATGTATCCATCGTCAAGTGTGTCGGTATTGTCGGATATAGTTGTAATATTTTTTAGCTCAATCGTAATGTTGACTGCGAAAGGCAGTTTTTGGGTTGTGCCACTATTGCATTCAATGAGCAATGTAACAGTTCATATTTAGTGGTCTAATACAGGGTGGGCCAAAAGTAGGTATACAGACCATCAATACTATATATCCTATATACTGTATACCTACTTTTGGCCCACTTTATATTAAGCACGGGCACTGAGACTTGGTAGGTGGGCATAATTCAGTAGGACATTACTCTTGTTTTAAGACGTGGCATAATATCCGTATTTGAGTCGTCATCGCAATCTTTCCCACGTCATGCTACCTACAAGGGCCGAAACTAGGATGATACGATGTTAGGACTGCCAGAAGTTACTTTACATGGGTGCAGGTAAGTCCTTAGCCCGACCAGGAAAAAACAAGCTAATGATTCTGTCAGAATGGCTTGAATTTCCTTCGGCGCCTTGCCTTGCAGGAATAAACATTGATGACAGCTCGCGTCTCGATGTTGAAATCGCACGCGTCCCTGACATGCTTCCGAGCTTGTTTCCGTCCTGGTCGGGCTAAGGACTTATCAGCACCCCGGTAGCTTGGGACGAGTCACATTGTAGGAATTTGTACTGTGCGTGACAAAGGTCTGTACACTGTCCGTTTTGCCTCGTTAGCTCTTGTTCCGCTTGTTCCATGTGGATCACATAGCCCGGTGTTGTGCTCAGAGGACGCGGACCTTGCAGTTCGTGGGACGACAGATGCTTCATATCGTTCTGCCGTAGTGGCATACTTTGAACGATATTTACCATAAAGGAGAGGGAGGTAGGAAGGAGGAGACGAATAATGCTAGGAGAGGGGTCGGAGAAGAATACGGTAAAGAAGGAAGAGTTTGGGAAAAATGTAGAGGAAAGGAATCAAGATACAGAGTACTTAATTTTTCTGGGTGACCAAAACGGTGTATCCTGGGATTCCGTCATTTTCGCCATTTCCCACATTCAGCGTAAAGCCCTTCGAAAATATCGCTGTTGATTGGTAATCATTTGTGAAAAGTCAGGGACCAGTACGTCGTACTACTTTGGATATGCCGGTAGGTACAGCGGGGAAAGCTGTTATGTACTGTCAGTATGCAGTAGGACCGTCGTTGATCAGGGTTCCCGTACATTCCAAATCATAACAGCGCGCGTAGAGCTGTACACACTGCGTTTGTCAGGTAGACAACCTGCCAAAGCAACAGAGGGTCGCCACCACCTGTGCAAGCGTACGTGTATACGATAGCCCTTGTTTTTTGCGTTGGCGTTTAAATCCTTGTGCTATAATGAAGCTGTTTTTAATCTATAAACAACAGGTGTAAATTTTGAACGAGCATTACAGTGATTGTCCGGGGATCGAGTCCCGGTGGGGGGAGAGATTTTCTGCACCCATTCTTGTCGGCCCTGGGGCCTACCCTGCCTTCTGTCCAGTGGGTATCGGGTCTCTTTCCCGGGGGTAAAGTGACTGGGTCGTGGCAGTTGACCACTCACTCCCATCGAGGGCCGAGGTTAAAGGAAGAGTAGAGCTATACCTCTGCGCGGCCCCTGGGCTTTCATGGCCTATTCTAAGGTAAACTATATCTTTATTACACTAATTGACGGGATTATATTCGCATGAAGCAAGTGTGCACCCCAGTGGTTGCAGGTAATAGAGGCAAATTTGTCTCCCTGCTTAATCCATATGTGTAAAGACATGTGGAAGTTGGGTCAAGTAGACGAGGCGACGTAAGGAGAAGATAGTGGTTCTCTGTGTGTTTTGTTTAAATTATTCATAACTTCGGAGTTAATTGAAAAGAGTTCACTTTTGACTTTGTAGAGTGTGCATTTAAGTATCAATATTAGTGAAGGCGTTTAGACATGCTAAGGTATCACATTTCAGTTAGGACTATGGGTTACAATTTTAGAAGCGATTAACCTTTTAAAACACAGTGTGAACTGTGTGTGCTGACATGCCGACCGACATATTGCCTAACCGTGTGTTTGTGTTTTGCATGATTTTCTTAATAAATGGATTATTTTTTGTAGCGACGCACTATTGTCTGTGAGGCAGGAACTGAATTAAACTGTTATTTAGATGAATTTCTTGATTCTGAGGCGTGAATGTGGTTCAAGTTAGCTTTTAACGATATGTTGTTCTTTGAATATCTTGACAGGAAGGCCTGGAGGTGAAGCTGCATGCATTCTAGACTTTGGCGGTAGGTGATTATGGGTAGTTAATTTTACATTGTGACTGTTGTATTTCATTGGGAGGAAGCATCCATATTTGAAAGGAGATGGGTGGGCCGTAGAGCGGGCTGGTCGGGACGTGGTAACAAAAACCGTATCGCGTTCCCCAATTACGAACGTGTCCTCGTCATCGGAACCATAGCCTCTCATTTCCCAGACTGAGCTGCCCCAGGTCTCTGAAGACTTGATGCCTTTATATGTTGCTTGAAGCGATTTACAACCTTTTCTGGCAGAAAATCGTCACCAGCATTCAAGGAGAGTACAAGTTTTAATGGGCAAGTGAAATTCAGGAGAGATCTTTGAACATTTGTTCGTACCATGTACTGGTTTGTGAACATAAGTTCCTTTTGTTGCAGGGCAGTGAAAGCTTTCCAGCAAGTGCTATATGTTGATCCGGGATTTTCCCGCGCAAATGAAGTTCACTTGCGTCTTGGGTTGATGTTCAAAGTGAACAACGACTGGGAATCAGCACTGAAACACTTGCAGCTGTCCCTCATTGACGCCAGCCCAAGTACCTTTTCGAAGCTAGAGAGTGAGTATTACAGATGCCGAGCATTTTTTTTAAACTTTTCACTGCCATGACAGGGTGGCCTTCCATTTCAGTGTTGTTCTTCGTGTAATCCCTTGGTAAGCTGGTACCGATTTAACTTGTAGCACCAAATCGAAAGATAGTTGTTCGTAACAACAATTTAACTGGTAGAATTCTCGTTAAAAAGGATTGTATTTTATAAACGTCACGCGATGTTTGGTCATTTTTAAAACCTTTTTGTTCGTGAATTTTAAAATCATTTTATTGTTCGGAATATTTTAAAAATTTGATAACATTATATAGCCTATATTGGAAGTAATAGTAAACTTGTTTGACGCTTGGAACATGAAATCAGTGGTGTGGCTGGAGAGGGAGCTGGGATTAAGTGGTGCGGCAAGGGGCCAAGGGGCGGAAAAGTGGATGTGTTTAATAAAAAAAATTTTTCCCCCTCAGTGCGTTTTAAATTATTGAACGAAGTAAAAAATGTAAATAAGTGTGATTTTTAATTTGTGTTAGGGCCAGCCGTTGTGATAACTCGCCACTGACGCTAAAATCCCCAGTTACTCCACTGCGTAAATTTGTGTCCGGATGTTGTTAACATGTTGATTAGCATTCCTGTTTCGTGTTTGGATAATTTGAATCTCAACCTGAAGATGGACTTTCTAGAGTGAGGATTTTTTTTTTAATTGTTTAAATCCCTTCAGTCATAAGGTGCTACAGGTTTTGTAGTAATCGTGGGTTCGGGTGTTGCGTGGTGTTATTGCACACCTTCTGCAGTTATTTATTTACTGCTAGTTCACACCCTACATAATGCCTTACCTTTAAACAAAAATAGGGCTTTGGATTTCTTGCTTCTGTGCAGGCGATATATCACGTAGAAAACATTTGTAGGCATGCACGGAAGGTGTTGTCTTGGAATAACAGAAAATCGTGCGTAACACTTTCTTTCGTTTATGGCAGTGAATGGGGATTATTTACATACATCTTAACTTTTAGTGTGCCCCGTAAGTAATAGTCGCAAGGGTTTAAGTTAGGGGAGGCAGTTAGCTCACAACCCATTCACCAGAAGCTTCAGCTGACACATCCGTAGATTTGGTAAGCCATGTGCGCCATAGCAGGTGTTTGTCAGTCACTGGTTTGAATAAGGGTATCAGAGTTAATTTACGTGACGTTCAGAATTTGTTTCCCTGAACAAAATTTGTAGCCCTGTTACTGTTCCCGCACTAATAAGTTCACGCCCAAGGAGGTCATTAACACATTTCTGAGTGACTTGTAGTGTGATTTTTTTCCTACTTGCTAAAAACGTTTACAACTGTTATTCTGGGGTCACGACGTTAACACTTGTTACAACGTAGGCATACCTCTTGACAACCCACACTGTGTAACCAAGGGATGTAATAACTCTTACCTTGCTCATAATCAGGTGCCAATATCATTCAAGTTCCTCTTGTGTTAGTACACATTTTCCGGGTTTCTTTTTAGCCTAACACCGATCCCATTATATGCTGCTTGGCTACCGTTTTGTGAATCTTTAGTCGCTTTCCCCAAATTACGAAAAGCGACTATTAGCTTTGTCATGTCATGTCTGTCTGTCTGTCGTCCGCATGGAACAACTGGGCTCCCACTGGACGGATTTTTCAAGAAATTTGATGTAAAAAATCCGTCGAGAAAATTCAATTTTCGTTGAAATCTGACTAAAATAACATGTGCTTTATATGATGACCTATGTACATTTACGATCATATGTTCCTAAATTATTCTTAGAATGAGAAATGCTTCAGACAAAAATTGTATAGAAAATCAAAACACACATTTTATGTCCAGTAACGTTTTCTCGAAAGCCTTGCCATGTGTGAGATAATGTAGAAAATGTGGTAGAAGCAGACTGGCCACGAATAACACTATACAAGGGCTTATGCACTTTGCATGTTGGAGACAAAAGTCTACAAACATACAGTCAGAATATGTAATACTTATTGCTTTTCCACGGCAACAGTGTTACGCGAACGCGCCTCAATGTTACGTTTATACGTACGTTTTATGAAACCTTCTCCGACACCTCCTTCTCCATGACGTTCAGTTTAAGAAGGGACTGTTTGTTGCATGCTCTGAGTCAGCGTAAGAATTGCGGTTAGTTTTCCGGATGTGATCAGTAGCATGCTGGAAGCTCTCAGCGTCATGATAAACTGCGGTTGAGAGATTGTCACTTACAAAACTTACAAACAAGGAGATACCAATCCTTTCCAGCTAACGCTGTTCCTGGGTCAACGTTCACATCATAGACTGAAATTTTTGCGCGTGGGGTTGTTCTTTTAATTTTGATTGGTCATTTGTGGCAGAATTTTAAGTGTTACATATTTTGTCAGAAGTACATCTGATAAGAAGTGCGTTCCTTAAAACGCGTTATGGTGTGATGTATATAATTTCTTGAGACTTAAGCATTACCGGGATTATAATTTCGCATTTTGGCAGATAAGAGTGTGTTTTGCAACCATATTTTAACAGACCTTGCAAATATACATTTTTACATTTATTCTAACTATTGATCGCCATTCATTTATTGTGAAGGCTGTCTAATGTGATAGCTGCTTGCTACGTGCTGGACGTTCCAGGGATCGATTGCCGGCAGGGGCGAGATTTTCCCTGCCGTCCAGACCGGCCCCGAGAGCCACCCATCCTCCTGTACAGTGGGTACCGGGTCTTTTTATGGGGTAATATGACCGGGGCGTGGTGCTGACTACACCAACCCCTCTTAGCGCTTGCACAGGTGTGTCATGGGATGACCTTTACCTTATCTAATGCGACAAAACTGCACACAACACGTGGGTAATCTTCTGCTAGAAATTTTTAGCTGTGGACCCAAATGCACTATAGATATGGGGAACACACACACCACTTTTAGGCCCCTGATGTATGTAACTTCCATTACTAGTTCCGCAGTAATGAACTGTGTCTTGTGTGTGTGTGTGTGTGATGCCTGTCTAGATTACTTACATGTACACAGACCTGCTGTACAGCTTTAACTGAGAAACTGTAGCAGCATATCAGGTGTAGGAAGGTGTTCTGCCGCTGCCCATGCCCATTAACAAAGGTGTGCTGTACGGTGGTGTATATTCTTGTTTGTTGTTACATTGAAGACTGAACTGTAGTACGCAATTTGTTATTTGCTTCCAGTTCGTTTCCACATTGCTCATTTGTATGAAGTTCAAGGCAAGTACAAGTCTGCCAAAGAGAACTATGAACAGTTGCTGAAGGAGAAGGACTTGACCACACACCTGAAGGCTGACATATGCCGTCAGTTAGGTGAGTGGATGTGTTTGGTCAATTTATTTTCCATGTTGCACGTTCCACGAGTGTGATGATATCTGTTTAGGCTGAAGTTGTATTCTTACTGTCTGTCTTCATGTGGCCATTCAGTAATGTATGGTAGCTCAACTAGTCTTGAATGTTGTTGTTCCCTTGGTTTTTCAGAAAAGATTTGAAAGGTCACTAGGGTGAGCTGAAACAAGAGACTATTTGGTTTTCTTTTAGTTTGATAACACAAGGGGATGTCCTCTGCAAACATTACTCATGAGAATTAGGTTCCAAGAATAGTATTTAATGTGAGACATCTTGATTACAA
>Ga0131853_10006935_pt1 | contig 20469 bp, 16 predicted proteins | sample TergutLab28metaG_FD_92764 | JGI IMG/M metagenome (GOLD analysis project Ga0131853, IMG submission 92764) | Labiotermes labralis P1 segment gut microbial communities from Petit-Saut dam, French Guiana - Lab288 P1 (version 2) (version 2) | ecosystem: Host-associated > Arthropoda: Insects >...
CAGCGACTTGCCCATCTTCCCCAGCAGCCGCGACACGGGCTCGCCCTGGTAGAAGTACCCGCCGTCGCGCTCCTCGACCTCGGCGGCGGCCACCGCGATGCCGCGGGCGTCGCGGTAGACGAACGCCTGGATCATGCCCTGATTGAACAGCTTGTGGAACGGCTCGAAGGACGAGATGTGGCCCAGGTCGAACAGCACCTTGTGCCAGAAGCGGGCGTACAGCAGGTGCAGCACGGCGTGCTCGGCGCCGCCGACGTACAGGTCGACGCCGCCGGCCGGCTGGCCCGGGCGCGGGCCCATCCAGTAGGCCTCGGCCTCGGGCGAGACCAGCTGCTCGGAGTTGTGCGGGTCCAGGTAGCGCAGCTCGTACCAGCAGGAGCCGGCCCAGTTGGGCATGGTGTTGGTCTCGCGCCGGTAGGTGCGCACGCCGTCGCCCAGGTCCAGGTCGACGGTGACCCATTCCTGGTTGCGCGACAGCGGGGTCTCCGGGGAGGTGTCCGCGTCGTCGGGGTCGAAGGTGCGCGGGCTGTAGTCGTCGACCTCGGGCAGCTCGACGGGCAGCATCGAGTCGGGCAGCGCGTGGGCGGTGCCCTCCTCGTCGTAGACGATCGGGAACGGCTCGCCCCAGTACCGCTGGCGGCTGAACAGCCAGTCGCGCAGGCGGTAGTTGACGGTGCCCTCGCCGATGCCGCGCTCGGCCAGCCAGGTGGTGATCGTGGCCTTGGCCTCGGTCACGGTCAGGCCGTCCAGGGAGATGTCCGCGCCGGTGGAGTTGACGATCCGCGCGTCGTAGGAGGAGAACGCGTCGTCCCACTCGGCCGGGTCGGTGCCGCGGCCGTCGGTGGGCTCGACCACGCAGCGCATCGGCAGCTCGAAGGCGCGGGCGAAGGCGAAGTCGCGCGAGTCGTGGGCCGGCACGGCCATGATCGCGCCGGTGCCGTAGCCCATCAGCACGTAGTCGGCGATGAAGACCGGGACGGGCTCGCCGCTGACCGGGTTGACGGCGAAGGCGCCGGTGAAGACGCCGGTCTTGTCCTTGGCCTCGGCCTGCCGCTCGACGTCGGACTTGGACGCGGCCTGCTTGCGGTAGGCGGCGACCGCCTCGGTGGGCGTGGCGTGCCCGCCGGTCCACACCTGGTGGGTGCCCTCCGGCCAGGTCTCGGGGACGATCGACTCGACCAGCTCGTGCTCGGGCGCCAGCACCATGTAGGTGGCGCCGAACAGGGTGTCCTGGCGGGTGGTGAAGATCGTGATGCCGTGCTCGGCGTGGCTGCCGGACGCCTCGTGGACCGGGAAGTCGACGCGGGCGCCCTCGCTGCGGCCGATCCAGTTGCGCTGCTGCAGCTTGATCGCCTCGGGCCAGTCCAGCACGTCCAGGTCGGTCAGCAGCCGGTCGGCGTAGGCGGTGATGCGCATCATCCACTGGCGCAGGCTGGCCTTGAAGACGGGGAAGTTGCCGCGCTCGGAGCGGCCCTCGGCGGTGACCTCCTCGTTGGCCAGCACGGTGCCCAGCCCGGGGCACCAGTTGACCGGGGACTCCGCGGCGTAGGCCAGGCGGTGGCCGCCCAGCACGTCGGCCCGCTCGGGGCCGGTCAGCTCGGCCCAGGGCCGGCCGTCGGGGGTGCTGCGCGTGCCGTCGGCGAACTGGGCCTCCAGCTCGGCGATGGGCCGGGCGCGGTCGGCCGCCTCGTCGTACCAGGAGTTGTAGATCTGCAGGAAGATCCACTGGGTCCAGCGGTAGTAGTCGGGGTCGATCGTGGCGAAGGAGCGGCGGCGGTCGTGGCCCAGGCCCAGCCGGCGCAGCTGCTTGCGCATGGTGACGATGTTGGCCTCGGTGGACACCCGGGGGTGGGTGCCGGTCTGCACGGCGTACTGCTCGGCGGGCAGGCCGAAGGCGTCGAAGCCCAGGGTGTGCAGCACGTTGTGGCCGGTCATCCGCTGGTACCGGGCGGAGACGTCGGTGGCGATGTAGCCCAGCGGGTGGCCGACGTGCAGTCCCGCGCCCGAGGGGTACGGGAACATGTCCATGATGTACTTCTTGGGACGGGCGGCCAGCTCGGGCTCGCCGTCCAGCTCGCCGCTCGGATTGGGGGCGGCGAAGGTGCCGTGCGCGTCCCAGTAGTCCTGCCAGCGGCCCTCGATCTCGGCGGCCAGCTCGGCCGTGTAGCGGTGGGGCGCAGCCGTCTCTGCGGCCGGGGTGGTCTCGCTCATCGTCCTCGGTACTCCATCGAAGTCGTGACGGCTGCGGCCGGGGAGCCTGCTGCCCGTCCGTGCCTGCTGCGGAAACAAAAAAGCCCCTCACGCAGGAGGGGTGCCGCACTGACGTGGTTCGTGGTCAGCGCGGCTCGCTAAGCAGGAGGCTCACAGCTCGCATGGCCTCAGGTTACCGCAGCGGGCGCGGGGCCCGCACCGAGGTTCGCCCTCCGGTGCGGGCCCCGCTGTGCCTGCCGTCGCCTCAGTGGCGGCGGAACGCGTCCACGTAGTGGCTCGTGGGCGTGCCGACGCCGGTGACGTCGTCGTAACCGCGGGTGGCGGCCAGCGACGCGTCGCGGCCGAGCACGCGCAGCGACGTGATGGTGCCGTCGTCCGCGTTCTCACCGTTGGCGAAGTCCACCCGGACCTCGGACAGCGTCTGCTGCCCGTAGGGGTGGTCGGTCACGTCGTGGTAGGCGGACGTGCCGTACTGCGAGTAGATCAGCGGGTTGGCGAAGCCGATCGGGATCCCGAAGCGGGCCTGCTGGGTCAGCGCCTGGATGCCCGCGATGACCGGCGCGGCCAGCGAGGTGCCGCCGATGCGGTACTCGCCGTACTTCACCGAGCCGTCGAGGAACGTCTGGGTCTGGCCGACCAGGAAGCCGGTGTTCGGGTCGGCGACGGCCGCGATGTCGGGCTCGACCCGCATCTTGGCGTTGCCGCCGTTGGCCTGCGAGAGCGCGTTGGGCACGATGCCGCGCTGGTAGAACGGCTGCGCGTACAGCTTGCTGGTGCCGCCGCCGGCGCCGGAGGTGTACACCGGGGTCTGCCAGCTCTTGCCGTCCGCCGAGAGCGCGCCGCGCTGGGTGCCCCAGCCGGTCTCGAACTCGTACTTGTCGTGCTTGCCGACCGCCAGCGAGGTGCCGCCGACGGAGGTCGCCCACGGGGAGTTCCCGGGGGTGTCGACCTGCTTCGTCCCGGACGAGGCCACGTTGTCGCCCGCGTCGCCGGACGAGAAGTAGAAGCCGATGCCCTGGACGGCGCCGGTCATGAAGACCTGGTCGTAGGCGGCCGCGACGTCCGGGGTCTCGTTCTCCTCGATGTCGCCCCAGGAGTTGGAGACGATCGAGGCGAGGTGGTGGTCGACGATCGTGGTGAGCGCGTCGAGCAGGTCGTCGTCGTTGCAGGAGGCCCCGGCGACGTACACGATGTTCGCGTCCGGCGCGACCGCGTGCACGGCCTCGACGTCGAGCGTCTCCTCGCCGTACCAGCCGGACGCGTCGCAGTCCTCGGTCGAGTTGTAGTCCGAGGGCAGGACCTGGGTCAGCTGGCCCTTCTTGTACGCCTTGTCGCCGTTGCGGGCGGCGTAGGTGGCCGCGTCGCCGGCGATGGTCGGCGAGGCGTAGGCGTCGGTGATGGCCACCGTCACGCCCTTGCCGGTGTACGAGCCCGCGCCGTAGGCGGCGCGCAGCTGCTCGCCGGTGTAGCCCTTGATCGCGTACGGCGCCTGGTTGCCGAACGCCGAGGGCAGCTTCCGGTTGGTGTCCGAGCCGTAGTACGACGAGAACGGGCCGGCGTTGACGAAGGCGGCGCCGGGAGGCGGCAGCGTGTCGTCGTGGCGGGCCTTCTTCGGCGCGTTGTCCAGGCCGCTGACGGTGAGCACCGCGCCGTTCAGCGACGCCGGCGCGGAGGCCGTGGTCGCCGGGGCGTGGTACGTCTTGCCGCCATTGGTGTAGTTGTGCAGCTGGGTGCCGAACGCCTTCTCCGCGGCGGCCACGTCACCGGTGACGGTGAGGTAGTGCTGGTTGGCGCCGGTGACCTTCAGCCCGGAGGACTTCAGCCACGCCGTGACGGCCGTGACCTGCGCCTTGGTGGCACCGAACCGCGCCTGGGCCTGACCGGCGGTCAGGTAGTGCGCGTACAGCGAGGACTTCGGGTCGGACACGGCCTGCGCATAGGCGGCCAGGCCCTTGGCGTCCCGGCCGGCGAGGTAGACCCGCAGGGTCAGCCGGCTGGAGTCGGCCGTGGCGCCCTTGTCGGCGTGGGCGGTGGCCCAGGCCGGCTTGGTGCCGCTGAGGACCTGCCGTCCGCCGGGCTGGTCGGCCGTCGCGGACTGGGCGCCGAGCGCGAGCGCGCCGGCGACCAGGGGCAACGCTGCCGCAGCCGCCAGTCCGGCCCGCGTTCTTCTGCGCTCAAATCTCATGGAACCCCCATTACGAAGCGAGTTGTCGCTTGGTGCGGTGGAGTCGCTCATGCGTCGCAGCGATGGCCGCTATGCGTACGGCCGGCACCGCAGAGCGATACTCTTTCGCTGATCAGTTCATGCCAGGGATATGATTGTCCCAAGAGAAGGTCAAGGAACCGTCAGATCCCGTTGCACAGCGGCCCGCAGGCTAGCAGCGGGCCCCGCGACCGGACAGAGGGCCGCGCCCGGCGATGATCAGCTTCGCGCGGACGGCTCATGACGGTCCGTCGGCTGCCGTCCCGTCACCTTCGGCCGCCTCCGGCAGGGGTGCGGGTGGCTGCGGGTGGCTGCGCGTGACTGCGAATGGCGGGGCCCCTGCCGTGCGAGGCGAAGCCGGGCACAAGGAGAGGGCGAGGCCCCGCCCGCGTGTTCCGCGGACGGGGCCTCGCCCTCTCGTCTGTGGAGCTACGGGGATTCGAACCCCGGACCTCTTGCATGCCATGCAAGCGCTCTACCAACTGAGCTATAGCCCCGCGTGTACCGGGCGGAAGGCCCGGCGACTCGGGATACATTACACGGCCCCGGGCCTGCTTCGCCAAATCGATTCCCCGGGTGCCAGGGGCCTCCGACCTCGGGGTTCCGTTGTTGTGAGGAGTCGCACGCGTGGGCGATCGACGACTGGCTGCCTGGGCGGTGCTGGGGTGCGCGGTGTCGTTCGCCGCCGTCTGGATGGCGCAGCGGGCGGCCCATGTCTCGATGGTCGACGTGATGGTCTACCGGGCCGCCGGCTGGACCGTGCGCACCGGCGGCGACCTGTACGCGATGCGGCTGGGCACCGCCCGGCTGCCGATGACCTATCCGCCGTTCGCCGGACTGCTCTTCGTCCCGTTGACGTGGGTGGCCACGGACACGATGCGTACCGCGGTGACGGCCGCCAACCTGGCGCTCGCCGTCGCGCTGGCCGCGCTGTCGCTGCGCCTGGTCGCCCGGCCGGCCCGGGTGCCCGCGGTGATACTGGTCGCGGCGCTGTCGGTGTGGTGCGAGCCGGTGTGGGGCACGCTGCGCTACGGCCAGGTGAACCTGCTGGTGATCGTGCTGGTGCTGTGGGACCTCACCCGGCGCTCCGAGAACCGCTGGGCGGGCGTGGGCATCGGGATCGCCGCCGGGCTCAAGCTCACGTCCGGCCTGTTCGTGGTCTACCTGGTGGCGGCGGCCGTGCTGGTGCCCGGCGACCGCATCGTCCACCTGCGCCGGGCCCTGGTGGCCACCGGCACGTTCGCCGTCACCGTGCTCGTCGGGGTGCTCGCGCTGCCCCACGACTCGCGCAACTACTGGACGCGGGTGGTCTTCACCCCGGACCGGCCGGGCGCCGGCGAGATCACCGCCAACCAGTCGGTGCGCGGGATCGTCGCGCGGATCGAGCACTCCGGCGCCCCGGGCGCCGCCTGGGTGCTCGCCGCGCTGGTCGTGGGCGTGCTGGGCCTCGCGGTCGCGCTGGTCGCGACCAAGGCCGGGGACCGCATGCCGCCGGCCGGCGCCTGGCCGGTGGTGGCAGTCGGGGTGACGGCGCTGCTGGTCAGCCCGGTGTCCTGGACGCACCACTGGGTGTGGGCCGAGCCGATGGTGGTGCTGCTCGCGTCCGAGGCGCTGCGCCGCCACGACCGGCGCCTGGCGTGGGCGGCGCTGGCCGCCCTGCTGGTGTTCAGCAGCTACATGGTCTGGTACGTGCCGCACGGCAACAACAACGACCAGCCGGAGATGCACCAGAACCCCGGCGAGATGCTGGTGTCCGCGGCCTACCCGCTGGTCGCCGTGGGCTTCCTGGCGCTGGCCGGGGTCATGGCCGTCCGGGCGCTGCGCCACCCGCCCGGCGGCAAGGACGCCGCGGACCGCGCGTCGGCACGGGCCCTGCGGAGTTCATGAACTCTCAACAATCCAGGCGGGGTTGCCGGGTTACGGTGGCCGCACCACGGTCGCCGGGCCGGTCACGGACCCCGGCCGGCCGGCCGCCGGACGAGCCTGGAGACCGCCGTGACCACCGCGTTCGACCCCATCGACCTGGCCGGCCTCCGGCTGCCGAACCGGATCGCCATGGCACCGATGACCCGCAGCCGGGCGTTCGGTCCCGACCTGAGCCCGACGGCGTCCACCGCCGCGTACTACGCCCAGCGCGCCTCGGCCGGGCTGATCGTCACCGAGGGCGTCCAGCCCTCCGTCGTCGGCCAGGGCTACCCCGACACCCCGGGCCTGCACAGCGACGCGCAGGTCGCCGGCTGGCGCGCGGTGACCGACGCGGTGCACGCGGCGGGCGGCCGGATCTTCGCGCAGCTGATGCACACCGGCCGGATCGGCCACCCGTCGCTGCTGCCCGGCGGCCTGCGGCCGGTCGGCGCCTCCCCGGTGGCCGCCCGCGGCCAGGTGCACACCGCCGACGGCCCGCAGGCATTCGTGGTGCCGGAGCCGCTGAACGAGGACGGCATCCGGCGGACCGTCGAGGACCACGCCCGCGCCGCCCGCAACGCGGTCAGGGCCGGCTTCGACGGGGTGGAGGTGCACGGCGCCAACGGCTACCTGGTCCACCAGTTCCTCGCGCCCAACTCCAACACCCGCACCGACGCCTGGGGCGGCGACCCCGAGTCCCGCGCGCGGTTCGCCGTGGAGGTGGTCGGCGCCGTGGCCGACGCGATCGGTGCCCACCGCACCGGACTGCGCCTGTCCCCCGGCAACAGCCTCGGCGACATCGACGAACCCGAGCCCGAGGCCACCTACCTGGCGCTGCTGCGCGGCCTGGAGTCCGTCGCCCCGGCCTACCTGCACCTCGTGGAGACCGGGGACCGCGCCCTGACCCTGGAGCTGCGCAAGCGGTTCGGCGGGGTGCTGATCCTCAACGCCCGTACGGCGGGCCGCCCGTCGGGCCTGCCCGAACTGGCCCTGGTCGAGGACGGCACCGCCGACCTGGTGTCCTACGGCGCGCTGTTCCTGGCCAACCCCGACCTGCCGCGCCGGCTGCGGGCCGGCGGGCCGTTCAACACCCCCGACCGGGCCACGTTCTACGGCGGCGGCGAGCGGGGCTACACCGACTACCCCGCGCTGGACGGTTAGCGCGGGCCGGGCGCCGGCGAAGGCCGGACGCCCGCCCGCGCCCCGCCCCCGTTCAGGCCGTGCGCCGCCGGCGGATGCCGGTGAACAGCGCGCCGGCCGCGCAGACCGCCACCAGGACCGCCGAGGTCACGGCGAAGGAGTGGGCCGAGGCGTGCGCCCCCGGGCCGTGCAGCCGGTTCAGGTACAGGCTGCCGAGGGCGGCGACGCCCACGAGCTGCCCGAGCTGCGCCACCGTGGTCAGCAGCCCGCTGGCGTCGGCCGCGTCCTGCGGGGCGACGGTGACCAGGGCCAGCGTGAAGCTCGGGCTGAAGGACAGGCCCAGGCCGGCGCCCAGGGTGAGCAGCGTGACGTACAGCCAGGCCCCGCCGTCACCGCCGCCGCGCAGGGCCAGGCCCAGGCCGGCCAGCGAGACGGCGGCCAGCGCCAGGCCGGTCACGCCCAGCCACGGCCGCCAGGCCGCGGGCAGCCGCCGCCAGGTGAGGCCGACGCCGCCGAAGGTGACCGCGCAGGTGGCGAAGGTCAGCCCGGTGCGCAGCGCGCTGAAGCCGAGCCCGGACTGCAGGTGCAGGGCGACGGCGAACAGGAAGCCGGCGTTGACCGCCATGGTCAGCACGATCACGGTGACGAACCGGGCCATGCCCGGGGACCGCAGCACCCGGCCGGACACCAGCGGGGCGCCGCCGCGGCGGGCCAGCCGGGACTCCAGCGCGGTGAACGCCGCGAACAGCAGCGCGCTCAGGCCCAGGCACACCCAGCCCCACACCGGCCAGCCCTCTTCCTGACCGAGCACCAGCGGCACGGTGAACAGCGTCACCGCCGCCGCCAGCACCAGCAGGCCCGGCAGGTCCAGGCCGCGCCGCCGCTCCGGCGCGCTGCGGGTGTCGGCGGGCAGCACCCTGGGTGCCACCGCCAGCATCAGCAGGCCGATCGGCACGTTGACCAGGAACACCGGCCGCCAGCCGGTGCCGAACAGGTCGGCGCTGACCAGGACGCCGCCCAGCGACTGGCCGAGCGCCGCGCCCGAGGCCAGCACCGCGGAGTAGACGCTCATCGCGCGGGTCCTGGCCTCGCCGACGAAGGTGATCTGGAGCAGGCTCAGCACCTGCGGGATCATCAGCGCCGAGCCGGTGCCCTGGGCGAACCGGAAGCCGATCAGCTCGCCGGTGTGCTGGGCCAGCCCGCACGCCAGCGAGGACGCGGTGAACAGCGCGAGCCCGGCGAGGAACAGCCGCCGGTGGCCCAGCAGGTCGCCCAGCCGCGCCCCGGTGATCAGCAGCACCGCGTACGCGATGGTGTAGCCGGCGATCACCAGTTGCAAGCCGGCGCCGGAGGCGTGCAGGTCGGTGCGGATGGTCGGGGCGGCGACGTTGACGATGAAGACGTCCAGCAGGGCCATGAACTGGCCCGAGAGGATGATGGCGAGCAGCAGTCCGGGGCGCGGCGCCGGCCGGCCGGTCGTGCCGGGTCCTGCGGGGGCGGTGGCGCCGCGGGGGGACGCGGCTCCGGTCAGTGCGGTGTTCGTCATGCGGCCAGCCTGCGGGCGGCCGGGTACCGGTAACGAGAGCCCACCGATCCTGGTACTGCCAGCACCTGGCAGCGGCCCCGGCGCCCGGCGACGATAGGGGGCATGGCCCCCTCCCGGACGCAGCGAAGGACCGAGCTGGCCGCGTTCCTGCGCAGCCGCCGGGCACGGATCACCCCGGCGGACGTCGGCATGCCGCCGGGGCTGCGGCGCCGCACGCCCGGCCTGCGCCGCGAGGAGGTGGCGCAGCTCGCCGGGGTCGGGGTGACCTGGTACACGTGGCTGGAGCAGGGCCGCCCGATCAACGCCAGCGTCCAGGTGCTGGACGCGGTGGCGCGGGTGCTGCAGTTCGACACGACCGAGCGCGAGCACCTGTACCAGCTGGCCGGTATCCCCTTCGTGCGCGATCCGGCCTCCGACGAGGAGGTCGTCGGCAAGGAGGTGCAGGCGATCCTGGACGCCCTGGACCCGCTGCCGGCCGGCGTCTACAACGCGCGGTACGACGTGCAGGCGACCAACGCCACGTACCGCATCCTGTGGCCGATGACCAGCCTGGTGCCGCGGCGCGAGCGCAACGTGCTGTACAAGCTGTTCACCATCCCCGACTGCTGCTCGACCTTCGTCAACAGCCGCGAGGAGCTGCCGTGGATGGTGGCCCAGCTGCGCCGCTCCTACGGGCGCCACGTCGGTGAGCCGGCCTGGGAGCGGTTCGTGGCGATGCTGGTCGAGGAGAGCCCGCGGTTCGCCCAGCTGTGGGCGAGCGGGGACGTGGCCGCCCCGGGGAGCCGGGTGAAGGTCTACCGGCACGCCACGGTGGGCCTGATCAACATGGCGTCGAACTCGCTGAGCATCGACGGCATGGCCGAGCACCGGATCGTGGTGTACACCCCGGTCGCGGAGGAGGACCGGGCGCAGATCGAGCGGCTGCGGGCGATCGCCGACCCGGTCGTCGGCTGCGCGCTGCACGGCCGCCCGCTGTCGGTGGCCCTCGCCGCGAAGGCCGGGACGGGCGAGCGGACCGCCGGATCTCCGGCGCCCGCACCGGGCCCGGCGCCGCAGCCGGCCCGCTGACCGGCCGCGCGGCCTCCGCCGACGGGAGACAACGGGAGACAGACGAAGGCGGGACCTGTCCGTGGACAGGTCCCGCCTTGGTGATTGTGGAGCTACGGGGAATTGAACCCCGGACCTCTTGCATGCCATGCAAGCGCTCTACCAACTGAGCTACAGCCCCGCGTCGGTCCCGTTTGCCGGGCGACGGGAAGAATCATAGCCGGTGCACGGACCGGAAACGAAATCGGATTCTCCCGGCCGGTCGCGGCGCGCCCTTCCCGGCCGGTCAGGCGTCGTCGCCGAGCACCGGCTCGGGCAGCGTGCCGGCGTTGTGCTCGGTCAGCCGCCAGCCGCGGACGCCCTCGCCGAGCACCGACCAGCAGCAGTTCGACAGCCCGCCGAGGGACTCCCAGCTGACCGGGTCCAGACCGATGAGCCGGCCGATGGTGGTGCGGATGGTGCCGCCGTGGGAGACCACCACCAGCACGCCGTCGTCGGCCAGCTTGTCGACCGCCGCCTGCACCACCGGGGCCGCCCGGTCGGCGACCTCGGTCTCCAGCTCGCCGCCGCCGCGGCGGACCGGCTCGCCGCGCTTCCAGGCGGCGTACTGGTCGCCGTAGCGCTCGTTGATCTCGGTGTGCGTCAGGCCCTGCCACACGCCGGCGTAGGTCTCCCGCAGGCCCTCGTAGTGGGTGACCGGCAGGCCGGTGAGGACGGCCAGCTCGGCCGCGGTGTGCGCGGCGCGGCTCAGGTCGGAGGAGATGATCGCGGCGGGGCTGAGCGCGGCCAGCAGCCGGGCCGCGCGCCGGGCCTGGGCGAGGCCGGTCTCGGTCAGCGCGATGTCGGTGGTGCCCTGGAAGCGCTGCTCCAGGTTCCACCCCGTCTGGCCGTGCCGCCACAGGACGATGCGGCGGCCCCGCCCGGTCCGGCCGGCGCTCAGCGCAGCTCTCCCTCGGCCTCGGCCGCCGCGGTCGCCTGGGCGTGGGCGGCGGCCTTGCCGCGGGTGGCCACCGCGTCGGCGGGCAGCTCGATCTCCGGGCAGTCCTTCCAGAGGCGCTCCAGCGCGTAGAACACCCGCTCCTCGGAGTGCTGCACGTGGACCACGATGTCGATGTAGTCCAGCAGCACCCAGCGGCCGTCCCGCTCGCCCTCGCGCCGCACCGGCTTGGCGCCCAGCTCCTTGAGCAGGCTCTCCTCGATCGCGTCGACGATGGCCCTGACCTGCCGGTCGTTGGGTGCCGAGGCGACCAGGAACGTGTCGGTGATGGAGAGCACGTCGCTGACGTCGTAGGCGATGATGTCGTGCGCGAGCTTGTCGGCGGCCGCCTGGGCGGCGGCGCGGGTCAGCTCGATGGAACGGTCGGTCGCGGTCACAGGTGAGGCTTTCCAGTCGGGGACTCGTCAATTCAAGGGTCTCACGACCCTCCGACAGTCCCCGACCGGTTTCCGGCCCCGCCCGCGGCCCGGCTGCCCGGGCCGCGGCTTCCCCGCTAGTTCGACGAGGGCTTGTAGTCCCTGCCGAGCACCACCACGATGTCCGCGTTCGACGGCACCGTGCCCTTCTTCACCGCGCCGGCCGGCAGCCCCAGCGTGGAGGCCACGTCCTTGGCCGCGGCGAGCCTGGCCGGGTCGGTGTACAGCACCTGCGACGTCGACTCGGTGCTGCTCGCCTTACCGCCGGGCACGTAGGCGTACGTGCCGCCGTTGACGATCGCGGCCTGCGCCATCGGGCCGTCCTTGGAGGTGCCGGTGGCGTCCTTGACCAGCACGCGGGGCTGCGCCGAGCTGCCGGTGGACTGCTTGACCGTGCCGCCGAGCACGTCCTTGACCACGCTGTCGGTCGCCTGGGTGCTGAGCGAGCCGTTCTTCTGGACCGGCAGCATCGCGGTGTCGTAGGCGCCGGTCTTGGCCAGGTCGGCGAGCCCGGCGAGCGAGGCGCCCAGCTCCTTGTCGGACAGCGAGGGGTCGAGGATCTGCGCGAGCCCCTGGATGGTCTTGGTGGCGTCCGCGGCGTCGCTGGGCATCTTCTTCAGCACCGCCTGCATGACCTGCCCGAACCGGCCGAGCTGGTCGGTCTGCGACTCGCCGGGGCCCTTGTACGTGGCGTACGCCACAGCGGCCTGCCCGGTCAGCTCGGTCTGCTTGCCCTTCTGGACCAGCGTGCGGCCGCTGTCCTTGCCGGTGCCCTTCACTGCGGCGTTGGTGTCGACGTACACGTCGCCGAGGGAGTCCACCAGCAGTTCCAGGTACGGCGAGTCCAGCCGCCAGCTGCCCTTGATGTCGGTGCCGAGCAGCGAGTTCAGCGAGTCCCTGGTCGGGCCGACGCCGTCGGCGACGGACTTGTCCAGGGTGGTGGCCGAGCCGTCGTCGCCGGTCAGCTCCAGGGAGTTGGGGATCAGCACGGTCGTGCCGCGCCCCTTGGTGGTGTTGTCGACGAGCAACGCGGTGTCGCTGGGGCCGCCGTTGACCGGCAGCAGGTGGACCACGATGACGTCGCGTTTCTGGGCGCCGCCTGGCGCGGCCGCGGCGGTCTCGGTCTTGTTCAGGCCCGGGATCTTCCCGGCCTTCCACAGGTAGCCGGCGCCGCCGAGCAGGGCGAGCACCAGCAGGAGCACCACACCCCTCTTGCGGTTGTGGCTGCGCCGCTTGGCCTCCTCGCGCCGCTCGGTCCGCGACTCCGAGAACTTCAGCCAGTCGATGACCTCCTCGGAGTCGTCCGACTCCTCGTCGACGAAGGAGAACTGGCCGGTGTGATAGGGGTCGGTGCCCAGCGGCGGCGCGGCCGGGGCCTCCTCGAACGGCACCTGGTGCGTGCCGGTGTCGTACACCGCGTGCTGGCCGGTGTCGTAGACCGGCTGCTGGCCCGTCTCGTAGACGGGATGCTGGCCGGTCTCGTAGACGGGGTGCGTGCCGGTGTCGTACGCCTGCTGCTGCCCGGTGTCGTACACCGCGTGCTGACCCGTGTCGTACACCTGGTGCGTGCCGGTGTCGTAGCCCTGCTGCGGGTTCTGCTCGTAGTACGGCTGCTGCGGCTGCTGCGGGATCCAGCCCTGCTGGCCGCCGTGCGAGGTCTGCGAGGGGTCGGGGTAGTACGGGTCGGCATAGGTCTGCTGCTGCGGGGGCGCCTGGAGGGGACGGCCGTACTCGTCGTAACCGTAGGGTGCCTGCCGGTAGTACCGCTCTCGCGCGTAAGGGTCTCTCTCGTCGGGACCGCCCTCGGCTCGTTGCCAGTGAGGGTTTGCGTCGTTCACGAGGAACCCCTTCGTGTGTTTCGTCCGCCGCTATCCGGTTGTCTCCCGGTAGAGCGCGCGTTTGTCGATGTAGCGCACCACACCGTCCGGAACCAAGTACCAGACCGGATCCCCCTTGGCCACCCGCTGGCGGCAGTCGGTCGAGGAGATCGCCAGCGCCGGTACCTCCACGAGGGACACTCCACCCTCGGGGAACCCCGGGTCCGACAGCGTATGCCCTGGACGTGTGACGCCGATGAAATGTGCCAGGGAGAACAGTTCCCCGGCGTTCCGCCAGGAGAAGATCTGCGCCAGCGCGTCGGCGCCGGTGATGAAGAAGAGATCCGCCTCCGGGTGCTCCGCGCGCAGGTCCCTGAGGGTGTCGATGGTGTACGTCTTGCCACCGCGGTCGATGTCGCTGCGGCTCACCGAGAACTGCGGGTTGGACGCGGTGGCGATCACCGTCATCAGATAGCGGTCCTCGGCGGCGGACACCGTGCGGTCGTCCTTCTGCCAGGGCTGCCCGGTGGGCACGAACACCACCTCGTCGAGGTGGAAGAGGTTCGCGACCTCGCTCGCGGCCACCAGGTGCCCGTGGTGGATGGGGTCGAAGGTGCCGCCCATCACACCGATGCGCTGTTTTGCCGGCGGCATGCTAGTCGCGGTTGAAACGCGTGGTGATCCACAGCAGGATCAGCAGGGCGCCCAGCGCGCCGAAGCCCGTCAGGTAGGGGCTCAGGCTGTTGTGGTTGCCGCCCTCGGCGAGCGTGGTCAGGGGGGTCAGGGCGGTGACTGCGACGTTCGACATGTTCGGCGACCCTTTGCGGACTCGGGGACGGGCGGGTGACACTCTTCGGCACATCGTACGGGCGGTGCCGGGGGAACTTCGCGCTGGCTCCGCGCGTCCAGACTATGTACCGGTTGGCTATCAGGGGGTTGGGCCAGTATGTCCGAGCCGAACGATCCGAACGAGCAGCGGGTGAGCACGGAGAAGCTTCCGGGGCGCACCCGCCGGCGGTTCCCCGACATCTCGTCACGGGCGTACGAGCACCCGGCGGACCGCTCCGCCCTGGTCGCGCTGCGCAAGCTGACCGGATTCGACACCGTCTTCAAGGCGTTGAGCGGTCTGCTGCCCGAGCGCAGCCTGCGGCTGCTGTTCCTCTCGGACTCGGTCCGGGTCAGCGACGAGCAGTTCGCCCATCTCAACGCGATGCTGCGGGACGCCTGTTACATCCTGGACCTGGAGAAGGTCCCGCTGATGTACGTCACCCAGGACCCCAAGCCGAACGCGATGTGCATCGGCATGGACGAGCCGATCATCGTGGTGACCACCGGCCTGGTCGAGTTGCTCGACGAGGAGGAGATGCGGGCGGTCGTCGGCCACGAGGTCGGGCACGCCCTGTCGGGGCACGCGGTCTACCGCACGATCCTGCTGTTCCTCACCAACCTGGCGCTGCGCGTCGCCTGGATCCCGCTGGGCAACCTGGCGGTGCTGGCCCTGGTGACCGCGCTGCGCGAGTGGTTCCGCAAGTCCGAGCTGTCCGCGGACCGGGCGGGCCTGCTGGTCGGTCAGGACCTGCAGGCCTCGATGCGCGGCCTGATGAAGATCGCCGGCGGCAACCACCTGCACGAGATGAACGTCGACGCCTTCCTGAAGCAGGCCGACGAGTACGAGTCGTCGGGCGACCTGCGCGACTCGGTGCTGAAGATCCTCAACGTGCTGCCGCGCAGCCACCCGTTCACCACGGTGCGCGCCGCCGAGCTGCGCAAGTGGGCGTCCTCCCGGGACTACCAGCGGCTGATGGACGGCCACTACCCGCGGCGCACCGAGGACAAGGACACCCGGGTCTCGGACGCCTTCAAGGAGTCCGCGACCCACTACGCCGACACGGTGAAGCAGAGCAAGGACCCGCTGATGGGCCTGATAAGGGATCTGTCCAACGGGGCCGGCGACCTCGGCGGCAAGCTGCGCGACCGGTTCACAGGGCCGGGTGGGAAGCCTGCGGCGTCCGGGGAGGAGGGGTCAGGCCCGTCGCCTGAGCCCGACCCGGCGTAGCGCCCGGCGTCCCGGCGGCGGTGCCGTCCGTCGGGCCGGCGCTCGCGGTGACGGTCGGGCCGGCGCTCGCGGTGACCGCCGGCCCGCTCGTCGTGGGCGTGCCGGACGGCGGGGCGCCGTCGCTGCCCAGCGGGGCGCAGACCGCGGTCACCGGGTTCTGGTCGAACGGGTTGACGCCGTTGATCCGGCCGGTGGCCTGGCCGCCGGCCAGTATCGGGCGGAAGTAGCTCTCCACGCCGTTGCCGCAGGACAGCGGCCCGGCCGCGACCTCGGCCGCGGTCACCTGGAGGTGATCCTGCTCCAGGTCCCGGTGGGTGAACCGGAACTGCAACTGCCGGCGGACGGTGAACAGCGAGATCGGCATGTCCGGGCTGCCCGGGCCGCGCAGCGCGTAGACGAAGGTGTGGTCGGTGCTGATCTCCAGCATGTCGTTGCTGGTCTGCGGCGGGAACAGCTGGCCCTTGACCCGCACGCCGCCGGCGCCGCCGACCAGTTGCAGATGCTCGGCCGGGTCGAAGCGCACCAGCCAGCCGGTGGCCTCCTGGCTGCCGTCGGCGGACGGGTGGGTGACGCTCGCCTCGAACTGGTCCAGCTGCGCCGGGTCCAGCAGGTTGCGCACGGTCCCGACGTCGCCGCCGGTGACGGCGCGCGGGTCGATCGCCGAGGCGGTGAGGTACTCCACCGCGGTCTGGTACGCCTGGTAGACCTCGCTCTCCGCGAAGTCGCCGACGCGCTCGGCCGCGGGCGCGTTGATCGCGCCGGGGCCGGAGCGGTAGGTCGCCGCGGCACTCCCGGCGAAGGGCGCGGAGACCGGGACCGCGGCCACCGTGCCGGTCGGCACCAGCGGGATCAGGGTGACCCGCAACTGCGGGTTGCTGTCCCCCGCCGGTGCCCGGTACGGATGGCGCACCCCCATGTAGATCGCGAAGCCGAAGGCCAGCACGAGAAGCATCAGCAGGGCCACGGCCTGCCGGGCCAGCGACCGCGGCAGCACATGGCGCACCCGCACGGACCTGGCCGTGCCGTCCAGCCGCTCGCTGGCGGAGTACTCCTGGATCCGGGCAGCCCGCACGAACGACTCGTCGAACACGACGGATCGGTACTCGTCGTCGCCTCCCGGCGCCCCTTCGGGGGCGCCTTCGGGAGGGTCTCCAGGCCCGCTCATATCACAAGGTTAAGTCTCTGAGCACGCGATTAAACGCCTCGGTACCGGTCAACTTGACGCGAGATCAGGGCAGCGGAGTGGTGGCCACCGGGGGCATGCTCTGCCTGCCCACCGGGGTCGTGGGCGGGGGCACCGCGGGCTGCCGGCCACCGCCCGCACCGCGGTAGACCGCCGCGAAGGTCAGGGCGACCACCCCGATGCCCATCAGCACGGCCATCGCCCAGGCGACCGGCCGGTGCCAGCGGGTGGAGCTGCCGCGGTAGGGGTGCCCGGCGGCGTACAGCTCGTCGGACTCCGACAGCGGATCGCCGTCCAGTTCGGGGACGGCGCGGGACTCGCTTCGGTGCCGTCCGGGCCTGCCGGGCGGTAGCGCGGGACCATCGGCGACGGCGAGCATCCGTTCCCTGGCCGTGGGCTCGTGGAACAGAGCAGACCGTACGAATTCTTCGTCGAGGACTACGGAGGCGAACTCGTCATCGTCCGGCATCTGTCCAGAGTAATGCGGAAGTTGCTTGTTTGGGCAGGGGAATGCGTACCGTCCGCGGACCGGGTCAGCGGATGTGGCCGTCGCCGGTGACCACGTACTTGGTCGAGGTCAGCTCCGGCAGGCCCATCGGACCGCGTGCGTGCAGCTTCTGGGTGGAGATGCCGATCTCGGCGCCGAAGCCGAACTGGCCGCCGTCGGTGAAGCGGGTGGAGGCGTTGACCATGACCGCGGCCGCGTCCACCAGCTGGGTGAACCGGCGGGCGGCGGGCTGCGAGGTGGTGACGATGGCCTCGGTGTGCCCGGAGGACCACAGCCGGATGTGCGCCACGGCCGCGTCCAGCGAGTCCACCACGCCGGCCGCGATGTCGTAGGACAGGTACTCGGTCTCCCAGTCCTCGGCGGTGACCGGGACCACGGTGGCCTTGGTGCCGCAGGCGTCGGCGACCGCCGCGACCCGGGTGTCGCCGTGCACGGTCACCCCGGCCTCGGCCAGCGCGTCCAGGGCCCGCGGCAGGAACCGCTCGGCGATGTCGCGGTGCACCAGCACCGTCTCCGCGGCGTTGCACACGCTGGGCCGGTGCGCCTTGGAGTTGACCAGGATCTCCACGGCCATCTCGATGTCGGCGTCGGCGTCCACATAGACGTGGCAGTTGCCGGTGCCGGTCTCGATCACCGGGACCGTGGAGCCCTCGACGACGGTGCGGATCAGGGAGGCGCCGCCGCGCGGGATCAGCACGTCGACCATGCCGCGGGCCCGCATCAGCTCGGTGACCGACTCGCGGCCCTCACCGGGGACCAGTTGCACGGCGTCGGCCGGCAGGCCGGCGCCGCCGACCGCGTCGCGCAGCACGCCGACCAGGGCGGTGTTGGAGGCGTACGCGGACGACGAGCCGCGCAGCAGGACCGCGTTGCCCGACTTCAGGCACAGCGCGGCGGCGTCCACCGTCACGTTGGGCCGCGCCTCGTAGATGATGCCGACGACGCCGAGCGGGACCCGCACCTGCCGCAGGTCCAGGCCGTTGGGCAGGGTGGAGCCGCGCAGCACCTCGCCGACCGGGTCGGGCAGGCCCGCCACGTGCCGCACGTCGGCGGCGATCGCGGCGACCCGCTCGCGGGTCAGCGTCAGCCGGTCGATGATCGCGGGGCTGGTGCCGGCCTCCTCTGCGCGGGCGACGTCCTCGGCGTTGGCGGCGACGATCTCCTGGGTGCGGACGATCAGGGCGTCGGCGATGGCCTGGAGCGCGTCGTCCTTGGCCGCCCGCGGCAGCGGCGCCAGCTCCGCCGCGGCGGCACGGGCGCGGTACGCGGCGAGCATCACGGGCGACTTCGGCAGCGGCGAGGGCAGGTCCATGAGTGCAGGGTAGTGCGTGCGCCCGCTGGCGTGCCGCGGGTGCTCAGAACGGGTGCACGCCCACCGGGACGGCCGGCGCGGGCCCGTACCCCTCGGCCAGCCGCTGGTGGTACGTCTCGCGGTCGATGACCTCCAGGCCGACCGTCTCCCACGGCGGCAGCCCGGCGCTGGCGCGGTGCTCGCCCCACAGCCGCAGCGCTATGGCTGCGGCGTCGTGGAGGTCGCGGGCCTCCTCCCAGTAGCGGATCTCGGCGTGGTCGGAGGCGTAGCGGCTGGTGAGCAGGAACGGATGGTCGTGGGCGAGTTGTTCGAGGCCGCGCCGGACCTCGGGCAGCGGGGCCCGCGGCCCCGAAACGCTGAGGGTGACATGCCAGAGCCGGGAGGCCGGTGGCTCCTCCCGCCGCTCCCCTGCTACCTGCTCACCGCTGTCGACGCTGACCAGCGTGCGTTCCGCGGTACCCCTGGACGACGGCCCTGGGCGCCCTCGCTTCACCGGCGGCCTCCCTGCGGGTGACGTTCCCGGAACCGTCCGCCTGGCGGTGCGGGCGGCCCCTGCGCATCGAATCCACCCTCAAGTTGACCAGGCTCACGCGGGCGGCGGGGCGGTTTTCCCCAAGAAGACCCCAAGGGGACCCCGCGATCCGGGAAGGCCCGCAGGTCCTGACTCCGGGGTCAGTACGCCGCGGGCCCGGCAGGGCGGGCCCGCCGGGCAGCGGGCGGCGCTCCCCCGGGCGCCGGGGTCAGCGTCCCGCGGGCCGCAGCAGCACCAGGTCGTCGCGGTGGACGACCTCGCGCTCGTAGGCCGGGCCGAGCTCCCTGGCCAGCTCCTTGGTGGAGCGGCCGAGCAGCCGCGGCAGCTCGCGGGCGTCGAAGTTCACCAGGCCGCGGGCGACCGTCCGGCCGGCCTCGTCGAGCAGGTCCACCGGGTCGCCCGCGGTGAACTCGCCCTCCACCGCGGTCAGTCCGGCCGGCAGCAGCGAGCTGCCGCGCTCGGTGACCGCCCGCACCGCGCCCTCGTCCAGGCGCAGCGCGCCGCGCGGCGTGGAGGCGTGCGCCAGCCACAGCAGGCGGCCGGCCGAGCGCTTGCCGGTGCGGTGGAAGTAGGTGCCGGTGGGCCGGCCGGCGAGGGCGTCGGCGGCGTGCACCGCGGAGGTGAGCACGACGGGCACGCCGGCGCCGGTGGCGATGCCGGCCGCCTCGACCTTGGTGACCATGCCGCCGGTGCCGACGCCGGCCCGGCCGGCGCTGCCGATGGAGATGCCCTCCAGGTCCTTGGGGCCGGTGACCTCGGCGATCCGGCTGGTGCCGGGGGTGCGCGGGTCGCCGTCGTACAGCCCGTCCACGTCGGAGAGCAGGACCAGCAGGTCAGCCCGCACCAGGTGGGCGACGAGCGCGGCGAGCCGGTCGTTGTCGCCGAACCGGATCTCGTCGGTGGCGACCGTGTCGTTCTCGTTGACGACCGGCAGCGCGCCCATGGCCAGCAGCTGCTCCAGGGTGCGGAACGCGTTGCGGTAGTGGGTGCGGCGGCTGACGTCGTCGGAGGTGAGCAGCACCTGGCCGACGCGCACGCCGTACCGGGCGAAGGAGGCGGTGTAGCGGGCGACCAGCAGGCCCTGCCCGACGCTGGCGGCGGCCTGCTGCCGGGCGAGGTCCCGCGGGCGGCGGTCCAGCCCCAGCGGTGCCAGGCCGGCGGCGATCGCGCCGGAGGACACCAGCACGATCTCCCGGCCCTCGCGCGCCTTGGCCAGCACGTCCACCAGGGCGTCGACCCGGTCCGCGTCGAGCCCGCCGGCCGCCGTCGTCAGCGACGACGAGCCGACCTTCACCACGACCCTGCGGGCCTCCGCCACGTCCTGCCGTGCCGCCGGTGTCACCTGCGCCGTCCTCGTGTCTCGGTCGTCCCACCCCGGCCGCGCCGGGGGTCAGCCCGCGGCCGCCCACTGCGCGAGCTCGGGCGCCGCCCACACCCTATTTCGCTCGGTCTTCCTGCTCACTCGCTCCGCGGACGGCCTCGTACCTCGGCCACCCACTGCGCGAGCTCGGGCGCCGCCCACACCCTATTTCGCTCGGTCTTCCTGCTCACTCGCTCCGCGGACGGCCTCGTACCTCGGCCACCCACTGCGCGAGC
>Ga0131853_10006936_pt1 | contig 20467 bp, 10 predicted proteins | sample TergutLab28metaG_FD_92764 | JGI IMG/M metagenome (GOLD analysis project Ga0131853, IMG submission 92764) | Labiotermes labralis P1 segment gut microbial communities from Petit-Saut dam, French Guiana - Lab288 P1 (version 2) (version 2) | ecosystem: Host-associated > Arthropoda: Insects >...
ACTTGCTGTCTCATACAGTCACTGTTCTCCCCACTTCTTACAGACTTGCTGTCTCGTACAGTCACTGTTCTCCCCACTTCATACAGACTTGCTGTCTCATACAGTCACTGTTCTCCCCACTTCATACAGACTTGCTGTCTCATACAGTCACTGTTCTCCCCACTTCATACAGACTTGCTGTCTCATACAGTCACTGTTCTCCCCACTTCTTACAGACTTGCTAGAGAAGCAAATATAAATTTCAAATAATTCAGCAACAAACAGATTGCACCGTATGGAAGTTTCAGTTTTTCCTTGTGGAAAACTGCAGGGCTAAGTGCAGTTAATATCGAGAAACGGCGAAAGACTCAAACAGGAAATAAAATAAATGATGTGAAGAAAAAAGATAAAGGTTAGTAGTCTCAGTACTAAAGGTCTGCAAGAATGGAAATATTTGGAAAAGAAGACTTAATTCGCCCTATATCTCTGAAACTCCAATTTTTGCAAATACTGTTTTGACGTCTTAGAGGGGGTAAAAATGTCGAATAGGTTTCAAAATTTTAATTTGTGCTATGATTTTTGATTGAGCTAGCAAGTTACACAAAAGTGTGGCATCCCTCTCGGATTTCCTGTACTGTGAATTCTCTTGCATATTGCGGGATTTGTCGTGTGTGTGTTTGTGTGTGTGTATTCCATGATCATTCGATAAGATCTGAACAGTGCTGTGCACTGTGTCTTTATGACACTTAACGACGCCCTTTATAACCCTGATAATTAACAATGCTGAGACTCGAGTTACCACATTTGACGGTGACGAGTTTCAAGAAGACAGAACATCTAGGGACAAACGTGTAAGTTTTTCTACCTTCCTTTAGCAAGCAATCCCTCTGGACACTGCCCACGAATATCATTGCACGCCGTATACAATACGTACATTAATTTTTGGCTTGGAAAATGTTTAAATTTAAGAGTCGCATTAATTACGTAAATTATAAAACATGGATCAGCACGTAGCAAAATGAAGGATTATAAAACGTATTTCGTACTTCAAGAATACGGATATTTTCGACTGAGAATAGAGTAAAAATTACTGTGAAACGGATGTAGTCATTTAGTTTACAATGTTTACTTTAATGTTGCAGGTATTCGTCAGCCACTTTATTAAATCTAAGTGTTTCTAAATGCCTGTGATTCGGCTTTAGGCAAGTGAAAAAGTACACAAGTTACATCAGTGGTTCCTAATTTTTTTATCCGTGGCATTCTACCTCTTACCGCTAGAAACAGCAAAACACTGACAGCTTAATGTTGTAAAGTGACAGTTGACGACTCGCGAATCCGTGATCCTGAGGATGAATTTTGCTAATTGTATACTTAACCAGTAGGTGTAAATAAAATATTTCCAATTTTTATTCATTTACAAAAATATTTGGCTGCGCATTTTGCGGAAGTCACGGCACCCAAGTGAGCGTCGGCACAGACTTTGAGACTCAATATTTATGTCTCTGTACCGCCAGTAAAACAGATTGCTCGCTTCAAGTTTTGTGTCAATATCTTGCAAAGTTGTATGTAGCTGCTGTGTATTGCTGTAGCAACCGTAGGAGTTTAGCAAGAGAGAGAAAAGTAGCCATGACTGAAAGAAAGAATAGAAACGAATAAACGAATTGGTGAAGAGCCTTGTGATCCTAATTTGGTTCCATAAACGTAACACACAATTTCACTACACGCACCGCGTAGCCTTGTTTGATGAGATTTAAACGACAATAATTGAACCCTGTAAATTCAGAATAAGACTGTTCATGCAATTTTCTGCCTTCATGCAACCAAATTTTAACTGCCTAGTCAAGAAAGCCCACTATTGGATCCTATTTTGTACTTGCCCACACCTTCCCACTGATTCCTCTCATCTCCTTTAATTAATTATTGGAATCTGCAGACCATGAGTTCATCTTTTGTCGGTGCCCCAATGCTCGTGTGGCAAACGTTAATACTACAAAAAAGTCAACTTTAAGTGCCACCCGATAGTTGTCAGGTAAAACATTGATTTTTTATTACTAGCATATCAAACGGTGTTTGGGATTTTTTTACTGAAGTGCTAGTATTCTCTGTACTCTCTACGTTCTTCATTTTCTATTTTTCTACTTGCACGAATCCTAGCCGTCGCAGCTCAAGTTTTCTTGTCGCCTAAAGCCAAGTATAAGCTTGGCTCTCTCATTTACTACGCATGCAATTGTTTTAAGATGGTCCATCCAGAGTATGTTTTGGACAATAAGAATCACTGCAAATCCAATCAAACGCAATATTTATTCTAGTATCATTTCGACCACATGTTTCGACCTACATAGCCATCAAGAGTTTGAACAAGAATAAAATAATATATACACAGTTCATTAACAAAGAATTTTTGTGTATTACACATACAGTCGAACACAACTATATTTCACCTAGTAGTACAGTAGGTATCCAGCTACATGTTTCGGCCCTATATGTTGGCCATCTTCAGGTTGTGATTTAACTTACAGAGCAGCTATTGTATTGGGGGCTAGGTGAGGGGAACGATATGTCGTTCCCCTCACCCAATACACTAAAAGAACACCCCACACATTTTGTATAGCTGCTCTGTAAGTTAAATCACAACCTGAAGATGGCCCACATATAGGGCCGAAACATGTAGCTGTATACCTACTGTACTACTAGGTGAAATATAGTTGTGTTCGACTGTATGTGTAATACACAAAAATTCTTTGTTATTGAACCAACACAACGGGGATGACGCTTCTCATAATTGTACACAGTTAGTCATAAGATTCGTCATCCCCGTTGTGTTTATAATAAACTAGATTGGAGTGTATAAACTAGTCGATGGTAGAGATATGTATATAATTTATTACATAAAGAACAACTACATGTACCCGCACCACCCATCCTACACAACACATACGAGATCTCGTACCCACTTCACCTTACCTCCCCACTGTATACAACCCACACAAGTCGAGTATAGCTGCTTACTAAGTTCTTCATTTATCAACCTGAAAATGGCCAATGAAAACGGCCGAAACACGTAGTTGTTCTTTATGTAATAAATTATATACATATCTCTACCACCTTATAGTTGCGTTAGACAAGTATATACACTCCAATGCTCAGTTCGTGTTGAAATTGTGATCTCAGCACCTTATAAATTGGAATTGTTAAGTCAATATTGAATATCCATAACTTAGCAGAAACAACCTTGACAACTGAGTAATTATGTTGCTACTTTAAAGGACTGGACCATAAAGAGTTTCGACATAAAAGTAAGAAGTTAAGAGAATTAAAAATAAAATCAGTGGACAAACAGTCGCGTCTCCTGAAGGCTGTAATTGTCTTCCGCGCTTTTAATGGCAAAAATGTTTATTTGCAGTTTTTGAAAGCGCAAAAAATCGGATGGTGTTAGTAAATAGCCAGTTTTTACAGAGTTGTAGAATTTTGTTAATTTATATTTTTTTTTTTGCCAAAAGTGAAAAGGGGTTTACAATCCCACAGTAAGGCATTACAACGCCAGATATGTATTTTTTTTTCGATCAAGTGCTGAGTGTCTAATGGCTTAAAATAATACACAACATTTTTGATCACGGTAAAGGCAAATGTGTCACCGCGCCTTGAAGGCATGTGGGGGAGGTGGTTCGAACCGAACTTCCCACTTTTAGTTTCTGCGATAAATATTGGTGAGTGGAAAACTTCATTTCCCGGCAGCTTAAATCCTGAAACAACTGTTCTGGCCATTCAAAAAAGAAGCTGGTTTTGCCCCAGCTCTTGCCTTTCCGGGATTCGAACTGTGGACTCTACAGACCATAGTTAGCCTATTTTATATTAAAATAGAAAAACGAATGCGGCACCATGAATTAAAAGAAACGACATAAAAAATCTGAGTTAATAAATTTTGGTTGGCATTAATGTTTATTAGGATCAGAGAAAATTTAAAATACGCGCCCAGGCAAGAAACGCGCTTCACGTACTCAGTGAAGTAGAAATCTTTTCACGACAGGTAGGCAAACCACGCTACAAGAAACTTGCTTTTACTCACTCTGACGATATCCGAACGCATTTAATCCAATGTCACATATTGTTCTGGCATAACACTGCACTTCACATTTACAATGCACGCTATCTTCCTTCCATCTGTCCCTGGTTTTATGCGAGAGGATGTGGGATTATTTTTTTTCGGTTAGAATAAGCGAAGTATTTTACCTCTATATGTAGGTGTGCAGACATTTAATTTTCAGAGGCCTAAGAATATTTGGTTAAATTTCTCGTTATTCTAGGCGATGGACGAAGCTGACGAATGCAAATGACGTGTTCTTAGACAAAATGAAGAGATAAATCGGAGTGATGTCCGTAGATTGCCCTGGATTGGAGCGGATGGCCTCAGTTTTGCTAGGTTATTGGAAGAAAAGTTTGGAGAAAATGTTATTTCTGAGATATATTATTTTTATGGATACATTCCATTATATCTAAGACCTTAGAGGTCATTCTTAAGGGTGGCAGCACTCATAGATGCTTCTGAACAATTTGGTTTCACGCTGCCTTACGTGATTCTTGTTGGCAAATACAGCAAGCTGCAAATATGATCAACTGCGATCTTCGAAGTAGGAAAACAGACGTGTATATGGAAGAATTAATTTTGGCTAAAGGGTTTCTCCATTTTTGGGGACGTGGGTGTTGATGCGGATCGTGTCTTAATTATAGGACTTTCCTGCCTTTCCTCTTATGTCTGAGAAACAGGACGGAAAATCTCATTCAGGTAGCCGAAAAGTACTAGACACCATTCCCTCTATCCACTTTGCCACTAATTACCGTCAGCCTGAATTGACCTGCTTGAACTGCAGTTGCTTCGGTTAAGGTCTCAGGCACGTCTATAGGAGCGAACCTTATATCTAAACCCTCAAACTTTCTTATGAAGTAACCACGGAAAAGTGTAGCTTCAACATCCGCTTGAATTCACGTATTAGAATCGTACCAAGGTGCTAGTATCGTAATGCGAAAACAGTTTGATTGCATGGCTTTCAGCTTTCTGATTTGGGTGCAGGCCACGCAGTACCGGTTAGGACGTGCAGAGCATATCAAGAAAAATTAGCTGCTTATAAAGAAGGAGAGGAGTTTATGATGGAAGTCACTTCTATGGACAGGAGGCTTAATATGTGCAGGTTCTGGGCCGACTGCTGTCGACCACGGCAACATAGCGAGGGCTACGTGCACAGTGGAATTGCTTTTCAAATAATTACACTGACCGGTGTCTTTGGTTGCGCAGTGGTGCTTTGCGAGAAGATTGTGTCCTTCCATTCCCGAAATCAGTGTTCGCGGCTGTTCAAGTGTATCGCCAAGAAGTAGCAGCTTCGGTTGGTGGGCGTGCCTATGACATACATGCATACATACATACATACATATACAGGCCTGTATGCGTAGGAATTCACACGAATTTTCAAATGAATAAAGCTGCGCCTCCGGTAAGATAAAGCACGTGCTGTAAAATCGTGGACTGCGGAGGTAGTGTATATATGTATATTAAAAGTGTTCAAACGGTCTACACATGTACATGTGTAACGAAATGTAAATACGTGACATGTAACAAATGACACACCGGTTCTCTGGTCACAGGTGGCGACTCAAGACTAAGAAAGTAAACTTAAAATCCCACACAGATATTTGGCACAAAGACGTACTGGCTGACCTTCAACCGCAAGGTAACTTGATCAGGTTACGATTGCTACCTCACAGCCAGCAAAACTCGGAATTAGGGCCTTTTAGAAGACCAAAAACTCTCCCTAGAAGTTTAGGAACACAGCTGGTATACAAACAGTAGTCCATCTGGACTCCGTGCTCCGAAGATGCAGGCTTGTCATACGCAGCAAAGAGTGCAGATCCTTTCTGCAGCAGAAGGATAATTTGTTGAAGAAACAGATATTTTGCCCAACAAATCGAGTCTGTAAGAGAAAAGTTTATTTTGAGGAGCTAATTAGCCAACCAACAAATACACTTTATTTTATGGAACCCTAATATTCATTTCAGTTCTCACAATTCTTAACCGTATCCAAACATACTTGCCATTCCACACACTTACACGCGGTTTCCTTCAACATGAACTTTTATCCTACCTTCCTCACTAAGAATGTACAGGCCTACAGTTTCGGCGTTTTGCCTTTCTGCATCCCACATTTTAAGTTTTGAAATGTCTCACCAATCTTTACGAAATTTGGTTTCGTGTTATATTTATGGTATTAAGAGACATCAAACCCCATATTTTTAACTGACGCTCGAAATTGTGAGGTGAAGCCTATTCTAGTAACACTTTGGGGCTTAATGTGATGGAAACATGTGAGATTTATGTTGGTGTAGTAATTTTATAGAACGAGGGAGCGTAAAAAAGTTATACGTGGCGTGCCGTTTGATGACGAAAACTAATTAAGAGTTACAGCTAGTAAACTTTTCTAAAAAGAAAACAAAACCGCCTCTGCTGAGACTAATAGAGACAAAACTGCCTGGAAAACGTAAGTAGAAATAACAGGTTTTGCTAAAAAAAATATTTGTAATACTATACGTCTCCGTCTATAGTCTGCATGTCTGTTGGCTACCACGTGTACATATCTCATTTGAGCCTTTCTCTGGGATTTAAAAAAAATTGTAAACATTTTAATATCCGTACGTGCTGTATGTTCTTCCCACCGCGTGTTCCTTAGGAAAGGGATGCGATTGTGACGAATTTTGAGGGTAGGGGTGGGGGGTGTTTTGGTGGGTGGAAAAGGAGCAGTCCCATGTCCGCTTTAGTCATCAACATCCGCCACGAGTTAGGCCCTAACAGACCTGTTTCGGCCCATCCTCTTCGTCCATTTGGTCTATAAATCAGCATTTTTTTTGTATCCTGTTGCTCTTCATTTTTTTACATGTCATAGCCAATTGGATTTGTATCCTTTTAGTTTCTCGCCAGCTGGTTCTACTTTCACCTATTCCAAAATGTCTTCATTCTTCTGTCGTCAAAAATAAATGTGCACAGCTGTTCTTCTGAAAGGTTTCATCTCGATTATCCTTTTCTCTAAGCGTCCAAATTTTGCTTCAGTGTAAAAGAATGGGGACAGCTAGAGCATTGTATGCTTTTATTCTTGAAAATTTCTGTGTCAGAGTTGATTTAGAAGTGTTTTTTTTTAAATTCCCAGTAATTAAGGAACTTTTGGAATATGCCTACATCATATATTCTATTCAAAGAGAGCCACTTGCATTCTTCAAGAAAAAGTACATCAAATCACACGAATCATTTACATCTGTTTCCTTTATACTTCGGTTTTTAACTCTTATAGGCTGTAAAATAACTTTCTCAACGCTGAGGCACGAGACAACCTCTAATCATATTAAGATTATTATCGACCTACTGCTAAGTAATGTTTATTTCTGATAACTAGAGTCTAGGAATTACGTAATATTTAACCTTTTGGCGCCAGAATTATGTTTTTAATTTTAGCACATCCTGTATATAAAATGTGAATAATACAGGAACCAAATACGTTAGAATTATGAAACAAACTGCATTTTGAAGAGAGAAAAAAACGGACAGTATATACCACGTTTAAAATATTCAGTACATATATTTGTTAAATAAATATATACAATGCAACTTTAAAGGTTAGCGGTGCGGTACGACCCCTATAGGTGTCGTAAGGCGTCAAAGGGTTAAGGAAGGCGGGCAGGGTGATTTGTGTGTGGTGTGGTGTGTTGTGTTGTGTGTGTGTGTGTGTGTGTGTGTATTCTGTTGGCCTAGAGGCGTGAATGCAATGCTATCCTGCAAAAGGAAGTATCACTTTTATTAGACAGCCTGTATCAGCTTCCAAATATTTTGGGCAGGTATTTTTTCACTGAGAACCCCTGCTATAAAACAAGCCCTAGGCTGATACCCTGTGCCTCTCTTTTCCTTAGAATTTCCCCACTACATCACCCCGCAATTTCACAGTACGGAAAGTGGACTCTATTATACTAGAGAACCAGGACCCAATTGAATATGCCAAAAGCTTAGCCATTAAAAGTATTTTCCCCCTTTTTGTAGCAGACGAACATTAATTTTGATATACATGATTGTGTCTTGGATCTTGTCCTGAGACATTTGAGTCCAGTACACATCCTTAAGGGGAACCGCGCTAGCACAATGGTTAAGGAAATCGGAAGATCGCTAGTTCGATTCGAGATGGTGTCATTGGGATTTTTTATTGACATAAGCCTACCGATCGCACTATGGCCCTGGGTACGATTTAGCCTCTAACAGAAAAGAGTACCAGGAATATTTCCTGGGAGTAAAAAGCGGCCGGTGCGTAATGCTGATAACCTTCCCACCATCCTGGGCCATCGTCACGTAATCTGGGAACCTTAACTTCCTGGAACCCTCTGGGCGCCTCGGGTCTGTAATGGAACTGATTTACGTTTTTACACATCCTTAAGCAACACGTCTGTAAGACCTTCTCCTCTATACTAAGGTTCTAAAGCGATCTCTTTCAAGTTTTTCGTAGTTACGTAGGAGCTTGTTATATACCCTGACCTGCCTTGCGTAGACGTTACAGTGACTCGCTACGGGCTGGACGGTCCGGAGATCGAATCACTGTGGGGACGAAATTCTCTGCAGCCGTCCATATCGACGCAGGAACTCACTATACAATTGGTACCTGGTCTTTCCCGGGCGTAAAGCTGCTAGGGCGTGCCGTTGACCACCCACACCCATCTAGCGCCAAGGATAAAGATTGCGTAAAGCTATACATCTACCCTCCCTCCCCCTCTGGGCCTTTGTTGCCTGTTCTAGGTTAAATAACAAATTGACTAGCACACATCAGCATAACAAATATTTATTGGAGTGTATATGCTACATGTTTCGACCTGTTAACAGGTCATCATCAGGCCTCCAACAGAATAAGTCTCAGGTGCCTACAGCCTATATGCCCAGAGGGTTCCAGGAAGTTAAGGTTCCCATATTACGTGACAATGGCCCAGGATGTGGGAAGGTTGACAGCCTTACACACCGGCCGCTTTTTACCCCCAGAAAATACTCCTAGTACTTATTTGTGTATGCTGGAGTCCTGATGATGACCTGTTAACAGGTCGAAACATGTAGCCTATACACTCCAATAAATATTTGCTGTGCTGATGTGTACTAGTCAATTTGTTATTTATTTCGTGATGCCCTCTTTAAAATTAGCTGTTCTACGTTAAACTTTACCTTTTGTACCTTTGCACAAACATATAGTAGACCCACTTGATGTAGGGTACAGGTTATGAACCTCACCTCTGTTCTATTGTCTCGAGGATTCTGGCCTAGTAAATTTGTTTAGAAGATAAAAATGCGTTTTACATCAAAAAAACTGTTTGTGATTTCTATCAGTGTAGGCTTATAAAACACCTGAGAGAATTATTTAATTTCTTCACGAATTTCAATATGGAAGTTCCTTTACAAACATCAATTTTAATTGTGAAACATTCTAAACCAGATCGGAGAAAGTGTTGCGTGATTTATTTCTGAACAAGAAGAGAATCGTCTGGAGAACTCATCGATAGAAGCCACTATGTTGCACTGTAGGCTATAAAATGGCAGAACTGACACATTTCCTAATCTGGCTGACTGCTGGTGTTATTGTCTGTTCTAGATGGTTCCATCCCGCCGCCCCTAGACCAATCAAGCGCCGCAATGCAGGAGCTGTTTAGTATGAGCACACACACTCTTTTAGGCATGCCTCACCATAAAGTGTTCACACCGGAACCGTTGTTCTGCTTGGGCCAGATGCAATATTGCCTAGTCATACCTCTAGTTCTGTCAACAGTCTTTTGCCCATTGTTCCCGTATGGACACGCTTAAGGTCAACGTACTTAAGTGCATGACATAACATTCACTCTATTTTGTGCCACGAGACTCTAAATTCGGCATGTAATTAAGTAGGTCTATGTGTTCCACTGTTTTAACAACGATCTAAAGTAGCACTATATACAGAGAGCTCTTGAACTACCTACAGAGCACGCATCTATTTTCATGACGAAATTAGAGAGTCGCACCACAAAATAAGATAAGCTTGAGTCATAAAACTAGATGGGTGCGTGTTGTACAGCTGAAGACAGTGCAGTTCATTGTTGCCAAACTCGAAGCATACTTTTCTGCTAATATTTTAGGCCATAACGTATGCAGAATTCTTCTGATGTGGTATTTAACCTTTTGGCGCCGGAATTATTTTTTTAATTTTAGCACATCCTGTATACAAAATGTGAATAATACAGGAACCAAATACGTTAGAATTATGAAACAAACTGGATTTTGAAGAGAAAAAAAAGAGTATATGCAATGTTTAAAATATTCAATACCTATATTTGTTGAATAAATATATGAAATGGAACTTAATAGTTTAGCGGTGCGGTACGACCACTATAGTTGACATTAGGCGTCAAAAGGTTAACGTTGTTTATGTTGGTCGTTTTGAAACTAATCAGTCCTATTAATGTGCACAAAATAGGCTTCATTTTTTTTTCTGATGGAGCCTGCATCATTGATACAAAACGTGCAGTTCTTTATGTTTGGCTGACCGTGCATCTCAATATAATCTTAGCAATTGACCAAATAATGCACAAATTCTTGTTTTTTAAAATAAGTTTATTAATTTCCTCTACATGTTTCGAGGACTGTTGTGCTCATCATCAGGAGGTCAAAATTGTGTTATGCTGTATCTGGTATCATCACACTTGTAGGTGGCCGTCTGGTGCTCAGGTTGAACTGCGCACCAGACGGCCTCCTACGGAGTGTGACGATACCAGATGCTGTATAATATATTTTGACCTCCTGATTGTGAGAACAACAGTGCTCGAAACATGTAGAGGAATGAAATAAACTTATTAAAAAACAAGAATTTGTGCATTAAGTTGGTCAACTGCTAAAATTATGCAGTTAGTAGTTTACGCGGATTGCTAGAGTGTGCTGAGCGTGACGAAGAGCTGTATTCACCAAAAATTAAGCACTAATGCCATGAGGATTTCCAGTGAATACCCACATTTTTGGTGCCCATTTATGATCTGTAGTCCTAAGATCTGTTGTTCTTAATATCTTATTTTGTTACAATGAATTAAAAACAATCCTTAGAATGCTCTTCGCCTGATGTGCTGGAATTGCTACTGACTGGTACACAGATGGCGATAAAATCCATCCTAGTCAAAGTAAATTATTATTATTATTATTATTATTATTATTATCATCATCATCATGCTAGCAGACAGTAAGCATAACTAGTAGGACATTTACCAGTTGCCATGAATACAGTATCAAGACTCCTGATAATGGACAGGAAGTTGAAAGAGTGCATCTTTTTGGCTTCTATTGTACGAGTTGCTTGTTGGTTCACACAGAATTATCTCGCAGGGATTATTTAAGCTGAAACTTCATATGACAGTTCACGAATCTTAATACCACAGGATAATGTTCTCGACAAAGAAGTTAGTCTGTGCAATTAAGTTAACTCTACTCAATTCCGCACTAATTTAATCTGAGGCCCTATTCTCTTCACTCCAATTTACACAGAGTCACACTGAAGATAAACGTTGTCCACAGAATAGCGCGAAATGTCTGCTTAAATCTCCCTGTAGATATGCTCACCCAAGTCCCCACGGCATTCACACGCAATTACGTGGCAGAGATTGCTTTCGAAAAATAACCGTGGAGAGTAACCTGAGAAAGATTTAAGAAAAGAGAATGATGCAAGAATAGTTTTAAGCTCATCGCGCTACCTTCTTTCGTCATCTCATACAGTGATGCTTTTCACAATTCGCGTACACATAATTTAAGATCGACTAATATGATCAGCTCCTCATCTTAAGTTTTGGAACCACGGATGTATTCGAAAAGCGCAATAAAATCGAAATGGCTATCGCTTACATCAGCTGACTCAGTTCGGCGGTCTGAACCAGGGAAGTTTCTATTAAAAAATGTCGGCACGAACGTTTTATCACTTCATTTTCTGTTCAAAAGCTATTTATTCCACGCTTCTATTTCAAGCGGCGGAACTTCCAGACCCTCATAGGCCCTCGTCGATGTTCTGAGCAATAAAGTTTCAGTCAGAAGATTGGCGATGTATGAATCACGTAACATTATGACGAGTTTGCATAATCATTGCTGCCGTAGAAGGGCAACAATGCTTTTGCATTTTGCATTGGTACGCTACATAGTGTTGTCAGGAATACCTTCATGGGCATTTTATGTCCTTAGAATCGATAAAAATATATTTAGTTCATCACATAAATTGCCCGATTTTTTTCGTTCAATTTTAACCAAATTTGGATGTCCTCGGTATGTTGTCGTAAAAGACCCAATATAAAATTTCGCGAAAATCTGTCCAGTTGGAGCCACGCTTGTACATGTGACAGAGGGACAGGCAGATGGAAAGTTATGACGAAGGTAATGGGCGCTTTTCGTGAAAATGTGCGCGCGCCTGAAAACAAATGAAGAGCCTTGTAATGTCATTAAATGTGCAGTTACGGCGTCTTCCTAATGTATATACTAAAACAGATAAATGGTCTAAGAGTCTTTTTTTGGGTTATTTTTGCGGCAATTTACGAAATTTCAACTTAGGACCCTGGCCGGATAAAAAACATGTTATGCAGAAAAAATGCTTTATTGATCATGCGTAAGAAAATTGCTTATTTGCATTCATGGAGAAATGGAGATTAAATTGACTTCAGAAAATGACTGCTGCCAGCCGGTAAAGAGTTTTGTCTTTTATTTTGCTGTCTCAACACAAAAATTACAATACACAAAAGATTTTTTTTTAGTTTTGTATCAATGTGAACCTCTGTGTGCTAAATTAAGGGAAGAGAATGGACTGTGGGTTTTCAGGACCAGGATTTACAGAAAGACATTTAGGAACAAGAAGGAAGAAATCCCAAGAAGATTGTCGAAAGCTCCTCGTTGAGGAGATTTTTCGTGCTTACGCTTTACCCAGATTATTCGTGTGCCTAAAGAAAGAACGAAATGATAAGGAACGTGGCACGTAAGGCATACAAGAGAAACGCAATCAATTGTTGGGGAAACTTTAGTGAGACAAACTAACTGAAAGACCTAATCGTAGATAAGAGGATGATATTAATTTATATTTTCGAAGGCCGTGTATTGGGTTAATCTGTCTCAGAATACGGAAAATTGGCTGGCTGATGTGAGCACGATAATGGAACTTCGATTTGCATAAAAGTAATGATTTTCACTACTCTCAGGAATTCTTACTCTCTCAAGGGATATGCTCCATGGTTTAGTGCTGTGTGATCCTTTTGTTTAATGAACCAAGGTAAAGGTACTGCAGTACCGTTACAGGCCTGGACAGGCCCTGCTGGTTCCAGGTTCCCAGATTTTGTGACAATGGCACAGCATGGTGGTAGGTTGTCAGCCTTAGGCACCGGCCGCGTTTACCCCCAGGAAATACTCCTGGTACTTATTTCTGTTAGAGACTGAGTCGACCTCAGGGCCATAGTGCGATCGGAAGGATTTTGTCAATGGAAAATCCACTGACACCAGCTGGGATCGAACCAGCGACCTTCCGATTTGTAGCACAGCACCTTAAACATTGTGCCACCTCGGTCCCCTATAAACGAAGAGATATATGAAATACTCATAACGATGAATTCTGAGTTTTCACGCCATATGAAGTTTGATTGTATGCTACCCATTTTCTCACTTCAGACTTATTTAGGATGTGAAAAATTGTAGTCTCGGCCTGAATGCCAGTTATCCTCACTGAGGTTCCTTTGTGAGTGTCCTGTGTTCCCGGATGCAGACACCGCAAAGGTACCTCAAATGAGGCCACGAGGACTTAATTCGACCCCCTTTCCAATTCATTGCTGAAGCTCACGGTTTGACCCCATCAGCCGACAAAGCCGAGTGGCAGCATCAGTTCGTAGTCAACATGCTGACGTCTTGTGGTACTGGCCCAATTAGCAGCTTTAGTCACAGCTATGTGTTGCCTTGTGTTTCTGTCTCTTGATCTATTCGGAAGATGTGTGACCTGGGTGTTCTGTGTCCAGGCATCTCACAACATATATAAGACCACGGTTTGTAGTCACTGCCAAGACGGAAAATCCTTTACCTTAAGGACGATTTGCTACGTAGTTTTCAATGCCTAAAAGAACCAAGGGACGCAACCTGGTGATTCTCGCACATCACCACGTTTAGCTCTTGGCTGGCTTTGCACTGACTAATGTGGTCTACGATCCACAGTGTGCAGACAGCATCGCGTGTATAGTCGAGCTACACCGCAATAAAACCCCGGACTCTGTGCTCTGTAAAAGATAAAGAGTAGCAATAAAAAGGAAACTTAGAACAGTCACGCAGGCACAAACATGTTTATGCCACGCTAAGATGGTCCTTTCCCAACCCACAGGAAACACGCAACTCACGACAAACTTCGGCCCTCGTATTATTTCACTCTGGAAGAAATAAATAAGGATCGCGAACATGTAATACGTTTTATGGTCGCACAAGCAGAGCTGTTCCCACATTACAGAGTTGTTCTTGAAAAGCCGCGCTTCCTCCGAATCACAGGTCATACAGCAAAGAATGCGCAGTTTATTTTAGGAAAGGGACCAAATTTTGGGATGGTTTTTGAAAGTTTTTTTGCCCTTTAACATAATAAGCTTTAAAAATTGCAGTTTTCTGCCCTGTGACGCCATGTTGTCCCACAGAATAAAGTCTCATCCAACGTTCTTAATGATGGCTCCATCAGAGTTCTAGCTGCAGTGTGAGACATTTTTGTAGGTCTGAAGTCGATTTGGTTAAGTTTCCTGCCAGTCCGTCAAAATTTCACTCATGTCCTTTCGTTATTTGCTGAAGTCATTTGACGTGCAGGCAAATTGCTATCGGCTCGGCCTAAAGAAGCAGGATTTTTAAGCAGTGAATCTTAGTTGAGCATGAGCAAAAATATTGCGCTAATGCCAATATATTCGCCTATATTTAGACTTCAGCATAATCTCACCTATTACTCTTCCTTCACTTACCATGCTCGCCATGCATACACGCAAGTGTATTACTTGGCCGTGTACGCATTTGGTAGGTCTATATTGACAGGATCATTGTGCTGTCATGTGCAGAAGTAGACCCAAGCCTGTACAGAGGAAGATACTTTATATTTCCACGTGTATACCATAAGTACATGTGTAAGTTCAAGGAACTCTGTAGCTTTGGAGGGCTTAGATATCAGAGATTTCGATGTTTTTCTGACCGTGCATCACTGATAAAATGATATAACCAGCCAACTAGATGCAATAGTAACAAATTTAATTGATAATTACAGTCAGCTCAACATGTTTCGGGCGATAATTTCGCTCATCCTCAGGAGCACTGTACTGTGTTTACAGGTGGCTGCTGGCATCGCCTTTACATTATACCACAAGCTGTGCATTATACCTCAGGACTGTACCGCATTACAAACAGAAGTAATGAAAGACTACAGTTTATGAAGAATAGGGTAATTACTGGGTTAAAGGAAGACAGCTAAATTGTAACAGATTCATTATCCGAGCCTAATTGATGGACCAAAGATGAACAATGGCAGACGTATAACTTCCTGGGGCCTGTTTCACGAGCGACAAGACCTGTCATGACAAGTGTAAATACTATTCAGATGGCAATAATGGTTGGAGTCTGTTTCACAAAACGACAAGCGACTGGTAAAGTGCAAGAAAGTGAAAGGAAAGTCTGAGCCTTCTGACAAGTGTTTGTTCACAAGGACATTTGTCTGTCACGGTCACTTGTCATGATACAGTACAAGAGTTAGATAGTACGGCCAGACTGGTCCGGTTTAGAGGATTGCGTGATGCGGAAGGTTATTGAGGATGTTGAGTTTAGGTTAAAATTTGATGAGGAATATGATAATGAACTTGTGATTCGCGGATAAAGAATTTACAGAAGTAGTGTGAATTATAGTGAGATGGCAGAGAGTTATGAATGTATCGACAGATTCTGTCTAAACTACAGTCAAGATGGAAGAACTTCTCAACATGGTTGGGCCATTTTTACACCGGGATACCAACTGACGGTGTGCTAAGTGACAATCAGTTGCTACAAATAGCACTGCACTGGCTAGTAACAGGAGGACAGTATCATTCCTCTAAGTGACAGTCAGTTGCTACAAATAGCACTGCACTGGCTAGTAACAGGAGGACAGTATCATTCAGTGGGTGCCAGGTACGGTGTGCCTAAGGCCAGTGTTTTCATCTCTGACAGTAGAGGGTGAGGGTGTATTAGTAGGCAATACAGACGTGGGTAACAGCGCCTATTGCTGATGTACAAAACTGTCTCATCATGCTGAAAAAAGTCGTCACCCTCCAAATCTTGTACGGAAGGACAGTCCTTTCCAAGATATCCAAGATGAGGAGGCCCATTTCGTTGTACTTCACGTCCCTACTTCCTCCTATTCCTCTTATTTTTGTATTGTCTCCTGTGACTGAAATCTAATACTGAAAATAGTTTCGCACACATCTGTGACTAGTACAATACACATGTGACTAGTACAATACACGCCCGTGACTAGTACAATACACGCCCGTGACTATTACAATACACGACTGTGACTAGTACAGTACAAATCTGTGAGTAGTAAAATACACACCCGTGAGTAGTACAATACACATCTGTGACTAGTACAATACACATCCGTGACTATTACAATACACATACGTGACTAGTACAATACACACCTGTGACTAGTACAATACACATACGTGACTAGTACAATACGCCAGTCCGCACTCATATGGATCCATACCGATTAATAGTAACCGCTGTGTCAGTTCTAAAATAAAATTGTGAATTTGCTGAAAAGGAGATAAATAAATACTTAGATGAAGGACAATTATAAAGTGTGGAAGAAAGAAGGAAAATGTGATTTGTTGATTAATTCAGAATATTCTAGAAAAGGAAAGGAGGCAGCTATTTTGCGACGTAAGCAGCTTAAACGGATTGTCAACAAATTAGAAAATTGAGTGAATTGATTATGCCTAAAATAAATCAACAAATTATATTTATACACACAGTCCGTCAGAATTGTGACACGTTTTCATCTATCTTGATCATCTTCAGGGAGTCACTTAACATTAGTGAAGCATATGTAAACACATAGATGGATTATTTAACACATTAAAATTTGTCCACAAATTGTATGTAGATATGATAAAATATTTAATAATCCATCCGTGCTTTATACGTGCTTTATGTTAGGTAAATTCCTGAAGATGATCAAGACACATCGAAACATGTCGGAATTCTGATGGATTTTGTGTAAAAGTATAATTTTAAGGTTAGTGAATTTGTAGTTTTTTGTTATTTGTTTTGTTCTTCAATGCTCGGACATGAACACCGTTATGATGAGTGGACTGACTTTGATGGGCACACGTTTACACCACGGGTTTGCAAAAATCTGCCGCCTACATAAAATACTCTTGATTTCAAACTTTCGCCTTATTTCTGAATCGTATTCTTTTTTTGGGTGATACTCCGCCGTCTGAATTTTACGCTCCGACGTTTCGGGACACTGTTTCATCTTCATAGGAATAATTATAATTCCTGCTTACACCGCCTATGAAGATAGTAAAAAAGGTAAAGTGATCCCGTTACAGGCCCGATGTGGCTCAGAGGGTGGGTAGAGGTATAGATCTACCTTTCATGACCGCGGCATTAGAAGGGGGTGAGTGGTCAGCAGCATGCCCCGGCCGTACTTAACCCCCGGGAAAGACCCGGTATCCATTTTACAGGAGGCTGGGTGGGTCCCAGGGGCGGTCTGGACGGACGGAAAATCTCGTCCCCACCGGGATTCGATGCCGGACCGTCCAGCCCGTAGTCAGTCGCTATACCGACTGAGCTACCCGGCCCACCTATGAAGATAGTACATAAATATTATTTTCTGCGTGGTTCACACCTACACATATGTGTACATTACATTTCTTGCTCACCAATGTCCTCTTTCATCAGTTTGACCAGTGTCGCGGAAGTACTGCTACAGCCATTCTTAGTGACTCGGCAAGCTCGAGCACTTCCATTTCTCACATTTCTTTTTGTTTTGTGAGGTCATTCGAAAATGACCCGAAAAGAACAGCCTTTTCCTGTTTTGTCTCCTGCAGAAGAGCGAGTTTGTTTGCAGTTGCCATTTCACCTATTATCACCTTTCACTACCTGTCACATTAGTGGCTGAGGTGGCTGGCGGCAAGTGTAGCAAAATATTTTGTGAAACAGGATTTAGTGCTCTTTGTAACTTGTCACACCGGTCGGTTCGTGAAACAGGCCCCAGGTGTTTCAGAACAAAAAAGTGTAGTGTTTGAAATGTGAAAATAATATTCGTTAATCAGTCAGTAAGAAAAATAGCATTAGATATTTGCATAGTGATATAAATACACTGAAGAAATGTAACAGCCTACAACTAACTATGGATTTTACCAGGGGAGCAACTGGCCTGCGCATTTCGACAGTGTTTGAATAACGTGAAGAATAACCTTTGCTTTCCCGTTGTTTTAGTCGACTAATACATAAATCTTCCCTGCTTATAGGAACCCGTAATTAACCCGACAAAAAAAATTTGAACGTGATCTTGGAACGCCTGTATTCGGGGCCACATTCCAGAACTATGCAGTGCCAGCTACTTGTGCCTAGGCCAATCGATTGTACTGTCTATAATTCGATTAAGCGGTCGTGTTCAGCGAGAGTGAACTAGCCTGCGAGCAACCAGTAAAATACTTAAAATCTCATGCTTACCCTTACAGCAATTGCTGGACTAAATTACTAGTCCAGCTGTAAATCCAAGATTGCGTCCTAAAGCGATACCTTCTCCTTTGCCCGGAGTGTCGCGTTCAACTGACGGATAATCCGTCTTCACGTCCGACTGGTGTATTGTGTATAGCGGTGTGTTTTATCCGAGAGTCCTCTCTAACAGGAGAGCGAATCTGCCCTTTGTCAAGTATCACAGTTTTGTTTGTAGCGTATTTACCAAATTAGACTGCGCTTTTGTGAGGGAAATTTTCTCCTTAACTTTTGCCAAAAATACAATTTGCCAGAACAGAGGTTAAGAAACCACGAAGAAATAATGCATTACATTCCAGGGCCGCTTGCAGTGACATGTTTTACAGTAATGTAACTCAAATTATTACACAATATAAGTGAAAACTCAAAAATAGGATAAATGTCTGGGTTTAGTTTAGTTGGAATTACGTTACAAATGAAAAAATTTCATAAGAATGTCAGAGAATTATCTCACAGTTTAAACCCGAGTCCGATTCAGTAACAACATCCATTGCAGTAGGGCTTACTGCGCATGAAGATCCCGGTTGAACATTTGGGTTACCTGCGGAATACGTTAATAATTAAAAAGCACGGGAAACCCTGGTAGACAGGCTGAAGAATATTTAACAGCTTTGACTGGAAATCATGTTTCCTTTTCTTGGCTAATATTTTTTTGTGAGGGAACATTTCACTATAGAAATTTCTTCTCAGAGATCCACGTTCATATTTGTCTTTAAGGTTCTGCAGAATAGTGATGTCAGTCTCGAATATTTCAGCATATTAGGAATTTTCGAAATTTCCACCGTTGCAGGCTTACATTTATTCTCGTGAGGCTTGCTGTTCATTGTCTCCTTCCCCTTCAGGTTTCCTCCAGAGAGTCAGTCCTGTTCCTATGAGTTTATTAGCTCCGTGATGTCATCTGGCTGGAGGCTTTCGAAGCTTTCGCCACCAGACCTCCTAAGTGATGTCTTCCTCGACTTTTACTGTGCTTTCTCACGCTGGGAATAAATATCTTTCATAGTCGAGAATGCAGCATACATAGTGGATTTCTCTTTATCAGCCCATTGGTAATGTAAGAGTTTCACAAATCACGGAGCGTTGCGTCACATCAAAGACGACTTGAGGTACAGCTCCTTGATCTTGGAAATAACTTACTGATCCGTCGTCTCTATCAAAGATATTGTGACATTTAGTACTTTTATCGAGTTGATTTTTACGTGGCAGTGGTTTTGGGAATTGCGAGCCCTTAGTAACGACTTAAATGCGAAGGTTCTGCAATAGGGCTAAATGTCTGGGGAAAACTTTCTTCTTGAAGTAGTCGTCGAAAATCTTTCTTGTCATTCACACTAAATGACTGAACCGCCAGAGTAAAGATAGATTCTTCTGCTGTTCTCTTTCATGGTCCGCGTCTTAGCACACCTATAGGTTAACAATGGCTGACGCTTAAAAGAGCGTTTTGCTTTGCTGCAGAACTAAAAACTTTATTATCCAACTAATGCACAATATATAATATGTAGATACAATTAAAATTATAAAATATTTAAAAGTGCTCCATATTCTGACCCGTTGTGCGTGTGTGTGTATGAAGTGCCTTCATACACACAGTGAACTACACACAGCCGGTCACAATATGCTGCCATAACATCGACCTTGTCCATGTCGACAGACACGATAGAATCATTCTTGTAATTTTTA
>Ga0131853_10006938_pt1 | contig 20463 bp, 5 predicted proteins | sample TergutLab28metaG_FD_92764 | JGI IMG/M metagenome (GOLD analysis project Ga0131853, IMG submission 92764) | Labiotermes labralis P1 segment gut microbial communities from Petit-Saut dam, French Guiana - Lab288 P1 (version 2) (version 2) | ecosystem: Host-associated > Arthropoda: Insects >...
ACAATACAAAACACAGTAAATACAAATATATATATATATATATATATTACCAAAACACCCCCCCCCCCCACACACACACACACACACACACACACACACCCACAAATTACAGAACAAGTTAAAACAACAACTGTACAAGTTAAAACAAACACAGTACAAGATATACCCAAATGAAATTGTCACAATATAATCAAGCGGACTTCAAATGAGTAACATATTTAAAAAATCGGTCTTCAGTTCACGTTACAAACACTGATGTGCAAGTATATAGGTGCTGTTATTATGTGCTACTTGAGGCTCTTGATGAAGATCAAGTCTTCTCTAACGCTGTACAATGTATATTGGCAAAGAATTAAAGGCGTTTCAGCGGACTTTCCTTCTTCCGTGTTCAGGGTGTGAGCGGTCTAAGTATTCTTCTTAGATACGAGATCATATCCCATAAGATATAAATTTTTTGTTGTAATGTTGATAATCATACCAAACTCATAACTCTTTATGGACAAAATGTACAGTCAATGAACGTGGGTTTACGAAGATTATCACTGTAATTTAAGCAGTTACATACTGAAGGCCGGTCCCAATGGCTGCGCGGTCTAAGGCGTAGGTCTGCAGCTGCTCGCCTGCTGAGACTGTGGGTTCGAATCACACCGGGGTCCTGGACGTTTGTCTGTTGTGAGTGTTGTGTGTTGTCAGGTACAGGTCTCTGCGACGAGCTGATCACTCGTCCAGGGGAGTCCTACTGACTGTGGCGCGTCGTTGTGTGTGATCTAAAAACCTCGTGAATGAGGAGGCCCTAGCCCACGGGGGGCTGTAGCGCCAAAAACACACATAAAAAACCCACATTATGAAGAATCAAATTATTTTTAAAACATCTTGCAGATATATCGCATAAATGTGGGCACATCACGATGATCGAAATTTCATTGATTAACGAAGTAAACAGATATAAGCAGTTCATCTTTGAAGTATGCAGTTGAAATTAGAGGTCCTATTTATACATGAAGATGATCCCAGCGGCCGAGCAGTCTAAAGCATGGGTTGGCAGAGGCTATATTATTGGTATCGCGGGTTCGAATCCGGCTGGGGTCATGGATATCTGTCTCTTGTGAGTATTGTACGTTGTCAGGTGGAGGTATATTCGACGGGCCAATCACTCGTTCGGAGGAGTCTTACCGAGTTTTGTGTGTCTGAGTGTGAGCGCAGAACTTCAAAAATTAGGAGGCCCTGGCCCACTAGGGGCTGTCTAGCCAAGGGGAAAATAAATTAATACATGAAAAGAAGGAAGATAAAAAATCTTTTGCCTTTGTAAAATTCGTAGGATTTTAAATAGAGCTTCGTTTAAATTTATGAACATTTCAAACCACTTCCGTGCGCATGTACTATACAAAGAGAAATGGTCCTTATGCCGAAGCAGGGACTTCAAGGGAGTTTGAGAGAATTACAAAGTCGGTTAGTAAATAATTAAAAAAAACTAGCGGACGATACAGCTTTGTGGCCGTTCCGCAAAAAATAAGACGGATAATTTGCTGTGGAAAATTCCAAAAATTTGTTCAATAAAATAATAAGATTTTTAAATTTATAGCAAGACTTATGATACTGGCAAACACAGTCCTCAATAGGCATTCTCTAAATGGTAAGCGACAAGAACAGGGAGAAAAACTGTTCGCTTTCAACAATATCTTCAATAGCAAAGAAAAATTCTTAATTTTCCATAGAGAACACAGAAAACACGTCCGCACTATCTCTCTCTCTCGTAAATCGAAAAGACGTAACGTACAAAATATTCTTCATCATCATAAACGTCAAGGATTGAACCTTTTGATCCGTTCCGTCTCCAAAGTTACAACTCCTCTCTCCAACGTTCCTTCGGTCTTCCAATTGTTCTCCCTCCTTGTGGTCTGTAGTAGTACGATTTCAAAGGGATTCGATTTTGTGGCATTCTTTGCAAGTGTAGGAGCCAGTTCCGTTTGTATTCGTCTATCTTGTCTAGTACGCCTGTAATCCGTAGTTCGAGGCGTATGTAGTCATTTGTCTTATGGCCATAAATGGTGTATCCTGCCAGAGGTCTCAATAACTTCATTTCTGCCTCTTCAATTCTTCGTCTTTGTGAGGCGGTTAGAGTCCAATTTTCTGACCCATATAAAAATATAGGTGAGACTAAAGTGTTGTATATTTTCAAAATAGTTTCCGTTCTCACTTTTCTAAAAATAGTTCTCTTAACGTGCAAAATATTACTCGCGTATTTTACAAAAGGTTAATTATACTGAAGATTAAAGTATTTAGGTATGTTACACCGTACTGACTGGTAATAAGTTACTGAATTTCGTAGAAGCCTACTGTCTACATTTTCAAGGTCTAAGCAGATTAATCTTCCATGTGGGAATGCTAGACCCTGAAGATGGAGAGAGCACGACCTCCGGAAACGTCTTTAAATCTTTACCGGGTCTATGGCATAATATCTCCAAAACTTGGATACTTTTCAGCATCAGTGTGCGACACTCAAATCTTGCACAGCAATTACATTCTTTACATTGTAATATTAGCTAATTAGGGCTTAAACATTCACATCAGAAACAAATAAATGGTCTATCAGGCTCAAAAAAGGCAAATACAATGTTACGTGTATGATTATGAATATAATATTTATTTATTTATTTCGTGATGTGAATGAGATTTTCAAAATTTGACACCAAGTGCAAATATGGATCTGAAATAATTTCTTGCTGCTTTACAATGACCAAAAATTATTTTTTTTTTTAATACGGGTTAGAAGATTGTTTACACGAGGTGTTCAAAAGTAGTGAAGGTATTACCCCTTTAAACACCGAGTTAAATCCTATCTGCCATTTGCTGGCATTATTATGAGCTCACCATATTCTCCACGTTAGCAGGGTAAGGGTTACAGTAAAAAAAAAGAATAATACGCCTGTACGTAGACCCATTCGTAGACCTGTATTTCATGATATTTCCAAAAATCTTTCATTTAAAACATTGTTGTCGTAATTGAAACACGATTGTATTTTTGTTGAGACCAATCACTAAATGTGCTTGTGTGTTTCTTATAGTATATAGTATATATATAATAAAGTACAGCAAATTTTAATATTTTGCAATCGAACACTGTGGAAGCTAAGTGTAGGCACGCATCGTCTATTTTTCATTTTATCCACAGTTTTCTGGACCGTTCTTCTTTTACGTTAGTTTATTCAGCGACCGTGATCCAGCTGCTCATTTTATTTCACGTAGCATGAACGAGGTTCTGAATTGGTTGTTAAAATAGGATTTGGAGGCAGTGGCTATTGGCTGCGTAAAGATGCTGTCCTCAAATCTGCCCAGAGACCAGAAAGTGCACCAAGAATCCTAGGTCAGGACAGCCAGACTCTTGGCCTGGAAGACCTACCATTTTCTGTAACTTTTAATGCAAAAGCTTCTTTACATAACTTGAACACTGAAAGCGAAGGGGTTACTATAATTACCACCTGTTTGAAAGTCAAGAAAAACTGCATTCTGCCCACATAATATACTTACGTGATTTGTGTGATTCTGAAAGTAAACTGCGATTTCCTTGCTCGCATTAATGGGGTTTTATTTATAATGGAAGTGTAGTATGTTTCCTGTAATGTAGGAATTTAATGGATATTATTTAGACGACCGTCAGACTTCAAAGTTTTCAAAGTTTGAAAGGAATTTCATTATTGAATTTTGTTCATACATATTAACTTTCAGATCTGGCGGTTTTTTAATCAAGAATATGGCTGCCGCGTGGTTAGAAATCCGACTTCGTATCACAAAGGTCCCTGATTCTATCCTGTACTTAGTTACCAGATATAATTGCTTGTAATTCGCGATTTTACTCAACCACTCTAAATGCTGGTATAGTAGCTCAAAAAATAAAATTGCTCCTACTTTGTGTATTCTTGACAATTGATTGCAAATATTTCATTTATACCACTTAATTTTGCTTGACTGATGCAGTTAAAGAAGCAACGTTAAATAATCCAAGACTCCATTCTTCGCCCAGTTTTTCATAGGCTACTTTGAAGCCAAGTACTTTGCAACGGGCTTGTATGAGTCACTATAAAGGCGAAGGTAAAGTGCACTCTTGTATAGGCACTGAGGCTCTGTACAGGACATACGGCCCATAGAGGGAGTAGAGGTATAGTTCTACTCTTTCTTGACCACCGCACTGGAAGGGGGTGAGGGGTCAGCGTCACGCCCCGGCCGCTCTTTACCCCCGGCAACGACCTGGTACCCATCGTACAGGAAGCTGGGTGGGTCCCACTGTCGGTCTGGACAGGTGCGGAAACTCTCGCCCCCACCGGGTTTCGATCCCCGGACCGTCCAGCCCGTAGCTAGTGGCTATACCGACTACGCTACCCGGCCCATGAGTCACTATACCCATCACTATCTAAACGCAACACACAACTCAGTAACCACTTTCCGTTAAGCCAGAATCCCGGGCCTCACCATCATCATATTTGTGGCGTCATAGTAAACTATGAGAATTAGTTGTTAGTTGTTTTGTTTGTTCTTCTAACGTATAAATTCTAACGCGCGTATAATCAAATTAGGTTCTGTTTCAGCACCAGTTCTCAAGGTGTTACCAGCTTCCAGACACACTAATTCGTTGAAGAAGCATTTGTCGAGTCTGCTTCGTAATCTGGGCTTATTAGTGACAGCAAAGTGTAATGCTTATATATAACAAGTTCGTTATATTCTGAACAAAATCTGAAACATTTGGGCGATTCGTTTTGCCTTAATTTAATTACACAAGCTCATGCTATCCTACCTTATCCTATTCGTGGGAGACGGATAGCTTTATCGGTATAGTGAATGGGCTAATCATTGAGGTATTCGGATTCGAATCCGGGCAGGGGGAAGGAATTTTTCTCTTTTCCAAAACGTCCAGAATGGCTGTGTGACCCATTCAAGCTCCTATTCAGTGAGTACCAGGGGTACTTCACCGGTGTAGAGTTGCCAGGGCGTGACGTTAGCCACTCACCTGCACATAACACCGTGGTTAAGAACGAGTAGAGCTACTCCCTCTACACTCCTGCTTAGCGTGGACTGAAACTGTTTTACGTTCACTTCATTTTGTATTCTTTGTGTGAATCCGCTTTAATCATAAGGGAATTTTATGGGAATATATATGGATATCATGTCACTTAGGGCCCATCAAATTGGTGATGTGTCATATATTACCATAAACATCAGATAGACGACCGTGAGAACTTCTCAAGTGGGAGTGATATTAAGGATACTTAATTGAATCTCTTGGAATTTTGTGTAATAGCATATCTAAGAAACATACATATAATTATTTCTGGCAGTCTGTTTTGTCTGGTGATGCAAAATAATATGGTGGTAGGGCGAAATATGAAATTAGTCCCGGTTTTATTTTAAATCATTTTAAATATACACGTGAAATTTGTACAGAGAGAGGGAAAATAAATATAGTTACATATTTGATATAAAAAAAAACTTGCTTGTTGCGGATTATAACGTAGCCATTTTTCCAATCTTAGATGTTATAGTTGGGAAATATTGTAGAAATCTATACTAGCGGAAAATAAGCAAAATCTTTTGAAGGTACAGTTTGTCACCTTATAGTTAAAAATATTCTTCCGTCTACCAAACAGACTTTGTGTAGAAAAGTAATGATGATGGTGTCTGTCATGCTTCGCATCGACGAACTAACAACGAAAGCGGATAAGTATAGACAGACAGACAGACTTTTACATATTATAGTATGCGTCCGACTTTCCTTCGTATTCTCTATTTACAAAACCTATCACGTTTCAATAAATCATTCGGGGATATTTCAAAATACGACGGAGCTAAAAACGAGAAACAACAACAAATATAAGTCACGGAAGGCAAAGGATAAATATTGCGGAAATTATTAATATCGTTACTGTCATAAATTGTGTTATATTGCTCTACATTCAAGACACTAAAGATACTTTTAAGTTAACACAAAAAAATTCGCACCTGCTTTGTGTGGTTCTGCAAAGTTTCTGACTACCCCGTCGAAAAAGATCATTAGTTAAGTATGTCTGAAAAGAAATGCACAAAAATTAAGAAATGAGATCGAAACTTTAATTTCAACATAAATTAGTATTTTGGAGGCGACTGGAACATTTTTAGGGTTTCCTAAAAGTGGTCGAATGCGTCCGCATTACGGGCGTTGAACTGAGTTATTCTACCAGAGAGATTCGGAAGGAAATGCAGTGAAAAATACACAAATCTGACCTCCAACAATACAAACACTATACAAATTATTTCATTAGAACACTATGTTCTTACTTAGGACTTTATAGTCTCATTAGTCTCATTAAAAGAGAGAAGAGAATATGTTGCGTCAGGAGTGTGGGGGGGATAACATTAATCCATATTGGGAGGGCATCCTGAGTATGTGCAGCAGACACATGCAGTTCCTCGCTCCCCGCCTGTCTGGCTATTGATTCTTCGTCGCCCGCACGCCATTTCGGCCGACATAGTTTTGAATCCACGCAGACAGAACTAAACTTGCGACCTGTGCAGTTGAAATAGAAGTTGGAGGAGATAGGGATAGACATAACAGGGAAAACATAAACCTCATCACTCCAACAATGACATTAACCATCACAACAACTACCTACTCAACATTCATAGTTGTCTTTATATAGTCTCCACTTCAAGCGATATTAAGAATATTTTCACTAATCAAAATTGCGCTGCTTTGATTTGTTCGTAAGCAGTAACACAGGAATACGTTAATGCTAACAAAAGTAACTTATACGAAAACTTATCACTTGCACACTGCTCCAAACGACAATATTATTTCTAAGAAAATAGAAAGGAAGTATTAATTGAACACGGTAATGAAACCGCCGAAGATACCTGATTGCTTGCTTCATTTTACAACTAGCTTTCAATCATGATCCATTCCACACCTATACAATCTGCCTGCTTGATGTGATTCACAGTCAAAACAAAACACATTCAGTCCTGAAGGCAGTCGAACTGTAATACTACGCACACCGTTTTTGTACACGCAGCAAACACAAGTTGCACTTCAGATAGGAACAATAACGCTACAGTGGGAATCTTAGATTATTTTCTTTGTAGGCAGTGAGTGAAATTGGATGGGTTGGAAATGAACAAAGAGGAAAGAAAAAAGAGGACGAAGGAAGAAGATGAAGAACGATGACAATCGTTTTATCTCCTTGGCGTGTACTCAGAGCCTCAGGTGACCGATTGGCGTTGTCTGTTATCTGTTTCGGGTTTTATATCTTTCGTCGTTTGCTTGCTAGCTTGAAATAGCGACCACAGGGCCACCAAAATATTTCTCGCCTCGGTTATTCGGAAGGTAAGACAAAATACAAGAAATCAATTTCTTATTTTGAAAGGCTTCTTCTTTTCTATTCGAACGTGTTTATTGTTTAGTTATGTAAATATAAAAATGTTGTAGATATTGCCAATTGTATTTCGTGGAGTTAAACTAATACTTTGTGTATTCGTTGTACACATCCGTTCGTGACTTATTATTGTTGTGTAGTTGCTGCATGCCATGAAATCCAGAACATATAATAGCAAGTACTTAGAATTTAATATTTCATCACGGGGTTTGTGTGTTCTGTAAATTGCATGAATTTAGTTTTTGCCCCAGTGGTCGGAAAATATTTGCGTGGTTATTGTAGAATTTTCGTCTTTCACACAATCGCTTTTCGTATACACTGTCCCATCAGACACATGAAAGTAAGTTCCTTAACAAAAATGACACACGTTTCTTGCACCCTGCTTATTATTTGTTAGTTGTGTTGAGGTCTGTATCTTTTTTTCTTTTTTTTTTTGTTTTCGAATTAATTTTCGTTACTAGACGTTACGAAGGGTAACTTGTTTAGGAAACTGAATTTTACGTAATGTCGGATAAGAAGCGTATCAAATTTTGTAGCGTTACGACAAAAGCCGAAACTAACGAAATATCCTCCTATTAGAAAGGTATGCAATTGACCAAATTTACCTACGTTACCCATAATTTCTTACCTTTTTGTAAATTAAAAAGCTCCACATAAATTATTTATGATTTACAGGATTTGCCATTTTGTTTAAAATCATTCAGATTTACTTTCTTTGGAGTATCAGTTCCTAAAACAGACAGACAAAATCACATAAGGTTTGATGTTCCTACCATGGTTGACTACTAAGGCGACAGCCTTCTTGAATGTGGTGTAGTGTAGCTTCGTAGATCGTATCTACGTTCCGGGTGAAAGCTGCTACCTCCACCCTCTATGGTACAAATCGCCAATGAAACTACACGGTGTTATAAACCAAAAATTCCGTTAATTAATATTGAGACACTTAAAATCTATTCACTTATCTCAGTAATTAACCAATTTGAAGCAAAAAATTTTCGTTTTACAATAATTTTATTTCATGCCTCTACATGTTTCGAGCATATGTGCCCATCATCAGGAGGTCAAAATTGCATTATACAGCCTCTGGTATCATCACACATATAGGTGTGATGATACCAGAGGCTGTGTAATGCAGTTTTGACCTCCTGATGATGGGCACATGTGCTCGAAATATGTAGAGGCATAAAATAAAATTATTGTAAAACAAAAATTTTGTGCATAAAGTTGGTTAATTACTGAGATAAATATACTGAGATGCACGGTCAGCAAAACGTCAAAATTTAAAATCTAGTGTTTTTTTTAATGCATTACCGGGTTTAACATTCAAATATTCTGCTCTCTTCCTGTTAATCGCATTTATGTGTTTTGTAGGCTCTCAGACCAAAAAAAACTATTATTTCTATATACAGCATTAAAAGAGAGGTTTTCGAAACGGAGACGGACAGTGTTTACTGCGCGGTACGAACTGGGTCTTTAAATGTAATTCGATTTAATCTTCGCTTTAAAAAGGTAATTATGTTCGAAAGTATTTGTAAATTATATAATTAATTTAAGATAATTTATGTTATTTTACACAAGAATAATAATATTTACCTTGTTGTGTCTGACACCCAGCTACAATTTAATATACTAATAATTTTCACTTTCACCCCTAAACAAGAAGGTTACACAGGTGACTGGTGTAACACACTTGCCGTTCCCTTGCGAAAAGTTTTAACACTGAATCACTCATTTGACGTTCACAAGGCCGTGCATCGTGATATTATTTCTATAGTAAAACCAACTAGATGCACAAATATATCGAATTTATTTTATTTTGGAATAACACTCTACATGTTTCGGACGGTCTTTCCGTCCATCATCAGGAGTTCAAGACTGTACATACAGCAACAGGCATATGTCAAGAAGATACTGCTGTATGTACAGTCTTGAACTCCTGATGATGGACGGAAAGACAGTCCGAAACATGTGGAATGTCATTCCAAAATAAAATAAATTCGATACATTGGTGCATCTAGTTGGTTTTACTATAGAAATAATATCACTCGTCTGTTCTGCAAGTCACCTAAAATTTTAACGGGTAAATGCATAGAAAAGGCGAAGTGACGTCAGGCATATCAGTAGCGCATAGACAATATATTTTAATCGTGTGGAATTTATGTATCAAGTGAATGCGTGTTTTGGCTTAAGAGATAGATTGAAGGTTTTTGCCACCCCACTGTTTATTAGAATATGGTCGAAGAATTTTCGAAAACATAGATTAATTCATTTCCCGACGTAATATGTGATGGCTGAATTTAAAAATGCTTAGTAAATATCATAACTTTCTCCTTAATACTTGCAACTGCATCATTTTCGAATTGACACATCAATATGAACTTTCCGAAAACTCAGGCAAAAACCCTAGAAATGTCCCAAGATAGAGAAGTGTCGTCTTATTACGATGGTCTGTCCCGTTCTTAGGACAGGACCACGAGGTTGTCTTTTAAATGAGGTTAATGAATTTAACTCATATATTCCCTCGCCTGCAGTATTAGCTCGGTACTGAAATTAAATTCCTGTGAAGGATAAGCTGAGAGTCATTGAACTTGCAAAACTATCTCTGCTTTTTTTTTTTTTGTATCTCGGATTTTAATCACATCCCCCTGAAACCTATAATCATAAAGCAAAGTTTAGTTCACTTCCACAAAGCCACTTTCTGTAACTTCCTGTCTGATATAATTTTCAAAATCATGCATTCTTACCAGGCGGCCCCTGCGATGTTTGGAAACTGACGTTTGTGTGAGACTTTTGTCTCTCCACTGATGTCCACTGATGTACAGACCATACCATTCCCCCTGATATAAATGTTAGTACGCAGTGGTGTTGAAATTGTGAACAGAAGTGTCCTACCTCAATTGTGCCTCTCTGCCAGGAAATCCAGTTAGGAATATCTGACTTTATTTCGCTTTACTCTAGTTAACATTTGATATTTGTGTGATCGTGTATCATTGATACAATGATATAAACAACCAACTACATGTGACAATAACAATTTATTAGTAGTTTCAATCAGCTGAACATGTTTCGGAAGATAGTTTCGTTCATCATTAGGAGCATTAGACTGTGTTTACAGCTTGTGGTATAATGCATCGACGATGCTGCCTGCTGGTGACCAGGATGAGGTGGAAATAGAGCTCCACCTCATCTTGGTCACCAGCAGGCAGCATCGTCGGTGCATTATACCACAAGCTGTAAACACAGTCTAGTGCTCCTTAGAATGGGCGAAATTATCATCCGAAACATTTTGAGCTGATTGAAACTACACCATGTGTCTCTTTCCCGTAAAATCTTTGATCCAAATTCATGTCTCTTTCCCGTAAAATCTTTGATCCAAATTCATTTTACTTGCTTCTATAGACCACCTACATGTGTATGTCGAAATCGTATTGAAAGTGAATAACTTGTGAATTTTTTTTTTTTTAGATTTGGGAATGTTTATGTGGTATTATATTTCTAAAAAACGCAGGTTTTGACATATTTTCCATCATTTAAAGCACTACACTGTAACAGAAATAGATATACGTATATTAAGTTCTCGGTTTGAAGACGATGACTGATGGGGCACTGGAGATGTAGAGACACACCTAAATATTTTTTGTGGTAAGAATTGCGAAGAATGTGCGAAGCTTTGACGTTATATTTCATATACACAGAATATCTCAGCAGAAACCTGTAAGCTTAGTCTAATACTGGAAATTAAATACGCGAATTTTAATAATAATTATTATTTAATTTATACTACGAGTGAGATTGACCATATAATACATTTAAATGAAAATTATAATCGTAATTTCTTCTCTGAGCTTTATATTATAAAATAAATGTACATTTTTCTTTGCGCATACTACCAAAGCATATCAGGTAATGCAGAGCGAAACATTCATAATAGTAGGTTGAAGAAATCCAACGAGAGGCAACTGTACGTGTATGCAGATATTTACTTACTGCTAAATTACTCTACATGTTTCGGGCGTCCATCGCGCCCATCATCAGGAGTACATACAACTGTAGTTGCAGCCTCTGGTACGGATCATACTGTCTGGGGAGCAAGCTTCCTCAAACATGACCAAATAAGGGACTCATATGGTCAGGTTTGAGGAAGCTTGCTCCCCAGAGAGTATGATCCGTATCAGAGGCTGCAACTACAGTTGTATGTACTCCTGATGATGGGCACGATGGACGCCCGAAACATGTAGGGTAATTTAGCAGTAAATAAATATCTGCATACAGCTGCATCTCGTTGGATTGCTTCAACTTAGAATTACGATGCACAGAACCACGAATATAAAATTCATAATAGTCTTCTCACATATTGCTCAATTGCGACAAGAGTGTCACAACTCAAAATTTGGCATTTTTGAGTTATTGGTATAGAAAGAAACGTTTACAGATGCACTTTGAACAGGTATAGTGTCATAACGCAGTTTGCAAAACTCACCGCTGGAGAGCAGTTGTGTCGTTGTTGCACTCATAGAAAATTATAGCAATTCAAAACCTTTAAAAGCTTCTCCTGAAAAATCACAAATTTTGAGATGTGACACTGTCGTCGCAAATGAGCGAGATGTTACTTATTTCTGTGAAACCTTAAATGCGACAACACTTTCGTAATACGATAAATTTTGAAAATGGTGTGCACTCTGATAAAACTTTGGGAACCGGAAACATCGAGCATCATTCAAATGTTATGAAACCGGAGGAAAGCTTATACAAAATTTAGATTTTAAACCTATTAATCCATTGATTTGAAATTAAAATTTAATCTACTTTTCTGCTCACCTCACAAAAAGGCCTGTGTTTCCAATCCGCATAAAAATATACCGACAAGCAACACTAGTAAAAAGTATGATCACCCAAAAATAAATGGAGGAGGGGTAAAAATTTTCGTATGATGACGCGATATCTGAGTGTTACATATTAATGAGTACAATTGATCCATATCGAAACGTGTGCGCGCGCATTATTGTGTGCACGATAGTCAGAATCAATTTTCCCACTGCTTGCTGTTAGCAAGGACATTTTCCCCTTCGGTATGTACTGTACATATTTATATCATATAGAGCAACATCATAAAGGTAAGACTGGCTGCAGATTTGGTCAGAGCATCAAAGCTGATTTTTCTCACCAGTCATACGGAAACCAGTAACACGCAGGGTGAGTTCACAACGTTCAGACAGAGAGAAATAAGGAGACAAATGGGAAAATAAGTATTTGTTTATTGTTTTTAAATACGAGTTAGCTTTTTCCAGAAGGTATAGTGACTAGGCTGTAGGCTAGAAGGCCAAGGAAGCGGGGTCGATTGGCTGAATGTCAGAGACTTTCAACACGGCATTCAGAATTTTTCTGGGATGCGGTTCTCCCAAAGCTCAGAGTGGAAAGGACGTAAAACTAAGCAGCCATAATCATCTTGTGACGAAATTAAAATGAACGGAGCCATACCTTCATTTTCACTAAACTCCTCCGTAATGTGGTGCTTAAATACGTGCAGGGACAAAATTTTTATTTTTATTGCTTATTTAACGAAGCCGTTTCATAGACAATGGAGCATCAAGTACGATGTTGATAGTGAATAATATATGAATAATATATTAGAATGGATTACGAAAGAAGCTTGTGGTATTGCGTAACACTACGAAGCGCCTCAGCATATTCTGTCTCAGGGCCGATATTTGAACTTGGTGCCACCCGAATAAAATGGCGTGCTAACCACTGATTTGCGATAGAAAGAAAGCAAGAAAGAGAAATAAAGATAGAAATAATGATAAACTGACATAAAATAGGAGATAAAGAAAACAGAGGGAAATATTGAGAGACACAAAAAGGGGAAGAAAATTGAAAATAGAAAGAAACGAAGGGATATAAAAAGAAAACAATGACATTTTTTGAGCTCAGAAAAATATGGCCATAGTTCCCTGAACTCCCGGACCAAGGTGAAATGACAGGCGATTTCTAAGGTCTTTTTACGTCAGTTGATAATCTCGTATGTGTGAGTGTTCTACACGTATAAAAGCTTCCTATTCTTCGATGAAACATTTTACACCACCAACAAATATTTTTAGAAAAAGTCAACTTTTATTGGAAATTCAAAAATTAGTGAAGAAATGTTCAGGGACATTTTGTTATTAGTTTTTTGTTACAACGCCAATGCGATATTTTTTTCATTCAATGCGACGTACACATTTTCTGAATGGAAGAACAAACAGGAATATATTTCAATAATCAGGAGTGCGAGGAGCAAGGTGAAAATGGCAAAGCGTTGAATTTTGGAAAACTGTATTGTGAGGGGCTGAGCTTATTGAAAATTTGTAGTGTGAAGGGAATATGACTAGGGATAGGCTTTTTGGAAATTAGTTGGCTAATTGAAAAATTGTAGCGTGAAGGGAATGTGACGAGGGATAGGCTTGTTGGAAATTAGTAGACTTATTAAAAAATTGTAGCGTGAATGGAATGTGACAAGGGATAGGCTTATTGGAAATTAATAGGGTTATTGAAAAATTGTAGTGTGAAGGGAATGTGACTAGGGATAGGCTTGTTGGAAATTAGTAGGCTTATTGAAAAATTGTAGTGTGAAGGGAATGTGACTAGGGATAGGCTTGTTGGAAATTAGTAGACGTATTGAAAAATTGTAGCGTGAAGGGAATGTGACAAGGGATAGCCTTCTTGGAAAATTGTAGACTTATAGAAAAAATGTAGCGTGAAGGGAATGTGACAAGGGGTAGGCTTGTTGGAAATTAGTAGGCTTATTGAAAATTTGTAGCGTGAAGGGAATGTGACTAGGGATAGGTTTGTTGGAAATTAGTAGGCTCATTGAAAAATTGTAGTGTGATGGGAATGTGACAAGGGATAGTCTTCTTGGAAATTAGTAGACTTATTGAAAAATTGTGGCGTGAGGGGAATGTGACTTGGGATAGGCCTGTTGCAAATTAGTAGTCATATTGAAAAATTGTAGCGTGAAGGGAATGTGACTAGGGATAGGCTTGTTGGAAATTAGTAGACTTATTGAAAAATTGTAGTGTGAAAGGAATGTGACTAGGGATAGGCTTGTTGGAAATTAGTAGGCTTATTGAAAAATTTGTAGTGTGAAGGGAATGTGGCAAGGGATAGGCTTGTTGGAAATTAGTAGGCTTATTGAAAAATTGTAGCGTGAGGGGAATGTGACAAGGGATAATCTTCTTGGAAATTAGTAGACTTATTGAAAAATTGTAGCGTGAAGGGAATGTGACTAGGGATAGGCTTGTTGGAAATTAATAGGCTTATTGAAAAATTGTAGTGTGAAGGGAATGTGACTAGGGGAAGGCTTGTTGGAAATTAATAGGCTTATTGAAAAATTGTAGCGTGAAGGGAATGTGACAAGGGATAGGCTTGTTGGAAATTAGTAGGCTTATTGAAATATTGTAGTGTGAAGGGAATGTGACTAGGGATAGGCTTGTTGGAAATTAGTAGGTTTATTGAAAAATTGTAGCGTGAAGGGAATGTGACAAGAGATAGTCTTCTTGGAAATTAGTAGAAGTATTGAAAAATTGTAGCGTGAAGGGAATGTGACTAGGGATAGGCTTGTTGGAAATTAGTAGGCCTATTAAAAAATTGTGGTGTGAAGGGAATGTGACAAGGGAGAGTCTTCTTGGAAATTAGTAGACTTGTTGAAAAATTGTAGTGTGAAGGGAATGTGACAAGGGATAGTCTTCTTGGAAATTAGTAGACTTATTAAAAAATTGAAGTGTGAAGGAAATGTTACAAGGGATAGGCTTGTTGGAAATTAGTAGACTTATTGAAAATCTGTAATGTGAAGGGAACGTGACAAGGGATAGGCTTGTTGGAAATTAGTAGGCTTATTGAAATTTTGTATTTTGAAGGGAATGTTCCACGGGAAAGCCTTATTAAAAGTTTGGAGTGTGGGGTAAATGTGGCAAAAGATGGACTTAATGAAAATATACAGAGTGATGGGAGTATGGCAAAGGATAGGCTTATTTGGATCTTAATTGTGAGTACAAATTGTTAAAGTATATGTTTATACTGGAAAAGTGTCAGTTGAAACGAATGCAGCAAGTGTCACTCTTATCGGAAACTTTAAATATAATGGAAATGTGGAAATGTATAGGACTGTTTCAAACTTTTAGTTATTCACCGGAATTATGTAAAAACTGGAAATTGGCATTATACTATCTTTCGAAATCAGGAATGTACATAAAAAAGTAAAAAATGCTAACATCTATAAGTGTAAAAAAAAACTCTTAAATTATTTGCTTTTTGCCCGATTTGCTGTGATTCTATTAAAATTCCTGTTGATAATTTCAAAGGAAACACAGAAATACACCTCTACTGAATACGCAGAAAATCACTGGTGTACATGGCTCGCCGATCGTTGACATAAATCCTTCTATTTCCAACACATTTGGGTGATGATTTTGATAAATGAGAAACGACTGGCGGATTTCGATGCTCATAACATGTAGGGCGGACGGGGGAGGGAGTGGGGCCAAATATTGATTAATAGATGCATTTTGTTTGCACTTTGACAAACAATGTACTTAATACACAATACCATTTATAACTCTCTCTATACGCTTGTTTGTTCGTTATGCTCATTTCAACAAGCGATTTAGAACAGGGACAAATGCATGAGGGCTGTATGACCGGGACACAAACCAAAATGCTGTGATGCTACGTGGATATATGTTGAATTTCATGTGTTGGACAGTGAGAAACAATTCTACATAGCAATCTTAATTAAATCTTATCAGTAACACAGGAAGGGATTACAAATCCCTGTGAGAAAGTCGCGAAGATTACTGTAATCTCGCAAATTGGAATGTTTGATTTACCGTATACAGAAATGTATACCCCTAGAATATTCCGAAATTCGATGTATAGGCGCTAAGAACGATGTTTTCGTTTTAGTTTGACCTCACGGCTATATAAAAATTGCTGCCTTCTTACACGTGACGCCGTTTAGTCTGGTAAAAATTTGCCGGCCATTTCAAAAGTTCTGCGGTTCTCAACATTGGGAGAGATGTATTCATCTAGTCCATCCATAACATGGCTGGGAAATCTGAATTGCCAGACAATATTTGGCCAAGTCTCCAAAAGAAATTCGTCCAACGAATTAGAAGCTGACACTCGGTCACACAAGGACAGGGACAAAGGAAAAGAATTAATTCTTATCATAAAACCAACGAGAGACTAAAATTTCTCAAATTTATTTTTGGAATAGAACTTTACATGTTTTGGACAGGTTTTCTGCCCATCATCAGGAGTCTAGTACTGTATACAGAGCTGTATGTCATACAGGTTATGCTGACTGCTTGCTAGCGGGATTAGGATGGAACTATGTTCCATCCTGATCCATCCTACTAGACTCCTGATGATGGACAGAAAACCTGTCCGAAACATGTAGAGTTCTATTAAAAAAATTAATTTGAGAAATTAGTGCATCTCGTTGGTTTCATTATAAGAATATATCACGATGCGCGGTCCTCTGAATGTCAAATTCGAAAAGAATGAACTTCATAAAACACGTTATTTTCTTCACTTTGTAAAGACGGCCTAATAATTGACAAGGAGCCGGAAAGCGAATCGGGTTTTTACATAGACTATGTGGACTGGAGGCGGTATCGCTCCAACACAAAAGTCAGGAATACAATATGTATGAGCAATATCCTGGCCTTACTGTTTGGTCTAACCAGTATCTGCCGTGAAACAGCGAAATTACAACCCGCTGGGACCTACTCTACTTTCGGAAATTCAGAAAAAACACGGACACAGGGGAAAGACGACACACGCACAAACATTTCCCAAACAATGCCGAGCTGTACTTCGCATGAAACTGTAATGGAGCGGAGCTGGCCGCCCAGAGACTTCTTGTACCTGCGCGCAAAGACACGCGTGTATTTAGCAAACACATACGAATTGCATGCGTGAACACATGCTCAGGTTACGCTGCTACGGTTATTAAGTATTCCCACAAATACGGTCTATGTTTATTTGCTGTTAGGGTACTGTAAGAAAGAAAGTTACCGGAAACTGGAAAGGGTATGCAGTCAAACACAACTATGTCAATTAAGATGTTTTAATGACTATTACTAGACAACTACATGTTTCGGCCCCTACTGGCCATCTTCAGGTTGTCTTCAAGAGAACGTAAGGTCCTACTATATATATTGTGTGCGCACGTGATGGAGAGATCTCTACATCCGGACTTTGTTGCGTAATAAGTGATTTCTATGTTGAATGCGGTGGTACGCTCTGGCTAGAGACACGATACGCTTACCGGAGGTTGTAAACAATTAACGTGGAGATTCATAATTGTTACCCTTGGGCAGAAACTGTGTAAAAATCAATACGAGATGAATATCGTATATGGACAATTTGGTGCGCCTGAAAGTAGACTGAACGATACTAATGAAATAAGTCTTATGTAGATAAGCTGTGAAGGTATGGATTACATTCAACTGGCTTAGCATTTCGTCCTTGAACTTAATAGTTTCGGAAAATTAAACATAAATATTTTGTTCTGTAAGTATTGTAGCAATACTTGTGTTCACGAATGGAATGAGCTTCTCTGTCACAAATTAAAGATTAGGTTAAGTGATCCCGTTACAGGCCCAGTGTGGCCCAGAGGGTGGGTAGAGGTATAGCTCTACTCTTCTATGACCGCGGCACTAGAAGGGGGTGAGTGGTCAGCAGCACGTCCCGGCCGCACTTTACCCCCGGGAGTGTCCCGGTACCCATTTTACAGCAGACTGGGTGGGCCCAGGGCCGGTCTGGACGGGCGGAAAATCCCGTCCCCACAGGGATTCGATCCCGGACCGTCCAGCCCGTAGTCAGCCGCTATACCGACTAACCTACCCGGCCCACACATTAAAGATGAATCATTGCTAATAATAGAAGACGCCACTGAATACATGTAGACAGAAAAAGACTATTCAAGAAGCAGTTCGGAAAATTTTAATGTTCCCAGGATAAATAGAAGTAATTTATTGCCAAAGTAATAAAAAAAACAATTTAGTGGCCTTGGTAAGGCGAAAAATGTTAAGTAAATTCCTTCCAAAGGAAGTAAAAAAGGACGGAGAAGAACTGAATTTTAATTTCGAAATTATATAATGCACGAAGAGAGTTCCAGGAATGTCTAAACATGTGTGGAATTTGAAGTTCTCAGTTGATGAATATGGAGATTAATGTATTCCGGGAAGTTACAAATTTATCCGAAAAATAAGCTGAAAAAGTCAACCTATTAATGCCAGGCACATAAATGTTAACCCTATAGTATAAATACACTGATTCTCTTTCATGTTGTCCCTGATCACAGCAAGGCTCTCACATAAAAAATTCCGTATCCACTGAGACTTTCTGTGACAGTTTTCATGTTCAGGGACACGATAAAATGTTACTTGTATTATAAGATAAAAACAGGCCTATTAAACTATCTAACCGTATTTGTTACTTCCCTAAAAATTTCTGAAAAGAAGGACGGGTTTAATAAAATTTAGTGTCCACATCTTACAATTACAGACCAACTAAACTTGACACCTGTAAGTTCTTGTCATAGATAGTGCAACATGACAGCTGTGCGACATTGTGAAGCAGGAAAAGCAATAGGGAAACCTCATATATGGTCCTAAACTCTTACATAGTAACTAACAAATATTGGTTAAGTTTATATTTTTTGCAGAGCACTATTCCATTGTTGGTACATGAACTATGTACTCAGCTTGATTTTTGGTGTAAATAGGTAATGAGCTATTGGAAACGTGCCTGAGATATTTGTCACAGAAATAGATCGTAATCGCTCTTCTAAATTGAAGATATTTTAGTAGTTGAAAATTTTAACGTGTAATCAGAGAAAACACTAATTTCAGGCTATAATTAATAATATAAGGTAAAGGTACAGTGACCCCGTTATGGGCCCGGTGTGGCCCAGAGGGTGGGTAGAGGTATAGCTCTACTCTTCCATGACCACGGCACTAGAAGGGGGTGAGTGGTCAGCAGCACGCCCCGGCCGCACTTTACTCCCGGGAAAGACCCGGTACCATTTTACAAGAGGCTGGGTGGGCCCCAGGATCGGTCTTGACGGGCAGAAAATCTCGTCCCCACCGGGATTCGATCCCGGACCGTCCAGCCCGTAGCCAGTCGCTATACCGACTGAGCTACCGGGCCCACATTTAATAATATAATGGGAATCTAAATTAGTGGAAATTATGAATACAAGAGGATTAAGATAGCAGAATTTTTAAGTTGAGGATTCAAGACTTCCGGAATGTGACGCCGTGTCGCTGTGCTGTTACAGTGACTGATAATAATACCATACATATTGGAAAACGAAGGTTATTCAGTTCTTCCCAGAACTTTTTATTTTGATTAGACTAACCGAAAGACAAATGCTGAATTGTGAGAGGAAGGCTGGCGGTGTCTGGGACCGACACTGTGCCTGCTGCTGCCGCCAAGCAGTATCGATCTTGCGCCTGTGGTGGGTGTGGCTCTCCTCTGCGCTGCCACCTTTCAATATTTCAAATTCGATTTAGTCTTTCCTGTAGTTCACGAGACAGGAAATACGAGCAGGATACTGAGCTATAAATATAACTAAAAGCTAAAGAAACCTTAAATAAAAAATTGTACAATCATTCACTTCATTACGTAAGTTTGGAAATTTGTCTTTCATGCAAGACTGAAATATGAAATATATTTTATTTATTTAGCAGGTTGTTCGACGTTTCTACATCTTCCTGCGCCCATTTGACAATTATCTTATCTTCTTCTTCCATTTGTCTTCTATTAATTCCTTTTCCCCCAACAGTCCTCTAATCCCTTCCGCCCAGGTAGCTCTAAGTCTTCCTCGTTTCCTTCTTCCTGGTGGGCTCCATTTCATAACGTTTTTTGGTAGTCTTCCCTCTTCCATTCTCTGAACATTTCCATAACATTTTAGTTGTTTAGTCTTAATATCGTCTAAAAGAGACCTTGTTACATTCATTTTTTGTTTAACAATAGTGTTCCTAATTTTGTCCTTCCTGAAAATTCGAGCTGATCGTCA
>Ga0131853_10006939_pt1 | contig 20462 bp, 17 predicted proteins | sample TergutLab28metaG_FD_92764 | JGI IMG/M metagenome (GOLD analysis project Ga0131853, IMG submission 92764) | Labiotermes labralis P1 segment gut microbial communities from Petit-Saut dam, French Guiana - Lab288 P1 (version 2) (version 2) | ecosystem: Host-associated > Arthropoda: Insects >...
ACACCAACATGCATCCTACCAGAGCAATACAACCCATGACATAACTCAACAAATAAGTCGCAAACTACTGAGGATGGATGCAGTGAAGCAATGCTTCAGCCTGCATCCGGATACCACACCACCCCAGCCAAACCACAACGTAACACCAACACACATCGAACAAGAGCAATACAACCCATGAAATAACTCAACAAATAAGTTGCAAGCTCCTGAGGATGGATGTATTAACATCCAAAACATGTTGAGGATTAAGTAATGAAATAACAAAGCAAGTGACATCAAGTTGGTCTCTCCTTATTCAACTATCAAGATGATGCACGGTCTAATAAACATAAGATTCACATATACTTACTCAACAAAACAGCGGTGCAGAATGAAGTTTCTACTGATCACAGAATCCCCTAAAATCTTCATCACTATTATCACATTCATCATTAATATTGTTATTGTTCAAACTTTCACTTTTATCAAACACTACATCATCTTCAGTATCATCTCGGCCATTACAGTTCTCACGTCTCTTGACAGACTTCACAACTGTCTCTTGTTTCACAGTCCATGCCTCTTCACAAATCTGTAACACCAAGAAGTTGTCCCAGCAAAATCAGTGATGCCATGTGCAAACACCCATCTTCTCGCTTCAAAAATGATCAGTTTTGTAGACAGAAATTCCGTTGTTTCTGTGGTCTGTTATCCAGGTCTTCACATTGGCTTGTAGGTCAGGCCATTTTGCAAAATGCTTATGAAAAGTGTTTCTATTCTTCTCTAACTTCTTTAACTTATCCTCTTGCCTTCACCATTCATGTACCATTTTCTCGGTTGGAGGTGGAACAAAATGCTTTTCAGTTATCCTATTATCGTGCTCTTTCACATATTTTATCCCATTTAGTTTGAAACCTGCAGTATACGGAATCCTCATCTGTTTACTGCACATTCCAAGAACAAATTTATTATCAATAAACTCATTGTCACTGTGTACTAGTGAACAACTAGAGCATGGAACAATGCAGCTTTTTCTCTCCTTCCAAGGATGAGTCATATGATAACACCGTTATCCCTCCAGCGAAGGTGGGAATCAGTTCCTCTGTAGGTCATATTGACACACCTTTGGACCATAAAATTCAGGACAATTTTACACAGTATTTTTCCAGTGGGGGGGGGGGAAGGATCTCATGGTCTGGAAAATAAGTACACTGTGAGGTTCCTGACTTTGATAAAGTGTGAATATGTTTAGTTGAAATGGCAGTTCTCAAACTTGCTTGACCACAAACCAAAAACAAAAATCAAATGGCCTTTGTGACCCAAACGATACCAGTACCTACTCATCGCCCCCTCCAAAACTTGCCACACTCTCACAGCAAACTACCAGAAAATGTTTAGCACAAAATTTAGACATAACTGCTCAACTTCATAAAATTTTAGTTTCTCCTAAATAAAGTTAAACTGTTGAAAGGGAAAAAGCAGTTCACGAACTACTGCACTTATGTGAGTGCAGTGTGGGCCACATTGGTTTTGTGACGTCCGCAGTCTTCTCCAGTTACATTATATAATCAATAATGTGAAAATTCATATATGAATATGCCTCATTACATACAGAAAAGTAACAAAATTGAAGCTACACAAAACTTATTACAAAGTCTGTGCTACTAACCTCATTAAGCGTATCTGGTTCCAGCTTCGGCCTCTTTGCAGGAAGTGGATCGGCTACAGCTGGGCTAAGAGATGCGGAGTTGTCCCGTGAGGCAAGTGGATGACCAAAATCATCGCAACCCGGTGCAGTATTAATAGCTGCCACAGCATCCATTTCTGCCTTCATTCCCTCAACTTTCACTGCATCCAGTAAAGCTGAATTTGTATCACTGCTCACAGACATACGTCTAATGTCTGATGACTTCTGCCTTGCCCTAAAATGGCGAGGCTTAAAAAAAGAAAGAAAAGATACCTTACGAGTTGAATTTGATTGTTTCCATCCCGTTGTGTACATGTAGCAAATTTATTGAATTGAACCGTCTTTACACAGCATACAAATAACAGTTGCAAATCTGCAACTGGTTAATTGAGCGACATGTTTCGGCCTTGTTCGGCCATCATCAGGCTTACAAAAAGATGGAAGTACAGCAGGAGGAGGACTAACACAACATCTGAACCCATCGCAAACATGTAACGACATGCAACTACAACACCATCATACCAACAAGAGATAACTATCTTTAGCATGAACTAATAGCTCCCTGAAGATGGTTTAAATGTAAACCAAAACATGTCGGAGATTTTAACTATTTTAACGAATTAAAGTTTTATAGTGTCAAATGAAAAAGTGTGCATGTGTTGGTGATTATTGTGAATATTGTGAATAAGGTACATTCGTTCGCTATACCGATGGGATCCCATGGTTTACATTGGTCTTTACGTCTTTTTAAAAATTATTTACTATTGATTAAACGATATAATACACTAAAATATAAAATGTTATGTAATTTTAATATCCAGACAATCAAGTGTATACACAATCGACCGCATAACTCACGTCCATCCCTGCTAGGATATTAAAATTACATAACATTTTACATTTTAATGTATTATATCATTTAAACAACAGTAAATAATTTTTAAAAAGACATAAAGACCAATGTAAACCGTGGGATCCCATTGGTATAGCGAACGAATGTACCTTAATTAACACCATCTTTTGTAAGCCTGATGATGGCCAAACAAGGTTGAAACATGTCGCTCAATTAACCAGTTGTAGATTTGCAACTGTTATATGTATGTTGTGTAAATACGGTTCCACTTAATAAATTTATAACTTAGGTGGTTTGTGTGCACTTCTCAACATTAATTCCAAATCACCAATTATCACTACACATTCACAAACATGACAGTAAACTTCTTGTCATGTTCAAACTAACCCTCTGCCACCAGAATTACGTGCTGACACAAAGACTGGGGTTTAAATAAGCACTGCATAATGAAGGCAATAACTGGCCATCAGCAACGGGGACATTTGGCATTTGTAGCATCACACTTCGTATCACCACTAAGCGATGCTGCGTGCCAAAGAGTTAAAATCTATGTAATGTTTGTCCACACTGGGCTTAACAAGAAACCTCCATTCAACACAACTGTATGTGTGAAAGGTCCAGCACAATGACTACAGTTCCTTACAAATTTCATTTAGCTTTATATCATGTACAAATTGTACCCCTGTGCTGTATCTTGTGTTTATTTATTTATAAACCCCTTTGTTTTAAAACTATTGACTGAAGACTCCATTTTATGTTAAGCACAATTTTCTTCATTTTTTAGTCATTTTACAAGTTTCACAAATTATAGATCACTAATTCAACCCACACCACACATTTCAGTGTACCAAAGGTGAAAAACACGGGTTGTTTGCAGTGGTAGGATGCATACTAACTTTTGAGAAACAGTCATATGTAAGCGACCAGAAATTTCTGTCGCAATGCAAAAACTAAATTTTAGGCGCATTAGTAAAACTGTGAAAAGCGACCATTAGCTTCATCATGGCTGTCTTCATGGAACTCTGCTACCAATGGACGGATTTGCATGAGATTTAACATTTGCGGATTTTTAAAAAACCTGTCCATAAAATCCAAGTTTCATCAAAATCAGACAAGAACAGAGGTTACTTTACATGAAGACCACTATACATTTTTTATCGTATCTCACTCATTTCTTCTCAGAATGAGAAATGTTTCAGATAAAGGTTGTACAGAAAATCAAAAGATACATTTTGTGTTCAGTAACTCTTTTTTGAAAATCGTGTTGTTTGAGATAATGTGGAAAAATGCTGTACAGTAGGGCAGGCCATAGATGACAATATGACGCATACACATTTCATGCTGGACAACTAAGGCTACAAATACACACTCTCAGGTTGTGTAAAACTCACTGCTCTTCCAGTGTAACAGTGGTTGCACGAACATGCCTCAATGTTATATTATACACACACTGCCTATATTTTTAGCATCTCACTTGCTCATATTAACATGATTACACAAAACAAATAAAAACATTATGTAAAAACATGCAAACTGAATGTGACCAGATGTTCTGGAGGCGACCACCTACACCGTAAAAATATTTAAATTCCTGTTGTCTGAGATTCCCAATCGTTATACGTATTTTAAACAGTGCCAACATTTTCAGTACACGTACTGACGTGGGACCCTTAAAAGACGTTGGCACCGCATCCAACAGATGTGTGACTTGTACCAACACTATGCACATGGCAGAATTTTTCCCAGTTAAAATTTTACATGTGGCATTGTACTGCAAAAATGTTACTATACGCACACCATGTTACAAAAGACGAACTGGAACACATATGATAATCAGGATGCTGTAAACAGTTAACCTGACGAGGCAAAATATAAATTTGTCATTTTCTGCACTACAGTAACAATGTAATTATGTAAGTGCGGAGTTCTTACTCTAAGTTTCTCAATAAGCTGAAAGCACCAATGTAGAAAAATATATATTCTGGGGACACTCACCAAACATATATTCTAATAAAATATACTATATAGAATATTACAACACCAAACCACTAACCCTGTACTCAACATTCTTCCCCTCCTTACAGCACTTCGGACACTCCCAACTGTTCGGCAGGTCCTCATTCACAACTCCCTCCATACCAGGACACTGCAAAAGGAACAATACCTATTTTAAACTTCACAATCCTATAGAACATAACATTCACCTAAGCTTATCAACAAATACCTACTGCAATGATCACATTTAAACTCAACACAGAACAATCAATATTCCACTACAGCCATGAAACTTACTTACAACCAAACTTACAAAATAGCACAAATGACTTTGAACAGCAGGTCACACAAATGCTTTTCAATTTTCTCAAAAATATTTTTACAGGAGCCACAGTGGCATATTCAGTCAAGGCTCCAAGCTAGACAGTCTGGATTCAAATCCCAGCAGGAACAAGAGATTTTTCTCTTCTTCAATACATCCAGACCAGCTCTGTAGTCCACCCAGCCTCCTATTCAGCTGGTGCCAGATTTATTTCCCTGGGGTAAAGCAACTGAGGAATGAAGTTAACCACTCACCTCCATCTAGTGCCAAGGTTATGAATGAGTGGAGCTATAACTCTACTCCCCTGTATGCCTTCATGACACGGACAAAGTAAAATGTATGATGTATTTTTACATAAGAAAATGGTGAACTAATTTTATGACACATATATCTCGACCCTTCATGAACAAAATTAAGATGGGTTTCCACAATTCTCTTAAAAAATGGTCACAGTTAAACAATGGCTGTTTTCATTACTCTATTCACAAGAGATAAGACTTGAGAGGGCTGAATCCATTCTACACCCTCCAAATTCTTCTTTATTATGACCCATTTTAATATTAACTTGTATACTCTTATTGGTGGTGGATGGGATGGTGTAGTTGGTAGTGACTTGCTACGGGATGGACGATTCAGGTTTCGAACCTCAATGGTGATAGATTTCCCCTACCTGCCTAGACTGACCCCGTGGCAAACCCAGTCTCCTGTACAATGGGTACTGGAGGGTAAAACAGCCAGGGCATGGTGTTAACCACTCAATGCCATCTAGCACCAAAAGAAAGAGTACAGCCATACTTCTTTTCCCTCTGTGGGCTTTCATGGCCCATTATAGGGTGAACTTTACTGTTTCCCCACTGAGTTTTTCCTTTTCAGGTGTTTCAACTGAAATTCTGAACACACCTCTTATGTCCCAATGCACGCTACATGTCTGTTCATCTCATCTTCCCTGGCTTAATTAAGCTCACTGGGATATTTAGTCAAGCAAATTAAGTATGGAGCTTCCATGAGAAGGTTCCACTTACTTTACATGCATAACAGTTCTTAAGCACAGGATATTACTGTGTAATGTCAAATCCTAACACTCATCCTGCCATTTGATATTATTCTATTTAATGATATTTAATCAACTGCTTAGGATAAGCAACACTAAATTATAGCACCATCAGACAGACTTAGAAATGTACTGAGAGTGGGTGTGGACCATTTTAACCTCTAAAAGGCTGGAGACTTAATACCCAGTAGCGTAAGCGAACCAGAATTTTTTTTGGGGAGTTGAACATCTGTTGCAACAGTCAGGGTAATTTTCAATATCTTTAAGAGTAATAAAGATAGACTGGCACAGTATATTGCACTTATTCAAGTAAAGCGTGATGGGCAATGCTGTGTGTATCGCTGTTTATTATAGAATGTTTTCAGGCAGTACCAAAAAAAAAAAAAAAAAAAACTTTCGCAAAGACAGAAATTTTGGTAGTATGTATTATTTCATTCACTTCAGCCTTAAAATCAAGCTCCTTTCTCCTGAATTCTTCTCCCATGTCCTGCAAAAAGGTTTGTGTGAGGGTTTACTGACAAAGAGGTTTACACAACAAGGAACCTGACCTGCAAAAAGGACTGTATGTTTCTCAGTATTTTTACCAGTACCCGAGTCATTCAGTGTTCGTCACACAGTGCAGTGTAATTATCGCTCATGAAATTCATGTTGTATAAAAACCATGGCTCATAGGAGAAATCTCCCTCATGAAGACACTAAAACTGAACTCATCTGTGACACTGATTCAGATGAGTACGTTCGAGACACAGGAATCAGATAAGGATGAAGATTATGACAAGGAAGGACAATCATCACCACCAGGGTAATACAAACCCTTTAGGAAGTGGGGACTGAGGTCTCAGGCTGACCAGACATATGTCCACCAGTTTACAGGCAGTGATAGAGGAACAAAGCAGAAAGAAGCACCACACATAATGATTTGTCACCTCTGTGTGTTCTCATGCTGTATTTAACATCTGTTATTTATGTGCTGTTGACAGAGACTAAGATACACTATCACCAACATTTGGACAGACATGACAGAACACCAAACCCTCTTCCAGACATAATAAATCCTGAAATGTTTCTGTTTCTAGCAATTACTGTATAAATGGGCCATAACATATGTGAGAGACTGAGGGACTATCAAAGGACAGAATAATTTTTCTCAACTTTCTACCGGAATACAACACGAGATCATTTCTTGCACATCTTATTATATTACTTACACTTCACAGACAATGACAGTACTCAACATGAATGACAACAATTATGACAGACTGTGGGAAATAAGAGAAGTTTATGATATTCTCAATGCTGCATACTCAAAATTTTACAATCCTTCTGGACATCTGGCATCTGACCAGGTGATTTGTACTTTCCAAAGGGAAGGTTGCATTCAAGTGGTATATCCCAAAGAACCACGAACGTTTAGGAATTAAACTTTACGAACTCTGTGACATTCAATGGCTACACATTTGGCATGGAAGTGTACTTAGTGAAAGACAGAAAACAGACCACAACAAACACGACAGTGACCCATGCTACAGTGTAATAATGATAAGGGTAGAGAGGCGTGGCCACAAGTTATATACCGGCAATAACTTTTCTTTTCCTGATGATTTAACAAAACAGAAAATAAAATGCTGAGGTACGGTTAGACCAAACTGCAAAGGAATGCTAGATGACTTCAAAAGCAAGACACTGAAAATGAAACAGGGTGACATCAGGGACAGGACAAATTGTGACATGACAGTAGTAGTGTGGAAGGACCAACGTGATGTGTAAGTACTGACAAATATGCATTCGCCAGCAAAACTTAACTTCTGTGATGAGAGTGGAAACGCTCTGAAGCCGGCCAATGTGGAAGATTTTAATCAACATATGGGTTACGTTGACAAAAGTGACAGAATGGTGAACAGCCACTATCAGTCACCGTACGTGGAAATGGATGAAAAAACTGTTCTGTCATCTCCTCGTCCTCAAAATTCTAACAGCCACATTTTCCTGAAGTCCAGTGGTTCTAAAGTTTCATACAGAGACTTCACACACTGACACATGTCAGGAATATGAAAGAACTTGCTGGACTGCAGCCACACCCACTACAAACTGTAGGTAGGCCATTAGCTTTGTGAGAAGTTGTCAGCACAGGCCTACTACAACCGAAACAAGGATGGACTGTGTAGCGTGTCATGCCTGTACAAAGAATAAATGCCAAATTCAAAGTGCAAAAAGTGTGACACTGGGCTGTGCATATCACACAAAGACACAGCTCCAGGTAGAAAGTGACAACATTGGGTTCTACAAGGAGATTATCACCTACAGAGAACATTTATTCATAAGGTATAGAATACTTTCTATATCAAGTAACATTTTCTGACAACATATCATGTACTTTCTTTCACGGTTGTCACGTTTCATTCTTGCACAGAATATCTAAGAGAATGTACAGCCGACAGCTTTCAAATTGTTTGTACACTTGGAGAAATATATTATGAAAACATACTGTATTGTTCTTTGAGTAAAGGGACAGGCTAGAGCAGCGAATAAAATATACAACTACTACACAAGGGATCAGGGTTCAGTTCCCAGAAAGCACACAATTCTGCCACACACACACAGATATATGTTCGTCCTACCAGGTTTGTGTTTGACAGGTACCATAGGTATCTGTATGTACTGGTGCTGGAGCATATAACTGAATACATATCTCTCAACAGTGTTGAATAAACCACTGCATGGTATTTTACCTCCACGCCCCTACATAACCCCATGGCATACAGCACAACTGAAAGATTGGTTTTAAGTCTGCAGTAGGTCTACATAATATTTACATTCACATAATGTCCGGTCACTGTTGTATTTAATGTGAAAAACCTACATACACGTTTCTGAACAAAAATATCTGTTTTGGCTTCAATACCTATACAGAACAATGGAAAGAAGTGTCCATTTCAACGCTTAAAGGTTAAGGTACTAACCCAGGGGTGCACAAATGTTTCAAAATTCTAGGCACTAGATCGGTAACATGAAGAAGTTCCACACTGATGACCCACAAAGGTCTGGTGGCAACACGTAACATTTAGTCATCCAGGCAACATGGCACCTGAAATCCGTGCACTCCTATACTAACCCAATAATTAGCTGGACAGATTAAACTACCAAACAATGTCAATCCGAAAGCGGGTATTCAGCACGAATAAAAACTGAAGTCCTTTCCTGTTTGAAATAGGGAGTACATACTACTACAGCTGGATAGATCAAGTAGCAAATACACACTTACAAGTTTGGCAACACAATCTGGATGGATAATCTCGTAACAAACACTGCACTCCATCAGTGAGCTGGGAATTTCCCTGTTCATCTTCTGAATTGGAATGACAGGTTGCTGGCCCCAACCATCAAGTCCACAACTGGCACATGCTGCAGTAACCGGGAGCATTGGCTGCAAGTAACGTTATGTTCTATTGCAGTGTTTTCAGCTACATTTGAAATACCATATTTTCATGAATACCCCACTAACCCATATGCCTGAATGAGACAGACACACACACACACACACACAAAACTTTTTAATGTACATTTAGTGAAATCTTGCAAACACACCTGTAAAAGTACAGGGTGAGTCTCTCACTAGAGGCCTCAAACTACTGTCTATGTATACAGTCGAAAAGCACGGGTTTCTCGTTTGTAAATACTGGCAAACATGTTCATTTATAGCATGCCAGACAGCATTTTGAACGGAATTTCGTGAAAGACGTGCACCATCGGGTGTTGCATCCAGAAATTGGTTAAAAAGTTAGAGACAAGGGGAAGCCAATCTAACGCCTGCCGACTTCTTTCTTTGGGGCCTATTGAAGGGCAAAGTGTACAAAAATATACCCCGCACAACCGAACAACTCAAAGATGCTATACACCAAGAGATTCAAGCCGTCAACATTGACACTTTGGGAAAAGTATTCCAGAATTTGGAGAAACGCATTCAAGTGCGCTTCGATGTGAAAGGAGACCAGTTTCAGCATCAATTATGAGCAGGTCCTGATTTGCATTGTTCCCGGTCTGTGTATATAAATTTTCAAGTCATTATCTCAATAACATAATTTTTTATAGACAATGGTTTGGGGCCTCTAGCGACAGACTCTCCCTGTATATAATACACAGCCTACACCAATTTGAAAGTTAGATTCATCGATTTCCACCGCAAACTTGTATATTCCACAGTGCTACTGGGTGACACTTTTTCTGAAATAGTTTCATTCAAGTGGGACATAATTCCTAGTTCAATACAACATACAGGAACTATGGCTTCTGACTTACACATCTAAAATGTTTTTCCTTCACTTCAGAAACCACTGTTACATTTTCTAGGTAACAACGGAATTTTCACGTATTTGGTATCTTGAATTATTTACAGTTTTTTACTGCACAAACACACACACGAATGCACACTAAAATTCATTAGATACTTATTCAAAATACCTGGGGAACAAAGGGCCCGTTTATAAGGCCTAGGTGCATCAGGACCGTAAGGTCTCGAACCCAATGTTAATCAATTCAAAATACCACAAAAAATTTGAGGTGTCATTTCCTTTCCAAGAAAGCATGATTTTGTATGCATTCTAATATAATCAAGTCCAATGAGTGGTAAAATTTCAGGTAATACATAATTATTACCTACAACAGACAGTGATTTGTATACAAATATAGAACACACTCATTAACTCTCTGCATGCCCACATTAACTTCATTGGAAACACGTAAAGGTAGTCGACCTTGAGAAAATAACAATAGAAGCTGCTAACTCCACAGGTGTGAAGGGCATGAGAAAACAGACCATCTGCTAAAGGAGGTGCCAATTGTGCCTTTGTATGAGTGTATGTTTTGTGTATAAAGCAGTTACTGTGTAATTTAGATATTTAGTATTGTGTGTATGTAGTGGGATATTCACTATATTTAACATGAGGACATCCCTGTTACAGTAATTACACAGGTGGTGAACATGTATGCCGAGATGGATATACTGCACAACAGCAACATACCTGTAAACACTGCCTCATGATGCACGTCTGTTTGGCTCGGCCTGTACCGCCAAACTTGACCATATCCAAGCAGAACGAACAGTCACCACAGTCACTCCGCTGACAGGCCTCACACTTCTTGCATCGTGTTCGTCTTCTCCTTGGTCCTCCTCCACCTTGATTCGTCCCACCCTTACCTCCTGCACGATGTTTTCCCTGCTTACTGCCAGGTGGCAAAGGTGAACTACGGTTACCTGAATTCTTAGTCAGAGGAAGACGTCCACCACGATGCCTGGGCTGAAAGGGTAAAAAATTTAAATGATGACGTAAAAGGTGGAATGTAAAACAGAATACAAGTTAAACTGTTGAATCTGAAATGCTGCTATTAATTCAAACAGAGCCATATAATTTCTCATACTTCCTCCAACAAGTTAATCTCAGGGTAAATACAAAAACCATTTCCTTCTGATTCTATGTAGTCATATGTCCAGTACATGATCCACTTTGCAACTCTGTCATTTCAAGAATACAGGAAGCATTAGGCCCCACGACATAAAGAAGTTAAACAGAACTGCATGCAGATGATAAATACGAGGGGTGGCTGATAAGTAATGCACACAGTGAAATATTTTGCTGACGGAGTAAAGTAGCGATGCGCGCGCATTGTGTCCTTGTAGCCACAACCCTCCTGCACAGCGGTGCAAAGTTTCATTCCTTTCTCTACACTGGTTCTAAAACAGTGCGTGTTAAACATGGAGCCGTGTCATGGTGGTATGTCAACGAGATTGAAGCAACATGCGGTGACTGAATTTTTAAGTGCTGAAAACGTATCACCAGCTGAAATTCATCGCCGTTTACAAGTTGTGTATGGTGAAGACACAGTTAACAGTACTACAGTATCGCTGGGCCGTTAAATTTTGTGAATGTGAACCAGGTCGTGCCAATATTGTTGACCAAACTCGCAGTGGAAGGCTGGTTTCTGTGACAGATGATAAGCATCAAAAACAGGTTGATGAACTGATTAAGCATGACTGCCATATCACCCAGAAGCAGATAGCAGGTAGGCTAGGAATGTCTAAAGAAAGAGTGGGCTATATCATTGGTTTACTTGGCTACACAAAAGTCTGTTCTCGATGGATGCCACTCATGTTGACGCTGGAAAAGAAACAAAAACGTGTTGAAATTTGTAAAGAACTTTTGAAGTGCTATCGCGAAGAGGGAGATCAATTTCTTTTGAATATTGTTACTGGGGATGAGTCATGGATTCATCATTTTGACCCTGAAGAAAAACAACTGAGCATGGAATAGAGGCACACTTCACCTCCTCGCCTGAAAAAATTCAAAACAATGCCGTCTGCTGGCACAATTCTTTTTTGACTGTTTTTGGGACTCACAAAGAGTTTACATGACAGAATTTTTGGAAGCTGGGAAGACTGTCAATTCAGCTCGGTACATTGAAACAATAAAAAACCTACGGCGGAGGGTGTGTCGAGTTAAGAGGTCAACATCACGGATTTTGTTGCTGCATGACAATGCAAGACTGCACACTGCTCGCGTGACAGTTGATGCTCTGGAGATGCTGAAGTTTGAGTATCTCTCCCATCTGCCCTACAGCCCTGACTTGGCGCCAAGCGATTTCCATTTCTTTCCTCACCTCAAGAGGGACCTCAAGGGGACTCATTTCACCTCAGATGATGAAGTGAAGCGAGCTGTGACGTCGTGGATCAAACAAAGAACTGAATTCTTCATTGACGGCATGCGTAAACTTGTTTTACGGTGGGATAACTGTATTGAATGACAAGGTGACTACGTCGAAAAATAAGTATGTCAATTTGTAGCTAAAATATTGTGCTTTACTTCCTACTTTCGTTTGTTTAAATACTTGGTCTCTTTTCCTAGATATTTCACTGTGTGCATTACTTATCAGCCGCCCCTCGTACAAGATAACAGACAGACCTGTTCTAGTAAGCTACCAGCATCAGATTCAACTTTCAACAGCTGGGAGGTGGACATTTAAATTTTGTAAAACAACACCATTACAGGAAACAAAGAAGATAAAATTGTGAAATACAAGGCATTTTGTGGGAAAAAGAATGAAGATTGTGCAGCAAGTTTTAGAAATGCATTAAGTATCCTTGTTGCCTAACACACAAAACGCGTTGTTTGGCTTCAAGACGCGTGTCTGTCCCACGCATGGAGTGCCAGCTGTTAAAAGTTAAACAAAAAATGGTTCCACTTTTAACCCTTTACACAACACACTGCTTAATTTAAAGACCCAGTCCATACCTCGCAGTAATCACTTTTCATGTCACTTATAAAAACCAATCAGTTTATGCTCTAAGTGGCACAAGTTGCTGTTTGTTCACAAATAAACACAAAACATATAAACACAGTGTGGGCAGAGAGTACAATTGTTGAAGGATAAACCTGTTAGTGCATCATGTAACCAGTAGGATTTAAAAGGTTGAAGCATAAACCTTACATAGTGAATGACAGAAGGTTCTCATGTAAATTGTCAGAGCAGTGAATGTGCTAAAGACATGCAAGCAGGCAGGCAGTAACTTTACACCTGAAGATACTCACCATAATTACTCTGTCAGACTGATCGGGCGGTCGCAATATAGGTTTACCAGTGACAGCTGCCTCTGGACTATCATATCTGTGCTGTTCTACAAGAGTGCGGACATCTTTAATGAGGGCAATAGGATCTCGAATTAATTCTGGCACATTCTTCTTGTTGGTCGGTAATGAATGGAGGAACATTACAATGGCTTTGAGACCATGCAGCTCCTGTAATTCAAAATTCATACATTCCAATATGGTTTGGAAATCTGTTAGGCCCTTACAACTGTAAAATATTCATATGTATAAAAAAAACCCCCCCAGTGCAGCCAGTATAGTGATTACATTGCAGACTGGATAATCCTGGGTTCAAAACCCTGCAGGGGCATGCAATTCAGCTCTACTACAATACGTCCAGATCAGCTATGGTGCCCACCCAATCTCCTGTTCAACGGGTACCTAGCACTTTTGCCCCAAGGGTCCAGTGGCTGAGGCATGTGCTGACCACTCACCTCAACCAAGTGCTGATGTTACAACAGAGTGGTGCTATACCTCTATCCCCGCTGTATGCCTACATGGTTTTGTATACAGACTTAACCTATACTTATTCACATGTGACGACAATGTATACTACCATCATGGTAATGATGGTAGTATACATCTGCATTAACCTGATGTGATGTCACGTACCATCCAAATTAAGATACTGTTAGCATAAAGAAGAAGGAAAGCAGCAGGTGGTTGTGAGCCTCCTCTTTTGTTTTAAGGCAAGCCATCAAAGCCAGGTAACTCTTTGGAATACAGACTAAATGCCAACAAACTGACTTTGCACACAACATTCTTCTAACTAGCCATTTAAATTTCTGTGCATGGTTTACAAAACAGTGTTAAAATAATACGAACCAAACAAGATTAAATAATGAAAGCGGTATTTTGTGTGAAATAAGACAGCGTTATTTTTGCATGTCTTACAAATGTAGTAGGTACTGTCAGGTCCTAACTTACATAAAATAAATTCTAGAATGCAAAAAAAATTTCAGTTTATTTTACTTACACATCTGCTAAGGAAAAATGTATTTATCCATATTTAAAATGACCCTCCAGAAATAATACATCTACCAAGATGAAACATTTACTATTTCATACCCGTAACCCTTTAATGCTGGAATTAAATCCCTCCGAGCAATGCAGCCTGCCGAGATTTTTTACTGGGGATTTTATATTTTATTGCTTACTCTTAGGGGGAAAAAAAAGCATCTCACATCGAATTTTCCTTCAAATTTAACGAAATAAAATTTTGCACTCTGTTTATGAATTGGTTAATCCGGGAAAAAATGTTCACCTATATTTATAATAAATTTATGCCTGTGAGTTGCATGCATTATATAAAATGTGGTGCAAGTAGATCATTACTGCATTACTGACATAATGCTGGCTGCTGCAGAAGGGCTGTGGCACCTTCGATCACTGTTTTATCACAACGCACAGTATTCTCAAAGAGGGTGATATATTACAAATTTACTTTTGTGTGATATTCCACAAAACAAGGCACCACGCACAGGCCCGCGTCACATCGGCGAACTTACACACCGTGCCCTTTCTTTGACCACGAGAAAAACACAGACGGCAACGCACTGGGTTGATGATTTTGCTGACCATTGTTTGTTATGGTTACTTCTGCTGAGGCTTGTTGCTGCTGCTGCTGCTGCCACTGTTGTTGTTGTTGTTGTTCTTCTTCTTCTTCCTCAAAATAATCTTCATCACTAGCCTCAGCACCTGATTCTGAGTCGGTGTCAGCAATCAGAATTTCACTGATTGCTTCCTCCTCAAATTTTATTATTTTTCCAGCCATTGCTCGAGACCCACAATCGTCTGCCTCGTTTGAACTACTATGTATGATGGGGCACAGTTGCAGAAACGTAATACCAGCGAGATATGAACTTCTTTTACAGTGACAGCAAAACAGATCTACAGCTACGATGCGACTACTGTATAAAATTCCAGCTGTTCGAGGGTGCCCAAGACATTAGATGGACAGCTGTATGTTGCATGTTACTACCCCACAACCCCTACAAATTACCCCAGCACTACAATAGGTATATCTGTGGCCCTCCTGTAGTTGTAAACATCGATTTTTATGGATATCTCCAAATTCTGAGCATTAGTTTTGTCTGTTATATGCGTACAGTAATCCACTGACAACCTTTCTGGTCAACAAAGTTTGCTGCATAGACCAGTGTTGATATTTCAACCCCCCCAGTGAGCTCAAGTGGCAGCAATAAACAAAGCAAGCAGTGTCTGAAATGTATTACTCAGCTGGGACAAGATTTGCAGTAACTGTGTGTTGACATTATAAATTAGGTTTGTGGAGGGGGTACATTCTGGCACCATAAAGAAATCCTGACCTTCAAGGGTCCTGCGTCTTAGCAAGCCACAGCAGTTTATCGGACAGGAGTGAACAAAATTCCTCCACACGTCGACTCAGTGTCTGTGACGTCTTTGTAAGTCGTTCGGCATTAAAGGGTTACGGCAAAATGTTAATGGAAGCATCAGTAAGTAATTTAATGATAATCTGTGTCCTCAGACAGGACTCACCTCTCTAACCGGTGGCATGAAATTTGGTATGGAAAAACACAAATGTTTGTAATTGCTTGTCATGAAACAAAACTTATGTGCATTTCCCTACCTGTGGCGTTAAATGAATATGCATTTCTGGTGTTTGTGGAGGAGAGTTTTGAGGTTTTGAAGTGTCTGACCCAGGACTCCCTGTGCCTCCACCACCTCCTTCGTCCAAGTGAGAACGTCCCAGCAGGCAATGAACATAGCGCTCAAGCACATACCACAGCATTTCAGTGAAAAATGGGTACCGGAATTTCTGTGGAACCTGCAAAAAACAAAGTGTTTCATACAGTACTAATATCAGAATGAATGTTACAGAAATAGTGTGGATACATGTGCAGTGAATGTGCAATTTGTTTGTTAGAAGGCAACCTTCACATCAACTAACTCTAATGATATTTTGGTACAAATAAAAGAATTTTATTCTATTCTGTAGAGTTCTAATTATGGTATATCACACTAAGTACCATCAATTTCATGGGCTTCATTCATCATTCACTGGCTAAAATACTCCCTTCCACCCCCACAAAAAAAAGAGGAAATTAAAACACAACACTTTGGAGACCAGCTCTGCTAAATTTGTAATGTTAATTTTTAAACATTTAATTATCTGCAATAAAAACTATATTTATTACAATGGTTAAGCTCCTAGTAGACTGCGTTTTAAATGTGATGGCACACGTGCAGAAACCAGAATTCGTCTTTGAGCGAAATGGACGAATCCATTTAAATTAGCAAGGGCGTCAGTTCAATCGACTACTGGCAGCCGAGGTGTGTGCATCAGTGGTAGTAATGCTGGATACACCATGTTCCACAGTAGTGTGAAGAGTACTGGCTACCCACTCCATTCGCCAGTTTCCCCATCACTTCCCCTCCCATGCGTCACCTTGTGCCATCACATTTCAACTGGACTCTACTACCAGATAAGAGGAAAGAAAAATGAAATAAAAATACCCCAAAAAAAATGCTTACCTAATAAAGTATTGTAATTCCTATTGCAGTCAAAGTTTATCTTAGCGCCTAGTAAAGTTTCAAGAAAACTTGCATGTCACATACATGTGTGGTGTCTTCAACTTGTGCAGTCTTCAGCTGTTTCTCGATTCCAAAAGAATGAAGAAAATTTCCCCCAAAAACAAGCGAGTCTAGCGGTGTGAAGACTGCATGAATCCAGCCAGTGGGAATGAAGAAGGTATTTCCAGCAGTTAAAGTCACTCGACCACATTTATCCACAGTGTCACCAAAGAATACGTCCGACTGCTTTCCTGACAAAACCCAGTTTTCATACAACTGGATATTCCGTTCTGTAGGAGGAATCAACCAGAAAATCTGTAATAAAAATGCATCTTGTTATGACTTCCAATACTCTTTTTCATCAGTGAGAAAGAATATCCAAGCCATAGCCATTCAACTTACCTGATTAAATTACACTAAAATTATGCTAACAATTGTGTATTACCAGTTCAAATAAGTGTCAGAATATGTGTGCATACACACCATATAAGCAGAAACTCCTTATGCTTATCAAAGTTTCATGAAACAGAACATTTAAGTTTGCATGGCATGAGACATATACAAAGTTCAGTTACTCATGTAAAGGCAAAGTAATTAAAGGAATGGCAGACGTAAGTCCGACAAGCAATGTGTAACGCTTGTGACACTGACATAATATAAAAGCCTACAGCACTAACTTCCTTGTTCAATAACAGATAATTATTTGCAGGTGAAAAGCAACATCTTGAAGAAATGCGTGTGCTACAGTGCCCCTTGTACCACCAAACCCCTGGAAAGATTTCATTGGTGGAGGCACATCTGCTTTTTTAAAACAGGTTATGAAAATGTATAGAATATTTACAACATTCTTCTTTCATGTATCAAGGCAAAGCCCCTAAAGTTAGGGCTCCACCAACAAACATATGTGCACCTCAATACATTCTGCCACAACATCACTATCCAAGACCCATATGACATGCTTATAAAACAATAAAAACTCATACGAATTACACATCCTGATACAATATGTTAATGTAATGAAACAATGAATATATGAGTGTGTATGGTATTACTGTATCATTTGTACTAGAGATTAGTCAGTAAGTTCTGACAAATGTTTAAGTACTAATAAAATACTGCATGTATACACTGAGAGATGTGGGATACTCCCCCCCCCCCACACACACACACACACACTCTCATACATGACCTGTGTATGTGGTGGTCCAGAAAGATAATGCAACAGGGAATAAACAAGAGTGACCAAGCCATACATATCAGTACACACTGTCTCACGGCAAACTGTTACTGCCTGAACAACAAGCGAATATCAAGAGCAAATATCAAATTTCGTGTTAAAGTGGGCAAGACCGGGGCACGGACAGTACGCATGTGAGATGTCTACCACAAGGAATGCATGTCCCAACCACGCATCTACAAGTGGTACTGGCAGTTCAAAGCAGGATGGGAATCACTGGACGCAGATGAACGTGAAGGCATACCAATTACTGCACGAACTGACAACACCATCGCTCATGTCAGGAGCATCATTTGCACAGATCGTCACCTAACGGCCGATGCTGTTGCTGAAAAGTTAGTGCAGTCACATGGAACCTGCCACAGAATACTCCATAAGCAGCATGTGTGTCTACATGGTTCCAAAAAATCGCGCTGAAGAAGAGGTGAATGAAAGAGCCATAATCAATGGTGATGTCAACAGCATGGCAGATTCTGAACTGAAGATGCTGGACAGAATAATCACAGGCAACGAAATGTGGTGTTACCTTTACGACCCACAAACTAGGCGGCACAGTTATCATCCTGACTTTGCCAAAGATCACCTTGCCCTTTGCTGACAGATCAAAGGGCAAGGTGATGCCGCAAGTCTTCTTTGACAGCAAGAGCAATGTTTATCATGATTTCATTCCACAAGGCCACACTGTGAATAAGACAATGTACAGGGACATTCTTCACTGTCTTACAGATGATATCTGCTGGAAACACCTCGAGTTGTGGTGAGCAGGAAAATGGGTTCTGCACCACGACAATGTGCCCGCAAACAGTCTCACCTAGTTAATGAGTATCTGGCCAAAGATAATATCACTGTGCTTCTGCAACTACCACATTCTGCTGATCTAGTCCCTGCTGATCATTATCCCTTTTCACAATTAAGATAGCTCCTGAAGGGATAATGATTTGCTAGCTCTGAAAACACTGAAGCAGCCACAATAGCAGGGTTGATTAAGGTAACAAAGAATGGCCTACAGGATTGCTTCCAATGGTGGTACCATCACTGACAAAGGTGTGTAACGGCCGAGGGGAGGTAATGCAAAGGTGGTGTGTAACGGAACTCCCCATCACAGGAGTACAGAAGTTAAAGAACTATTCTCAGATCTTACCGACTATGCTTGTTAGTTTCATCTGTGATGTGCTTGATGCACCTACTGTATTCTTCAGCCAGTCACACTACTGGCCCATTCTTTAGAAGAGAATATGTAATGGGTTCCAGCCCTTCAAGGCCCAATGTACATAAGCCTTTTTAAATGGCCCATTGTGCACCCCTATTTTCCAACCTTTTCTCTCTAGGAAAGAACTTCAAGTGCTACAGCCTTACTAAAAGCCAGGGTTGATCTTGGATGAGTTTTCCTAATAATCTCTGGGTGCGGCTTACTGGAGCCAAGAAAGAAATATCCAAATGTGACTACAGCATCACAATTATATAACATTTTGAAAGACAACTCAAATTCTTTCCCACTCCTGTGTGTGGAATAATCATAAAATCCATCACAAGCATATGCTTTCTCACAGTGTTATGGCCAAACTTGGTGCCATAACCCCATTAAGTTACACATAACAGAAGAATGTATCAAGTACAGGTTCTGGTCCAACATACATGTTGACAGGGTCCTCCCTTACTAAAAGTGCCTTTCAGTTCCCCTTATGGAACACCTACAAAAACAAATGCTCAATTTCCAGAGCCTGCTAGTCCACGTCTCTTCAAGTTCTTAGTATAGAAACCCTCCCTTCATATTCCTCTAAGAGAGAGATGCTCCACTTCCAAAGCCTTCCTTCACATGTCTCTAGGAGTCCCCAGTACAGAAGCCCACCTCCCCACCCAGGTTCCCCTTATGGAGCTCCTATATATAGAGTTGCTACACTTCCAGAGCCTTCTTGTACACAACCTTCAGGGTCCCCAACATGGATCCCTCCCTCCTGGTTCTCATCGCAGAGCTCTCACTGAGAGATGCAATGTTTCCAGAGTCTTCTTTCACATACCTCTCAGAGTCTGTAGTCACACAGCTCCCCCCCCCCCCAAAAAAAAAAAAAAAAAACCCCCATTTTCCTCCCCGTCAAAGGGGGGACCCACCCACCCTTCCCCCCCCGAGGCACCCACCCGATAAAGA
>Ga0131853_10006940_pt1 | contig 20462 bp, 11 predicted proteins | sample TergutLab28metaG_FD_92764 | JGI IMG/M metagenome (GOLD analysis project Ga0131853, IMG submission 92764) | Labiotermes labralis P1 segment gut microbial communities from Petit-Saut dam, French Guiana - Lab288 P1 (version 2) (version 2) | ecosystem: Host-associated > Arthropoda: Insects >...
AGCCAAACCACAACGTAACACCAACACACATCGAACCAGAACAATACACCCCATGAAATAACTCAACAAATAAGTCGCAAGCTCCTGAGGATGGATGTATTAACATCCGAAACATGTTGAGCATTAAATGATGAAATAATAAAGCAAGCGACATCAAGTTGGTCTCTCTTTAATCAACTAAGTTCCCTGTCTTTAAGCACCCTACCAGCAACGAATATCGGATAGTGGTGTTACAGCTCCGTTCATTCTTAACGTCTGCCCTAGGTTGTGGTAACCAGTCAACTTCACATCCCGGCCAGTTTACCTTCGTGAAAAATGTCGAAGTACCCACTGAAAAGAAGGCTGGGCGGATCCTACAGTCGGTGTGGACAATTTACAAAGATAAAACCCTGCTACCCCTGCCGTAAATCAAATGTTTCATCGGTCATGCAGCCCGTGGCGTATGGCTGAGACAACCTGATGCTAATTCTCAATGCAAGGAAATACATGGACATTTCTGGGACGCAGGGTGAAACCCATGCGACGTCCATCAGCACTCAATGACACCAAGTGGTCATGTCATCGTGTTGACAATAGCTAAATAACAAAGGCACGAAGGCGTTTTCAAGTGACCGGAACAACCGGGACGTCACGGGTAAGTAGACGGCGACGCCTTGCGTCTGTAATCTCTCTGCCAGACTCTTAAATACAAGGAATAGATTGAAACGAAGAAAACAGTGGGTGGCCCTTAATGGACAATGCAGTCATGATGAAAGCCCAGAGCACTGCGACAATGGGAAGAAAAGAAATACGTTTCGAGACTCACTATTCTTTAGCAGCAGCCACTATAACGTTCATGTTCTGAAGACAAGTAGTTTGAATTACCGACTGGTATTACAATTAACCTTTTAAAGTTCAGAGGAATTACATCAAGAAGCTGACTGCCATGTAGCGTCTTCGGTTTCATCAGATTCTTAAGGCTGAGCTCCAGTTATCTCCCTAACAGTTTTCACCGGCTAATCTCCTGAACAGACAAGGACTGTGTTGAGGTTCAGGAAATATCTGTGTATTTATACATACTGAATTTAGATTAATGAGAGTCCTCAGAAGTTCAAAAGCATACAGAATTTACTTCAGACTGTTTTGGAATAACAGAATAATATACGAAATGCACCGATGAAACTTTTTTTCAAAATTTTTTAGATAACTTGCCGCCTCCATTTGCTATGAACAAAGAATCGCCTGGTACCTCCGTAACTTCGGTCCTGTGCTGCCAGTATACACGGCCTCACACACCAAGCAACATTAATTCTTAGTTGAAACGTCTGGTGAAAGACGATTTGGTTGGGTTTAGAAGGAAGCAGCCGTAGTTTGAACGAGAAGCTATCCCAGCATATGCTTGGAAAGTCTGAGGAATATCGCGGGAACTCCCCTAAGAATTATCAGAATTCCGTCCGGGATTTGAACCAGGCTCCTCTCGGAAAATAATTCTAAAATTTATACAGTTACACCAGCCCTCTCGGCCTAGCACAAGCACTGGAAGATTTTGATAGGCATCTAACTCAAACTTTATAATCGCTAATTATAAAATATCTTACGTGCCCAGTTACCCATAAGAATTCGGGGAGTCATTTTCTTTCAAATATCCCCTACACCGCAGCTCGAAACACCAACAAAGAAAACACAATAGCTGTGAATACTTGGGGATGCGTTACCACAAATTCGCCTGCCTTCCTCTCTATCCCACTGCCAACTCTGTACATAAACGGGAAGTTTCACCCTTCAACAACACAGCCAAGTTATCCCATAGAGGGAGGACAGAGTAGCAACTGCTCTACCATGTCGTAAAACGCAAACAGCGCCATCTCCAGCCGTTGGAATTCAACTAACAGGGGAGTCGGAATGGGACGTTACGGGTAGAAAGACAACGGCGACATCAGACGCTGCCTTGAAGACCTCTTCCGCCTCCCAAACGTCTCCGCGACGCTCAGTAGCAAATGGACGTTTAATACGAGGAGAATAAGACAAGAAACAATCTTGCCACTGTATGAATTAGCCCAGCAAAATGCGACTCAAATTAAACACTTTACTTAGGTATTTCCTTACAGACTTAAGCTCTTATCTCAATGCTTACAAAATTGCTTTGTAGTTATTGTGCAATGTAAAATCTTGCCTACGTCAACGTCGAGGAACTATTTACCAGCAGACGCGGGGTGAAATCCCACACGACTTGAATTTTCAACAACACATCTCAAACCGAAAGAAAAAGATGTCCGTGGTTACTACTACGTCACCACAACCAAAATATCTTCTAAGCAATCGCTTCCATGGAGCTAGCGGTACAGTACGTTACACAAGTACTCTAAACTGCCCAATATTTATTCCTGTAAAGATATTTGAGTCGAATTTGTATCACATTTTTTTGTGACAATTAATCGTAACTAATTCCAATGAGCAGATTTCTTCTTGAGAAGCTAACAGGTTCTCAGCTAGTCAAGAAATTCCCTGCATTTTACGTAACCCGAAGGTTCATTACTGCAATCACATGAACCCGCCACCTGTGTCTATTCCGAGCCAGATCAATCTAGCTCATACCTTCCCAACCCACTTCTTGAAGCTCCGTATTATTATTATTATTATTATCATCCTCTCATTTACCCTACGTTTTCCAAGTGACATTTCCCTTACGATTCCCCACCAAAACCCTGTATGCACGTCTCCTTTCCTCATACGTGCTACATGCCCCGACAATCTCATTCTTCTTGATTAAATCACCCGAAAAATAGTTGGTTGGGAGTACACACCACTAAGCTTCTCGTTACGTATTCTTTTCCATTTCCCTGCCACCTCGTCCCTCTTAGGCCAAAATATATTTAATCGTAACTTGATATTTGGCTAAGTCAGATTAAGCAGTTGAAAGTAGCAATGCTTCAGGTGCACTAGGAGTGTGACATCACGATATATCAAGTTACAGCACTAAATGGGAGAGGATTTCATACAAATCGTCACTCTGCTAAAAGACTGACCGTATGGTCTGTTCACAATTTCCGTTATAGTCGTGCCGAATATACAAATGGACAGCTGTAAAATTAAAGTCATTAAATTTATTTGGGCGAAAATACAGCGCCAACAATACAACGCCAACAATAACATCCCCAAAACCAATCTCCTTTCACAGAGTAACAGTAAGCTAAAATTAATTTCATTCTGCCTGTCTATTGCACTTGATCGCCTAGTTTGGAGGGAATGACTGTCTTGTCATTAGTGTTGGTTGGCGTGTGGCCCTCTCAAAGCAATTCAGAATCAAACAATCACGGGAAAGCACAATGAGCAGCAGTAGTCGATTGTTTGATCGTCTGATTGTTGAGCCCTGGGGATAATTATGTCGTGAGAAAACAGATGCTTCCCCTCTTTTGGATTACTGCAGGCAGCAAGAAAGTAAGCAAGCCGACAATGATTGCAGTCCACCCCTGACGTCCTATCCTAACCCATAACCCAGTTCCCTTCTACAGCAAAGTAATCAAACCTGACAAGAGTCCCAAATCATCTTGTGTGTTTTCCGCTTTCCCTTCAGAACACCGCAAGAAAGGATTGTGTACCCTCCGAGACTGAAACTGTAGACCTGACAGTGATGGAAGTAATGTCCAGATATCGAAACACGTCACTATGAAAACAAGCTCCTGTGTTTGGGGCAGTCTGCACACAAGTAGCTGTAACCACACAATTTCGGAAATATTAACACCAGGACAAGTCAATGCAGGGTCCGAAGAGATACGAAATGTAAGTGCAACACAGCATCGGGGCAAATTCGGATCTTTGCATCATCACTTCTCTGGTTAGACTGAACAGTCCTAAGTACCTGTTCTGACAAATATAGTGTTAAGGATAATTTAAAAGAATTATGTCTACATATTGAACCAACATTCACAATATAAATACAGTAGTAGTTAATAGCCTACTATAAACGTACAGAAAGGAGCAGAAGTCAAGTCAATAATATAAAGAGCCAACCAGATGCAACAATAGTAATTTTATTAATAATTTAAATCAGCTCACCATGTTTCGGGATATAATTTCGCCCATCCTCAGGAGCACTAGACTGTGTTTACAGCTTGTGGTATAAAGCAACGACGATGCTGCCTGCTGGTGACCAGGATGAGGTGGAACTGCAGTTCCACCTTAATCTGGTAACTAGCAGGCAGCATCGTCGGTGCATCGTACCACAAGTTGTAAACATAGTCTAGTGCTCCTGAAGATGGGCGAAATTATCTCCCGAAACATGTTGAGATGATTGAAATTATTAATAAAATTATTATTCTTGCATCTGGTTTGTTGTTTATATTATTGTATCGATGATGCACGGTCACATAAATATCAAATTCAGAAGTCAATTCGTCGGTAAATTTTTCGGTTGTCGCAACCGCGACCAAAGATGTTGTATTTTTGCCCTCTTTGCATCAAATTCTGCTTTATGTAGCGCTGCGTTATGTTAGATGTTAAACCATTTCTTTGTTGTCTCCAACTATGGTGTGTACCTTTTAATTATCTCGTAAAAGGCATGAATTTTGAGAAGAATAAGTTTGACATAAAATGGGCCTTGGCTTTCTTCACATTTTTTTCCCCACTTCTTTTACTTAAATGCGAATTAATCGACATCATATCACACATCACACTTTGCCGCAAAAACGTACGTATTATGTTTTTTCATATTTTAACCAAAATTTAATCTAGTCTAGAGATTTAAAAAAAAAGGACCATTTATAAAATTTCAAGAAATTGTGTGCAGTGGGGACAGTGTTGTTGCGTGAGACAGACAGACAGACAGACAGAGAGAGAGAGACAGACAGACAAAACAGGCAGAATTTGACCCTCATTTTTTATGACTGTTTTGCCAACGTAGCTACGAGTAGAAACGTTTTTGATCAGAGAATTATGTAACGCGTACTGAACTAATGTAAAGCATAAAATCAACAACGAACCTACAGCAAGGGTGTGAAATTTGCATGTGATTCCACATCGTAATATAATGGATAACAACATATATTTTAAAATCTAATACGTGGAATATCGTAAACGTGTACACAAGTGAATATTCAAATCTCTTCTAAGGTTCAAATAGGTCTCAAGTCATTTCTGACAATACGGAATAGGAATTATTCACCCTCACTGCGACAATGCCAAAGCAACTTCGAGTCTAACGGGACATATGCCTGATAAATTTGGTGATGTCTTTCATACATTGTAGACTTAAGTAGAACACGGCAAAATCCTCTTGCATTTCGCCAAATACACAACAGTATGCACGGCATCATACCCCGCAATACTTGCTTGGTCTCTTCAGCAATACCGTTCTAAGAACCACACATACATACTAACATCACATGGCTGTCTTAATCATCAAAATTAGTTTCTCGACCCAAAGACATGCCTGGATAAGCAAATGGAAAGGTTTTGCAGAAATATAACGCATTTAATTCCAGCATCGCCAAAAAGCTGAAAACACACATTCTGTGTCTATGCTGTAGCGCATCCTTCTGCCCAACTGCACGTTTACCTATTACACAAACATGAGAATTAGGGAGCCATGAAATTCGTTACTTCGTGTAGCCAGGAAGGAAGGTCTCGTTCCTCTACACTCACATTGTACCCGAATCGCCATTTTCAGCAAATAATCTCATTTGGACGCCATTGTTAGTTGTACGGCAGGCGAGAGGCAGGGAAGCCAGCAGGCGCGCTGCAAGCGAACCAGGGAGCGAGGGAGGGAGAAGATCTAATTAGCACGGAAAGCTGATCGGTAATTACTACGATTAATCAATCCGTTTTCCATTTATGTGTGCGTTGTAACTAGGGACCTTCTACTGTTCGCTCATACCAAAACCACGTAACTACCCCCACCTACTAGCATCCCTTTAGTCGATTGTGTACCCTGTTTCCGACGGCTGAAAGGGCACGTAAGGGTAACGCAGCACTAAAGGGGATCTGACCCTACGGCCTAGAGGCAATCGAGTACAAATAAAGTCTAGTAAATGTCATTAAACAAACAAAAAAAAAACAGTCGTATTAGTTACGTTGCTGAAATACAAAAACAGAATTAAACAAATTTATTTGTAACTTAAGACTGTCTGCCACACGTGTGCTGGGAGAAACATCAAACATCGAGCTGAATAGATATTTATGCATAATGCAAAACTCCGTATCATAGCTACGTTTTCAATTGTTGACTCACAGACAATATTTCACATAATCTATAAGAATATTACATAACTGCCTAGGTACCAAATTTCATATGCCTATCTCTTGTGGCTTAGTAGCTTATCGTCACCAGACCGAACGCTATATAACTTCTTCCCATGTCCATTATCTTGCACATTATACAAAAAAAATTTTTTTTGAAGAAAATGACCACATTTCTACATGATATATTACCGTACGGTCACATCAAGACCTAACAGTAAAACCACCCAGGTGTTGCCTCCTTCCCAAAAATTTCGCGCCTCCTCCATGTTGTTATTACTGACTTTAGAAATTTACAAGTATGGGATTGGTACAATCAGGACGGTTGATTTAAAGGTTTAAACGAGGGAACACAAAGGCAGAGCAGGGCAATCTTAAAAGCTTATTTTCGGAAGGAAACTTGGCTACAAAACAAACACGTGGAAGTTACGGCGTCGAATAAATAAAGGTTTAATGTGAAATTTATAGATACAAAAATAAGTAATCACATTCCCAGCTAGAGTTAATGAAGGAAGCAGATTTTTTGTCAGTTAGCCATAACAATAATCACGATTACATATATTTCTGAGCTGTAACTACCGTTGGCATCACTGCTGTTAGGACCGACACTCCATTCACACCGGCCCATCATATATTAGACAACGCCGTCTAATGGTGAATTCAAGGACACTGGTCTTAGTATAAGGAAAGAAACACGGATGAGCTCATTTCTGATTCCGCTAGCCAGCTTTACACTATAATATATTTACACACACGTATCTAAATACTACTGCCACTCCCACAAGACATCTACTGCGCATGACACTCAGTTTGTCACTAAAGAGGGACTATGATGTCACAGCCCTCCCAGAATTCTTTTCTGCAGACGATTAACTCTTTAGGCTCGAAAGGGCTCTGATGGATTGTCTGCCATCACTCCACGTCGACTTAGCAACGTGATTTGTGTTCAATTAACACACTGACACGCCAACCTGACTAAAACATGGCTCGAGATTTCTTTCTTGGCAAATGTTTTTAAAGTAATAAATTCCCAGCAAGCTATTATTTTGGTTGGTAATGAGGCAGCAGGTACCTTATGTACCGGAATGAGAAGAAGGGGGAAGAAGGAATTTGTCGTTTGCCAAATACTACTTGATGAAGACGAGCCTGTTCTCGGAAGTGAAAAACACTTTCAAGAGTTAAAATATGATCCGGCACGTATGTGGTAAGTGTAAACACAACCAGCAATGGCGCAAAAAACGTTGGGGGTGAATTCACTACAAAAACAAGGAAATTTTGTACCGGGAAACGTAAACCAATCTGTTGAATGCAACGTAAAAAAAGGCGAAGTCCCTGTCCAAGCAAAGAAATCAAACATGAAGGGTAGAGTTATAGTTATAGTTATAATTGTTATTAACTTCGGCACTAGGTAGAGGTAAGTGATCAAATTCAGGCCCCGGCCAATTGAACGTTGGGAAGGAATCCCGATAACCATTGAATATGAGGCGTTTTGGAGAAGAGATAACTCTTGCCCTGCCGGTATGGAACTCCGGATCATCCAGCCTGTAGGCTAGTCGCCATGCCAACTACGTTTTCGGGGCTCCAATCTTTTGAAAGAATTTTTATAAGCACACACACACACATCACATAACACGCACATCACACACACAAATCACAAACACACAGTTTCAAAATTGCCCAGTGAAGCTCTTTAACAGAGAAGTCGGTAACTTATCTAATTAGTGCCAAACCAATATCTCCCAAAGAAAGCATAATTCATATACAAGAAAACGCTCCTGGATACCTCATTCAGTACACTGACTACGGCAATAGCTTAACCGCGGAAGATCAGAGGTGCTATTCCCAGTATAGGCCGATTTTTTCTCTTCTCTGTAGCGCCGATAAAGACCGTTGGCCTCTTCTGGCCTCTTATCCACTAAACAAATACTGACAATCTTTAAGCCAGATGTAAAGCAGCCAATGAGCCAATTCGGAAACTTCATTCCATTTAGGGTTCAACTACGACGGCATACAACTGTACCTGCACTCCATCACACGTCTTCTTAGCGCGGTGCCTAAACGGACAAGGACGTCTAGAGATGTGAGGTTCTCACAGTGGTGCAGCTGAAGAGTCAGGTCTTCTGGAATGTTACATTGTGTCGTTGAGTTTGTAGTTGCCGACGTTTCGAAAGTTCGTAGCCACTTCATTTTCAGGGTCAAGTCCTGCATATGAATGTACTACGACTCTTCTAAAAAATCGGTATTCTTTGATACACCGCAGACATGGTGTAACACTCCAAGAATTTAATCTTCAAGGACGCGGAAAATTTAATTATCAATAGAGTGAGACAGTTTCAAACCAAAATACTATATATATGTCCGATTATAAGGGAAGTTTTTTTTTCTTTTTATTTCGCATATAGCCGCACAGAAAGGTAATGAGTGCCTTAGAAGTGAGGCATTAGATTACTTCCCAGTAACACAAGTGCATATCATTTCATAACAAACAGCGACTAATACGGCAAGCTGTAACGCTGTAATTTACCACTAAATATTCCAGTGAAAGCTATATTATTAGTTGCAGCGAAATGTTTTATTAATTTTGTTATACATTTTCTACGGGTTTTTCTTTTCAAATATTTCAGGGGGAAAAAGGTATTTACCTTATATTCGGGCTTGTGCAGTAGTGGCAGCAACATGGCGGGACTATTTTCAGAACAAGAAGTCCTAATTTATTCCCATGAAAGACTAATAAGGTGATATTCTTTTCACAGTAGAATGCAGTTTCCTTCCACACTCCGTGACCTTATCCCTTCTAATGACGAGATTTTTCTGATACAATATTAAATAAAAATCCAACCAGATGCAACAGTATGCAGTCTGATTTATTTTACTGCAAAATCGCTCTACATGTTTCGGGTGTCACCGCACCTATCATCAGGAGTACTAAAAACTGTAACCGCAACCTTCGGTACAGGTCATAATACTGGTACAGCTACTTCCCTCCAACGTGGCCAGGTCTGGCAACATTGGAAGGAAGTAGCTGTACCGATATTATGACCTGTACCGGAGGCTGCGGTTACGGTTTTTAGTACTCCTGATGATGGGTGCTGTGACACCCGAAACATGTAGAGTGACTTTGCAGTAAATAAATATTTGCATACTGTTGCATCTGGTTGGATTTTTATTAACATTGAATTATGATGCATGGAACCATGTGCTTAAAATGTCTGATACATAGTTCCTTTATCTAGCCCTTACATTGTATTGTAAGACCCACACAAACTGGCCTATTTGCTTTATAAATTTATGAGAATGGCCTACATATAAAATTTCGCTAACCCCTCCCCCCCGTGCAGAAAGGCACTTTAACACACACGTATATGTGTTAACAGGTGCCACCTTAGGCCAGCGCAGTATCTACTAATGCGATCCGTTTCCCAGTTTCTGGACTTGCTAGACGCGGCACAGTAACCTGCGATATAAAGGCAATTTGTTCCAGTGCCTTAATTAAGCACGAAGTCATAAAGACGTAAGGAAAAGCTGAAGCACCACATCCATATCAACCTCTGCACAGGTTGGAGAAGGACCGTCGTTAGCTTCGGACCCCGGACACTTTACAACCGGCAGGTATCAGCCGGTATATCAGCCGGTAAAGTTTCGATAGGAGAATTGGTGGAATTCAAACCTGGTCTTTTGGAGAAGGCAAAATAATCTGTTGCCCCTTCAAGGACGTGAACTCAAGACTTCCTAGATCGTCCTAGACTCTAATCTAGTCACAGTAAAGGTAAAGCAATCCCAGTACAGACCTGGAGAGGGCATGAGGGTTCCAAGAGGTTGAGGCTCCCAGACTTCATGACAGTCGGCATATGAAAGTGGCAAGGTTGTCAGTCGTACGCACCGGCCACCTTTACCCATCAGGAAATATTCCTGGTACTTATTTCTGTTGGAGGGTGAGTCGACCACAGGGCCACAGCGCGGCCGGAAGGATGAAGCCAATGAAAAATACGATGGACACCATCGGAAATCGAACGCGCGACCTTCCGGCTTCTAGAATAGTGCCTCAACCAACCCAGTCACAGCAGTGCTCGCAACTTTCTGTTTATCGCGTTAAATTACCTGAGAGCTGATTTGTATCAGTTACAAACACACGGTCACTTCCAACACAGACATAATGAAGTATCCGAACTGTAACAGGGTACAGTAATCTTATTTCAATAAAAACATCCAATTATTATCATGGATAGGCAACTTATAAAATCTCAGAATGAACTTGATTCGCATTAGGGGTATGCGGTGGTGAAGTTGGTTGAGGCACTGCGCTACGTGTACAAGCACGGGTTCGACTCCCAATGGGAGAGTGGGATTTTTTATTACATAATCCTTCCGGCCGCAAAACGGCCCTGGGGTCAACTCAGTCTCTAACAAAAATGAGTACCAGAGGTATCTCCTGCGGGGTAAAGGCGGCCACAGCGTAGGGCTGACAACTTTGCCACCTTCATGTGCCGACTGTCTACACAGCCTCAACCTCCTGGAGCCCTAAGGTCCTGTTCAGGCCCTTAATGGGATAGCTTCACCATGACACTACGATCAGACGCGTTCATTTACTGCATCTGTAGCCGGAATAGCTCAGTCGGTGCAGCGACTCGCTAAGGGCTGGATCTGTTTGGGGTTAAGATTTTCCAGACACACCCACACCGGTCCCGGAGCCCACCCAATGAACTGTACAATGCGGACCGCGTCTCTTCCGGGGGTAAAGCGGACGGGGCGTGGAGTTAAACACCCATTCCCTTCCAGCGCCAAGGTTGAGTAGCGTCACAGCTATAACTCTCTCTCTCCTCCATGCCTGCTTGGCAGGTAATAACCTTTTAATGTATCTGTCACAGGAAACTCTATCAAAACGTCACACGAAATCACCCAGAATACTTATTTAACAAATATCAATTCGACTGAATTCGTGGAGATGTTGATTTGATTTTGTGTATAAAAGTAAGTGACAATGCATAACGCGTGCAGTGGATTTCCGACGCCAGATTTAATAACCATATTAACATGACGTACAGCAGCGTAAATGTAAAATGTTAACTATGATATTCACTTATAGCCTTTTACTCCACGCTTTTTTTTTGGCTAGAAACATGTGCTACGACAAAAATATTGCAATGACACTTTATTCAAACGCTACAAACGTAAACCGCAGAGTTACAAGTGGAAACAAAAAAATACCTAGCCAACTTGAGCAGCTATCCCATATAAAATATTTAATACAAAAACAGCCTGTTTTATTACACGCATTTTACCCCCCCCCCTCGTGTAGCATGACGACATTTTGTTTATTTTGTTTATTTTTGTTATATGCAGTTAATTGGAAGCGCACGGAACACCGACTCGTATCACAGGGTGCAATATGTAGCAGTGCATTCTTTATTCTTGTCTGACGAACCAAAAAAAAATGGTGGACAAGCTCTCCATAGTGCTTTTCCTTATTTAAAAAAAATGCCCTAAATTTTATATAACATACATCGTTTAGTCTTAGAGATAAAGGTCGCCCGTTAAATGGCGCAAGATGTCAAATGATAATACTAAGGGCGCCTCTTAGTTAAGTCTACAATTCACACAAACTTTGACTTCGAAGATACGATTAGTTAACAGCATTTGGAAGACAAAGTCGAAAGTTTAAGGATAATATTAAAATTAATCTTAAAGATATGGAGACACTGATTGGATCAGTCTGGCTCATGACAGAGACCGGTGGCAGCCTGTAATAAACGTAGCAATATGCCTTTGTATTGTTACAGGCAGGTAAATATTTTAACCAGATAAGCGATTATTGGCATCTCTGGTACTGAAATCTATGGAGGATGTTTATTCAAAAAGCTTTCATATTTACTGAAAATTCGGCAAATTTAACTCACCAGTTGTTGACTTGAAGAATTGTTAAGCCTGTGTCCTGCGCCAGCTGTTTCTTTTGGTCTTCCGAAGGGTAGGGATGCTGAAATCAAATGAGAAAAATATATTTTAGAAGGCAAAGACAATTGAGGCATAATTCAGAAACACGTGTCCTACTTCTCTGTAATCAGACGTTTAACGTCTGTGAAAGAAACTAGTGGAGAATTGGAAATGAAGACTCCTGGGAAAGAAATAAACAAGTGTAGAACTTTCGTTATGGCCATGCACTGAATGGGGGAGTAAGTTTCTGAAAACCGAAAGAAAGGGCACAAAAACAGCATGCCTGTAGTATGGAAACATGATACAGGTTCACTTTTTTTTTCGATGAATATCGTTGACAAAACATTCAGACGTCAGCAAAAGTCTGCTTCCAATCTAATTAGGTGAGACCTCTAAAAGGATTTAAGTTTCATGGCTGGGAATAAGGACGAACTGGTTCAGACAGCTAGAAATGATTATTGGGGGTCGGGACTCTCGTATGAACCGGTCCTGGTTTGAATGATGTGATTTCCGGAGGAAATGAAGAAAGAAGCACACCGAGTGAATAGGGTTTTATTTGTCACTCACTATTCAGAAGAACAGCAGTTTTACCCAAGTGATCCAAAAGAGCACAATTGTTCCCTTTTTTTCTGTTGAGAATGGAGATACAGCCAATTCTTTCAAACGGGGTGTTTTTAGACTGTCGCACTTTTTACGTACAACCAACCAACCAAACAACCGATTAACTAACTCCATTTAGCAGAATCCTATGTAAGAACATACTGTCCTCAGCTACTCAAGAAATTCGCCGCATTTTATGCAACACGAAAGTTCGTTACCTGAGTCACAAAAGCCCGCCACCTGTGCCCATCCTAAGCCATATCAATTCAGGCCATGCCCCAATCTCACTTTTCGATTATCCATTTTAATATTATCCCCGCATCTACGGCTAGGTCTTCCAAGTGGCCGCTTTCCCTCAGGTTTCCCACTTCACTTTAATCAGACAAGAAATATAATTCATTTTGCGCGCCATATCAAAAGCACAGTATTCTAGTTCTAAGGCTTTGTCACAGCAAGTTGGTGTCCGGACGCAACTACACACTGTTATGTCACAATAATGAACCGAGGCCCCATCATTTCTTTAAAAAAAAAAGGTGACGTCGGGGTCCTTAAGGTGATCAAGACAGGAGAGTTGCCATATCGAACCGAACAGCCGGCCAAGTCGTAAGTTCTCAATTTTCGTACTCGTCTTGTCACAAGTACGAAATGTTTGCCTGTGACCACTTATTGTGACGCTGTTCGTGGTTCACTGGTTCTCTGGGCACGAATACTTGTACACCTTTAAAAGAATGCACAACACTAGCTTTCCCGTCCTTTCTTATCCCCACTTAAAACCGTCACCTGAAACTACATAATCAACGTGTGTGGAAAAACGTCATTGAAGTCACTAATATTCATCCCACTAAATTCATAAGCCGTGTAACGAAACTAACAAAAACTGTGACTACAAAACCAGAACTTACTTTGTATAACGTAGCCAAAACACTCAGCTATTCGCGGTAAGCAACTTTTCAGGCGTCTATTTAATTTCAAAAATATTCTTATATCGTTTATTTGTAAACTGTAGCACAACACTACACACGGATAAGAGGAGGAACAGCACGTCGACGATAATGAAGCAATTACTCCCTCGCCACCCTGACCCTCAACCCCAATCCTCCAGTCGCCGTATCGCTAGAAAACAGCCAGCAAAGCAATCATGGTAATTGCACGGCAAGGAAAGCGTTGCCGGCCTATGTGGGAAAACCGCTTGCTCTGCAATTGTAGGATGCCATCTAATCCCAAGCAAAACAATGGCCAACGATACCAACAGAATATAAGCTACCTCTTATTTCTCCCTCCCCAGATTTTTTTTTACACCTTCAGAACTAACCGTAATCTGTATATCGCACTCATTTCCTATTTTCTATGTTCCCCACCTTTACATTTATTTTCGCTAATCAAAATGGGAGCAAAGAGCAGGATTTAAAACTTCTGGAAACTAAAATGTACCAGCTGGTACACACTATAACCAAAACACTGTCAAATAAGAACTCCGGAATCCACTCTATTAAGTGTTTACTGTGAATCAGTATGTCTGCTATTGTATGAGGTTCTGACGATCTCAAATAACATTTAAACTTGCTAAATTCACTGGATTTTTCATTAGCCTATTGTGTTGAAATTAACAAAGTCAATACAACAACAATGACTTCTGGGAAGCGTCAGCCCCTGTCTGCACAATGTAAATCAATACTACGTAGCAACATTATGTTTTAGAATTAAGCCTTGCAGACGAAGGCTGATCATGTTACCGAAACGTCGTGGTAATTTCATTGCATTACACAAAGGTTAATGCGTTCAGGACGTTCACTATGCTTGCAATTAAACACTAGCCTATAATAGTAACGTGCAACCCTCAAAATTATAATCGAGTGGCAAACCTCACAACTGATTTATTTAAAATGTATTTAATATTCCCCCACCATTTCTTTCTCGCCTTCTCGGTCACTTAACGAACATTTCACCAAGATGTGTTCCCATCAATATTCTGTGTGCATGTCTTATTTCAAACCCAAGCGACGCTTCAGTATGACAATTAACATCTATCGATTTAAATACTGAAGTAGCTCGCCATATTTTACATGATTTATGAAACATTTCCAACCTCCTATACGTTGGGCACCGGCCCTCTTTCCCGGCGGTAAAGCACCCGGTGCGTGGCATTAACAACCCAACCAATATAGCGCCGACGTTAAACCAACAGCTGACCTATACTTGTACTTCATCTCTGGTCTTTCATGAATCGTTCAAGGTGAAGTTTACCTTTACCTTTACCTTTAAACTTAAAATAGCCTGACACTGAATTGACGCCAATCGAACCTAGCAGCACAGGCTCATGTCCAGAAACAGTCCTGTAATGTAGCAGAATTATGGCACCCTACAGTAATATCAGTCATAGGAGTCTTCGAATTACAAGAAACGAAGACGTGCTATCACTGATGCAATACGGATGAACCATGAATCCGAAATAACGCGAAAGGGAAGGAGCAAAATGAGAATAAAACAGGAGAGAACATGGAAAAAGAGAATGTCGTCCACAGCTCCATCACAATCATTTTTTTCTACTTTTGACAGCAACTCAACTAAAAAAAAAATACGATCCCGGGTTACGAAAAAAGAGATTTCCCCATTACTGCTGTTCTGAGCATGGAGGGGTACACATGTCAAAATGACGTGATGTTCGTTAGTTAAAATAATAATAAAAAAAACGGCCATTCTCAGCAAAACGCCAGCCCCAGTACAGAACGTGCCATTATCAGCTTGACATGCAGACGCGCGATATCACGGTGGGGCGGGCTGCAGAGCGTGCCCGCCAGCGCCAATGTAGCGAGGGCGGGAAACTGGCAAATTAGTAGTACCAGTAACTGCGTTCTGGATCATGATGGGAGGGAAGAGATGTTAGTGACAGGACGTCAAGAGGTGTCTTTCACATATTATTAAGGCCACACGATGCAAAATGTTGGGACAAGAGGTCCAACAATACAATCAATGAAGGCATTGTGCCCCACCAGCAGATCAGTTTGACAACTATTGAGTTTGCTAATAGGCGCCAGTAACAATGATGTATTTTGTTACGTCCACACTGGCACAACTGTGGACACATCTTTTTTTTTTTAGACTGGCGTTGAATACTGAAAAACAAAGTACCCAAACAGACCTCACAGTGACAGTGATCTGGTTTCCTCTGCGACCATTGCTAACTAACGAAATGCGAAGGGCACATTCATCTTCAGCCAGTAAACGAATTCCTTGTACTTTACAAACCTGCAGGACTCGTCGCGATATTCAATCATGTGTGTTGGTGTTACGTTGTGGTTTGGCTGGGGTGGTGTGGCATCCGTATGCAGGCTGAAGCACTAGTGCTTCAGCGAACCAGAACAATACAACCCATGAAATAACTTAACAAATAAGTCGCAAGCTCCTGAGGATGGATGTATTAACATCCGAAACATGTTGAGCAGTAAATAATGAAATAAAAAAAGCAAGTGACATCAAGTTGGTCTCTCTTCATTCAACTATAGATCTATCTATTAGAAAGAACAAATTTGTGGCTGCTCATTGGGGATTCAATTTTTATTTTAAGAGTTTATACGAAACATAATTACGTTCTTAGTTAGAATAAAGACATGTATAAAATTAAAGCAGATGGTAGATGTACAAGCAAATTTGTTTTAATTTTTCGGGTTTATCTGTCATTAATTTGCTGTACTGTTTCTTTATATTTGGCTCCATCCACATTTTATTTGACACCGGCTATTCAAATGACTCATTACAGCCGGTCAGTTGAATGCCAACTGGTTCATTATTACGAATCACCTTCTCGAGTCATTTCCACACCAAACTATAGATCAGTTACTTCTTACAAGTGCCACTGTGTCAGTACAGACGAAATTGAATTGGTTCTTAAATTACTAAAATGAGTCTGGATTGGATTTATATAAACAATAGTTATATTTCTAGAAAACGTTTTTGCATTAGGCGTCCAAATTATAAAATAGACTTTCCGATTTTAGCCAGGTCATTTGTTGATGTATGTTACTGTATGTTACTGTATGTTTCCCATTGGTTTCGCAGAACACCGCAGTCGTTGCTTTTAGCTAGGCAGGTGATTCATCCCGAAAGGTTGTAAGTACTTGAACAAACAACGTGGCACAGACCAGATAGAACGTTTGATGTGTCAGCTGTTCGTATTCAACAGTGTTTCTGGAGTTTTAGAACATCAACCACTGTTATTTCCCCGAAATGCGGTTTTCTTAAGTTCGGATTCATTCCTTGGTCTGTCCTACGACAGCTCCGTATCCTCTTCCAAGGCGAGTTCTCCACATAGTGCGATCTAGTGCTTCGTTTTCAGTTTCCGCATTCAATCGTTTCCATAAGGTCATCCAGTAGCTGCTTACGATTTCTTCCTATCTTCTCTAGACACACTGTACGCATTTTGATTACGCATTCCCATCTACTTGCATAAACAAATAAAAAATTAAAAAATATTTTTCCAAAGCACCCTTTTCAAAAACGGTAGTAATATTGACCTTTAGAAACAACAGCTTAATTTTAAATCAATAAAATTATAGCGTAGACTGACGCTTAGTTTTCCAGCTGGGACTCAAGGGGTTGAAAAATAATTAAACGTGGGGTTACCTTATGGTACAGCGTGTGACTTTATATGGCGTTAGATAAACCTAAAGAGAAGTGGGCGTGGCTCCTTTTGTATCACTTGGGCTGGGTGAATCCCCTTGTCGTCACACTGCCGACTTACCCCCCTCATTATAAGTACCACCACGCCCCTGCCATTGTTAACATTGCATGAATAGGCGATGCAGTTTTCATCAAACATCCATATAACCCCTCTAAAACAGGCCTTTCTTTTATTTCACAAAATGTGTTATCTCGTTAAGTCACACAATATAAGTGATGATGAAATTTACGAATGTTGATTGCATGTTAAAATAGTACTTTGTGTTTATCGGAATTCAAATAGATCAGTACTTCTGGGGTTAGACCGCAAGTTTGCAGCCTGCATCTACACCATTATGATGCATTCACACAATGAAACCAACAAAGCACTAATGTTAAAACTGTATTTTAAAGAACACAGTATTGTGTTGCCTACCAACACATAAACTTGACATCCTCCTGATATGAACCACTGTAAAAATCCAAGACACTAAAACCTCCGCATCTTATGGAACAATTCTGCACTACAACAATCGAATTTTACAATACCTAAAAATATTTTATGCACAAATTTTAATGTATTTAGTAATCTATCTTTATTTTTTATATATGCTTGACTGATGTTCAGTGACTCACTGAAGATGATCAAGACAGATAGAAACATGTCCGGAGTTATGACAAATTGCTTTCATAAAACATAATCTTAACGTCAGTACATTTGTTGGTTTATTGCGTGAATTATTCATTAATGCATGGGCATGAATAACTTTACGATCGTTAGGTTGCAGTTTTTAAGATTTTTGTATTTAATAACACTGTCAGTTGCTGAAGTTAGGTAGGGTCAGTGATAGACGAATGAATGAGCAAGGAGAACGGCTTGAAAAAGTAATCCTAATTCACGCATTTCGTACTTGATTTCAAATGTCACTTATAAAAACACAATTCCTTTTCCTTGTAGAAATGTGGGCATTTTTGCTAAACACATAATGTGTAGGAGGAAACAAAACTTCCTACACGCAATGAAAAGCAGGAAGGCTAACTGGATTGGTCGCACACTGAGCATGAACAAGTTATTGAATTATGGACAGTAGGAAATGTACCAGGGGAGGGAAGATCAGGAAGAAGAAGTAAGCAGCTACTGGATAACCGTAAGAAAACAACAAGATACTCGAAATTGAAAGAGAAAGCACTAGATCGCACTCTACACCGCTCTCTCTGGAGAATTTGCTTTGGGAGAAAAAATGGACCTCGTGCAAGACAGACACACAGAACCCGTCACGATAATAACACATTCTCTAGACAGAACTCCTAGGGTTGAAAATTCACAAAGCCAGGAAAAATCGCTACGCATTATACACCAGTAGTTATTCTAGTCTCAGCTGGTTCGCAAACACAGCAAGGTAGTAGGCAAGCACATAGAATCTACTATCGCGAAATAACAGAAGAACAGAAGAAGAAGAAGAAGAACAAATACAATTCAATATTAAAACAAATTCGTTCCCTTCCCCCCGTTCCCTGTGATTGTTTGCAAATCCCAACATCAACTTGAATTTATAGCCTTGTTTCCGACTACAATTTATCGAAACAACTTAGACTCGGAGAAGGGGAAACAAGAGATCAAATCGTAACTCTCCTACATACTCATATTTTGGAAAGTAAAAGTGTAGAAAGAAAACAAAAAGTATCTTTTTTTTAAAGATATGAAATCAGCTTTCTTACTAGATTGTGGAAACCTAACCAGCCTGTTGTGGCGCAAATACAGGGAGAGTTCTGTGAGATCTGGACAGCGGAAAACAAACTGTAGCAAAAACACGATTCCTACCACACCAGGATATGAGAACTGAGCGATTTATATCTTTATCGTTGCACAGTGCATTTCGTAGAGTCATTTAATCAGCACACCAACCAATGCACATACATAATTTTTTTTTTACATTAAAACATTTAAAATCGCTCCAACATGTTTCGATCCTGAGATCATCTTCAGGGAGCTACACTGTTCCTTGCTAAAGTCACATTTTTAAAAACACTCACTGATTAATTTCGCATGCTGCCACAGCAACGAGTTAATATAAGGAAATTAATCAGTGAGTGTTTTTTAAAATTTGACTTTAGCAAGGAACAGTGTAGCTCCCTGAAGATGATCTTAGGATCGAAACATGTCGGAGCGATTTTAAGTGTTTTAATGTAAAAATTTTTATGTATGTGCATTAATTGGTGTGCTAATTAAATGAGCGATTTCTATTTAATGCAGACGACATTTTGGAAGATGGCTCTTCGTATCAATGAGGATTACAGATATTTTGTCGGATTTCGCACGAGTTGTCCAGTAACAGCGGTCTGAATTATCAGTTTAGTTTTTAATTAGGGTGAAATTATACAGTATTGACATGAATGAACAATATAGACATTTTTCGATAACTTGTAAAGGTAAATCCTTTATGCCTTTGGACGGTGAAGCATAACAACGGATACTCAGGCTCAACTCCCCCTCTATACCCTACTAATTACAACCAATACAGAAAACGGCAGGAATCGCCTAACAATTCATGGACGTTACTTCGCAAATACGTCAGGAACAGAATCAATATATTCCAAAGCGCAAGATTTCCCAAGTTGGCACTGTATATGTTTATCTTATCCTAACCATTTCGGCCAATACACAATCTGTGTACGTGAGCAACAGGTGTTTCACAAACTGATAATCTCGTTGTTATTTGAAAGGGGAAACAGATATATCCCATCTACTATACACAACTCGTATCGCCAGAATTAATCCGCGGGCACAGCGCTGCCGGTCTATGCGTCATATGCCCTTGTTTACCGAAGGATTAAGGGTCACTGATTAACTTTTCCTCAATAAACCACGGGCTCACGTGGAATGAATCGCATAACTGATACATTCGCTTCGTTCAAGCATCCTAAGCTAAGTTCTATTTATATCTTTGTTTAACCTTTTGACGCCTAATGTCAACTATAGTGGTCGTACCGCACCGCTAACCTCTAAAGTTGCATTTTATATATTTATTCAACAAATACAGGTACTGAATATTTTAAACATGGTA
>Ga0131853_10006941_pt1 | contig 20460 bp, 11 predicted proteins | sample TergutLab28metaG_FD_92764 | JGI IMG/M metagenome (GOLD analysis project Ga0131853, IMG submission 92764) | Labiotermes labralis P1 segment gut microbial communities from Petit-Saut dam, French Guiana - Lab288 P1 (version 2) (version 2) | ecosystem: Host-associated > Arthropoda: Insects >...
AACCATAGAGTCGCACTCAACACAGCACACAGTACACACACCATACAGTCACACTCAACACAGCACACAGTACACACACCATACAGTCGCACTCAACACAGCGCACAGTACACACACCATACACATGACATGCTGCCACACCACCGCATAACATATAACGAAGTAGTTTCTACCGAATCTTAACCTAAAGATAACGTCAGCTAGGCTCTAGTGAAGGCTCCCTGATGATGGTCGTAGACCGAAACATGTAGGAGCAAGTGAAATTGATTTTCAATGTAAATTTTAAAACTTTGTCAAGTTTAATAAAGAGTGCATTTTTTATAGATATATTAATAGAATGCTTGGAAACTAGATACTTAATTTATTGAGAACTTACGAACATGTAATCTTAAAGATTTCATCAAGACGAAATTGCTGTTACAATCTGTTCTCCGCTCTGCTCGTTCCCGTACCTCTTTCGTGTCTGAAGTATAACATTTTAGTTACCCGCTCTGGAATTTCTCCCCTTTGTCAAGAAAACAGGTATCCTGCAGGAAAGCCCATTCGAAAAATATAGTTTTCAACAAAGGAACGCCTGATTACGACTGCCTACAGCTTTACAGGGAAGATAATTCAAGCCTTTTATGGAAATGAGGTGTGTTAGGCCTCTAACAATTGTCGTAATCTGATAGGTTTAAGTGCGGAGAGCAATTAGAGGTTTGAACTGCTAAACCCCTCCGTGCATTCTAAAACTGAATAAAGAACGTTTCTTCCTTTTCAGTTCAAACTGACTAATTGCCGGACGACCAATTTGCCTTCTCATCTTCTGCCGAGACTTGAACTACAGGCCCTGGCCGGTGACAAGTTCTTCGGTTGTTTCTTAAACTACTCTGAGATCTTTAACATTTTGCTGACCGTGTATCTCAGTATATTTATCTCAGTGATTAACCAACTTGATGCACAAAATTTTTGTTTTACAATAAGTTTATTTCATGCCTCTACATGTCTCGTGCACATGTGCTCATCATCAGGAAATCAAAATTGCATTATACAGCCTCTGGTATCATCACACCTATAGGCAGCCGTCTCGTGCATGAGACGGCCACCTACAGGTGTAATGATACCAGAGGCTGTATAATGCAATTTTGACCTCCTGATGATGAGCACATGTGCTCGAGACATGTAGAGGCATGAAATAAACTTATTGTAAAACAAAAATTTTTGTGCATCAAATTGGTTAATCACTGAGATAAAAAATACTCTGAAATCATTATCGAGAATTAGAAAAATTCTATATGCTTATTTACTATCTAAATAAACAGAAGGTTCTAAAAAATGTTGTTTTCTCTAGCTACACACAAAATCAGCATGGCCGACGTAAATGTTTGACACATTTCACTAATTCCTCAGTCTCATTGTTTCAAAGTCCTCACCTCAGTCGAATTCGTGTGACCTCAGAACACAAGAAAGGGAGAACAAAATGAGATAAACGATTCAAAAGCTACTACGAACCCAAAAACGTGACAACATACAGGCCAACTAAATCGATATCACAACAGCGTAAATATATCGGCGACAGGCCCTTTGTCGACGCAGAACTTCTTGATTCCGAACATAAATAAAGACGTAATACGTTTTAAGGTTTAAGAACTCAAGAAACAGATTCAAATTGGCGTTAATTTAGGCGAACAGTGAATTTTCAAAAGCCACCACAAGAAAGTAGATGATAAAGACAAAGTCCCTATCCATACCACGAAAACAAATGGGGAAAAGTGAGGGATAATTCCATTTATTCTTAACTACACTAAATGGAGATTAGTGATAAGGTTCGCTATATGGCCGCTTTACCCTCGGTGATAAAACCCCCGTAGTGATTGAATAAGAGCCTGAGTGGGTCTCTGAGTCTATCTGGCTGTATGAGGAAAAGAAGATCCCACTGCCTCTGCCTGGAATAAAACCAAGAATCTGGGCCTTCCAACCTCGTCGCTTAGTCAGTACATATAAATAATTTAAAACAGTAGAATGAGGATCCCCGATTATTAGTAGGCACCTTCTGAATGATACATTTCTATTCTCTGTGGAATCTATTTTCTTACACAATACCGTATTAACGTAGGACGGATAAACTTACCGTATGCTTATATTTAATGAAACACACCACTTGTATGTAAAATCAATTTATTCCTGAAAAGGCCATTAGCTATAGAATACTATCATCTTAACGTAGTCACATTTACTACAATGTTATCACCGTCTTACAGAGAGTACAGAAGAGAATTCGGCTGGCGATTAATGTGATACAGACTTCCCATAACGAGGCAAATTCCTGGTGTCGGTATTCCTCACGATACCCGGAGGTATAAAATAAAGTCACATTGCGGGCCTTGTTAAAGACGAATGTTCTTATTGGAGAAACCAGAAGTTTTAAGCGAGCAAAGAAACACGATATAGACAATGAAAATATTACGTACTAAGTCCCTTTAGCACAAAATTACAAGCACAATTTTTGACATATGGTTACACTCTTATTCCTGAGGGGCTGAAATATTGTGATGATGCCTGAGAAGTGATAGGAGTGTGGAGTGGGGGGGGGGGGTGTGGCACTTCGGAAACTCCGCTACTGATCGCACCAAAGTAGCCAACTTTTTCCGCTGCTCACCAGTCTTCAATCACTGGAACACAGAAAGTGCTGTGTGTCCAAGCACAGACTCACGTAGCAGCCGCTCCAAGCAAACACGCTGCATACCCAAAATGTGTAAACCCGCACAGCGCACTGAAACCCTGGTGCAGAGCTTCTTCATTCGGTAGGCTTGCAAAGTATGCAAACATATCGGAGTAAAATGGTAGGCTCTTGCAGAGTATACAAACGTATCCGTGTAAAATGGTCAGGACGAAAAGAACTGTGTAATTCCTCTCTTTTCTCCGGAATTACTAATTATTTATACTGCAATGATTATAATTTATAGAAGGAAAACTAAGACATGAAATACACAAAAATTATATTAAGCACTAGTAAGTTATACTAGTAAATGAAAGCAAGTATGTGTTCAGATCTCTCCTGTGTATAAATTCTTCGGAAATTGTACGCATTTCTGTTAAGAGTAAAGGATATTCAACTCGTTACGTGTTAAGTTACAATCTCTATCCAAGAAATTAAAGATTAAATTAGAGTAACACGGTGTCACAAATTTAGCAATATTGTACATGACTGTTAAGCTTGTACCCTAGTCTTAAAGAAAGGACAAAATTTGAGGCTGCCTGAGAATACTTCATTGAAAACAATAACCTGGACCTAACAGAGAAAACTCAGAAGAGGGTTGAGAAAACAGAAAAGAGCACTTCTGCGAATATTACTAATCGGGAAACAAGAAGGGAAGAGGCTACTCGGGAGAACTAGACGTAACTGGGTTAATAATATTGGAATTAGCCCTAAATAAACTAAACATGAGCACGTAGACTGGATTGAGCTGGCTCAGAACTGAGTAAAGTGACAAAAATATAATGAACTTTCAATTTCCACAGCAAAAGGCTTAGACAATTAAAAATGCAGGAAATTGTCCCTTCGTGCGCACGCACACACACACACCACACGCACACGCCACACACACACACACACGCACACGCACACAGCATATTCCACACAACGAAGTCCTTCTCGAAATGCTGACAGCTCCTCCTCCTTTTCAAGCAATTCTCCGAATTTCGTGGAACCTGAAGTTTAATTAATGTGTGAATAACATCCTGCCACGTGCACCCATCCAGAGCTGTTTCAATCCAGTTCACGCCAGCCCTTCCTATTCCCTTAAGACCCATTTTAATATTATACTCTCATCTATGCTTATGTCTTCCAAGTGGTATATTCCTGTCATTTTAACCACCAAAACTGAGTATGTATTTCTCTTCTCCCTATGCGTGCCATACGACTCAACCGTCTCATACTCTTTGATTTGATCTCTCTAATAACATTTGGTGAGAAGTAGAAATCATGAAGCTCCTCATTATGCAATTTTTCCAGCTGCGTGTTATTTGTTCTTAGGCCCAAATACATATTACTGTATTACCGAAGCTCCCTAACGTACGAGCACTCATTTGTACGACCATGATACACTCGGTTAGCCACGCAACTGGTCGATGCAACGCCCAGCCGATGCAGAGTCTGTCCTCTGTGCTTCTGTTTTCGTCAGTTATCTGCGATGCTGTACACAGCAGTGTATTTGGATATCTGACGCGTGGTTCATCTTACTAGTTTACTTAGTGGCAAACTGACATTATTGTATACAGCACTTCCGACTTACTAACGACGTTGACTCACGACCTGGCCGTCGAAGCAGAGCCCCGTCTGAAGTCGTAGAGCGTCGGACTACACTGGTGTACTAAGGCGGATCTCCATGCCACACGCCGAATACTTCGACAGTTATCTTGTTCTTCCTCAAGTACCCAAATGTATTAACGCACGTAAATTTAAAGAACACACATTAGTCTTCATTGCACGTACAGGAAACAACGAATTTAAATGGAGAACCCGCAAATTAAAACTTGAGAGATTCGCTCTTCTGGGATGTTACGCAGCGTTGATCGTTAGTCACCGACGTTTCGGGACAGCCTAACCGACCCAACACTAGGGGTAAAGCAGTTTTCTTGGACTGCTTGACCCTTGAATATGGGATTGAGAGGCTGTCCCGAAAGGTCGCTGACTATCCATTAATGAACGCTGAGTAACATCCCGGAAGAGCGAAGAGCTCATTTAAACGGCGAAGGAAGTCTGAAATCACGCAAGAAGAAACCTATTTTGGATTTCGGTGATATTTACATTTACAATGTTACAACAATTATACACAAACACACACACACACACGCATTACACCCATACATGTTCGCTTAAAATAAAGTACAAAGAGAAGCTGGTTGATTGCACTCCTCTGTGACGCACAAATCGAATTTTGTACTGCTATAATGATGCCGAAGCTAAAAAAGTTTTTCTGTTTTTCTTTCCTTTGATTTTCCCTTCTTGTCGGGTAGATTTCGATGTTCTTTTGTTGGAAGTTTCACCACACTGCGTTGCTATGACGTCCACAAGAGACAGGTTTTTTTTTATTCCAGCTGCTGTGACTCTACAAGTTTCTTCGTTCATTTTTCAAAAACAGGATCGCATAAAACCCTAAGGACCTTCTTTGACGAGGGTTAACTAGTGGTATTTCGTCACCCCTTCTGTTACGTCATTAACAGTAATGCCCTTCCTAGGAATTAGACGAAGAGTTGTGTGCCTTGGAATTACACAGCAGTCTCGCCTCAATAAAATGCTTATTTCGTTATCCAAAACAAAACAAAACAGAAAAAATACGAAAAAAAATAAGCCACAACCACAGACACACACTTCGCTACGGATTATGTAGTTAATGCTTTAGTGCTCTGCTTGCCGGACCCTGTAACGCACAGCAATTATTCCCCCATTAAACATTTGGATAGGCAGCTGACTTGGCCCTACGGCCGGTCTTAAAGCTTTTAAGATGATCTGAATCTCTTGCTGCTGTCACGAATCGAACCAAGATTCATTGGTTCACTTGCCAGGGGCCTATTCATTTTACCGACTACGCTACGCAAGCCACTTTCCAAAAAAAAAAAAAATCGTGGCAGGAAGAGTGTTTGACGGCGATCCCAGCGGTCGCGCTGTCTAAGACGTAGGTCTGTGGTCGTTCACTTGCTGAGATTGCGGGTTCAATCTCGGCGAGGGCATGGATATATGTATCTTCTTGAGTGTTGTGTGTTTTCAGGTAGAGGTCTCTGCGACGGGCCGATCACTCGTCCAGAGGAGTCCTACCGAATACGGTGTGGCTATGTTATCGAAACCTCAATTATGAGGAGAACAAGCCGACTAAGTCTGTCGAGCCATGAATTTATACATCTGTGATCACGTTGTGTAACTCCCTAACCAGCTGCCTGGAGCACACATGTTAAGGGCCACCCGGATGGACGAAACTCCCACGGCCTTGATTAACAAGAATGATTGGTTGCCGTGTTTACAAGAGTACTCTACTAGAGTCTACCCTGGAAACTTTATTACAGACTATACCACCAAGTTACATTTTAGCATCTACCCTCTACGACTAAGTATATTATATTTATTACAATCATATATAATATAATATAAAAGTATAATTGTCTCTACCGTCCTGTTACTTCCTAGCAATTTATATCTTCTGCCCAGCCTTCAATTTCAGAAATCCTTGAACCACCTCTTCAATTAGGGTGAAAATAAAAAAAAAATTCTAATCTACTGAAGAAGTATGTGTGAAGCTAAAAATCCAGTATCATACAATCTGTTATCTAATGGTAAAGATTTGTCGACGATTCGGTGAAGCTTGCTAGCTACTTCCTCTTTCCTGAATTTGAAAGCAAGGCTCTCCGAAACGTTTATGACTATTTGCCAGTCGACACACTGGCACACACCAAGAAACTTGAAGCTTTAACCACATGGCTGAGAAAACCTCAAATTTCGCAAGGTATTTACGTCTCTATGCTCTTCATTTATATAGCAGTTCATTAGTAATTGGGTTAGGAGCTGAATGAGACAGAGATTGGAATTCGACTGCTGGTACAATCAGTGAATTTGGTTTCCTCATCTCCATGGCTTCCGGACTCGATCTAGGACCCACCCATCCTTCTGGGTGATGCGGAAAGTGAGGGGTCGTTTCGGGGTAAAGCGAAAGGGACATGAAACCGACCAGTCAAGTTCATATAGTGCCAACATTGAGATGTCACGACGCTACACTTGCAAATCGAATCCCACACACTTCTTCTTCATTGTGGTAAGAGTCAACAATACAAAATATTACTAAATTCGGTTCAGGGTATATTCATTTCATGCAGGAGGAAGGACGGACATTCAGATTCCCTAAGGTAAAAAGCATAGCTTTTGACTGCAAGTAAAAGTAAAGCAAGCCCTGTACAGCCCTGGACAGACCCTGAGTGTTCCAGAAGTTTGAGGCTCCCAGATTTCACGACAGTCGGCCCATGAGAATGGTAAGGTTGTCAGACCTAAGCACCAGCCTCTTTTACCCCCCGGAAATATTCCTGGTACTCATTTCTGTTAGAGGCTGAGTCGACCCCAGAACCATAGTGCGGCCGGAAGGTTTATGTCAATTAAAACTTCCAGTGAACTACCGGGTATTGAACCGGCAACCTTCCGGCATTTGGCGCAGTGCCTCAACCAACTGCGTCGCCGCGTGCACTTCAAGTAATGTGCTACTGACCTATCACAACCAAACTTTCATCGTTTCTAGCGCATGCGTGCAGATTGCAATGTATGAATTTTCAGGAAGGTCCTTCAACTGGAAGGCGAGATGAAGCCGAAAAGGCACATTGCTGTCCAAACGAAGTGCCCATAACTGTTCACTGATTGCAACCAAGACTGTAGTCTTTGTAGCGCACAACTATATTGCAAGACATGAATTTTCAAGAAAATCCCAGACGTGGAAAACTATTTTAATAAAGGATCCACAAGAATGCAATATAACCTAAAATTTCGCTTAAATATTGATTTTTCTAAAGTTTCCTTCGAATAGAGAAACTATCTTCTACATCAATAAACGCACTGTCTTAAGATCCAAGAATAAACAAACCACTGTGAAAGCCTTAAATCCTCAACAATATATATGTATATAAATGAATTGTAGTCTACATAAACGAGCTCAATTACAGCTGCAGACTGACTTTAATCTCATTTCCAAGCTTCTTTACATACAAAGGCAATAAAGTAGATTCAGATATACAAATAGGGGGATTTATGTTAAATGGCATTTTCAAATCATTCGTACAGCAATCCAAGATCCGTCCCTCCGTGCAGAGGATTCAGAGCAATAAAAGACTGCGGAATAATGATAGAAGGAAACTAGAAGCGGCTTCTCTCTCTAAGTCAACTCAATTACATACCTTTAAGATCATTCAATTGTAAGGAAATATGTTAGAAACAAAGGACCCTAGACGCAATCACAACGCCTGTTGAAACGAGCTTACAACACATCCTACCATGTTCTTCACTACAACCCAAGTAGCAACGAAAGTATCTAGCGATTACGAGTTGATTTCCTGCCGACATATGTACTAGGGCATGGGACGGACGGTCAGGGTTTCGAATCCAGACAGGACAAAAGACTGTCATCTTCTCCAAAATGTCCAATCAGCTTTCTGGAATATAAAACAATCAATCCAATGCGTAAGCGGGCATATTCCTTGAGAGTAAATCCAAAGGGCGTGAGGATGATCATATCAATACACTGCCGAAGTGAAGAATGATCGGAGTTATACTTCATCTACTCCTGCATGCGTTCAAGGCATGTGTAGGGACAGCTTGGCGTTTTAATCCACTCATTCGAATGAACAGGGTCATTTACGGGGAAGCTGAGGGGGGGGGGGGAAACGGGTTAGAATTCCCGGTCATTTTTGGGATCAGAAGTGCCATTATAGTGTTCGGATGAGATCACTTGGACCCCTCCGAGGTGTCTTGAATCCAGTCCCCAGCCTCACGTATTAGTACTCAAAGATCCTTTTTAATAATGTCCAGCCGTTTAACCGTGGAGACTAGGGTTCAATCCCACGCCAATTCATGTGGGTTTATGGTAGAAAAAGTGTTATTTGGAGTTGTGCTTTTTTTAAATACTTCGGTTTTTTTTCCTGTCAGTATCATTCCATAATTGCCCCATAGGTACATAAACTTAGCAACTCACATCGCTGTTAAATAATACACGTAAGAAATTGCCGTAACTTACAGGTGAATATAATTTTCCAGTACAAATTTTTGGGGTTTTACAGGACTAAATCATTAATATAAGAATAGACTCCAGGATTACAACATGTGACATGAAGTCCAAATGGGGCCCTTCTGATAACGGTATCTGGTCCGTCTGAGACTCTTAGCTAAAATATATGTATGTGCATAGCCCAGTCTCCGCAGATACCGTTATCTAATCACTGCCACCCAGTGTCATTGTATTAGAACTACAATTTGTCACTAAATCAACTTTTTTTAAATTTGCCATCAATGTTATATGAGAGAAATGTGGCCTGCATACATAAAAATTTATGACCATTCGACTCCCTGCTGAAGAACGTGGACGCCCCTGGACTACACCAGCAGCGAAACATTTTAAATATCGGCGAAACCCAAGACTGACAAAAAAAAAATTGCACGATGTGGCCTATGTACACACAGCGCAGCAGGCAATCTTTTACCAGCCTTTATATAAAAGATGAAATGCTGGAAAGAGCAGCTGAACTTAGAGGGTTTACGAAACAACAGTAAGCCCTAATTCTGCACAATTCAAGATCACGATTATCAAACAGTACCGTTATGCATCCTTGTTTTATACATATTTGCGGCTGTTCTGTGTACTTCCAATCACATAGAGAAGTGTTAAGCAGAATTGTTGGAACGGTCTCCAGGCAAGTTTTCATTTTTTCAGTCTGTTCACACTATAAAAAACAGCCTAATCAAAATGAAGAGAGTGGAGACCCTGAATACGAGACCAGTAGGCAATGTAAGAAACAACTGTTTTCTGAACATGATGGTCAAAGATCGACACACACACACACAAAAATAACAGCTTGGATCAGTACCACTTAACAAACTACCAGTCTAAATTGTGGGTTATCCATCCCGTTGTGCTAAAGTAACAATGTTGTTTATTGTCCGTCTTACACAACAATGTGATGTAAAGTTAAGTTAAATACAATTAATGTAGCTACATGTTTCAACCCCTTGGGGTCATCCTCAGGATTATAAAATTTGAAACATACAAGGTACTTCTGAAGAAGTTACCTACGGGATCCCGTGGTATTAGAGTAAGTTAGTTATAAAATATATGTAAAAATACAGGTGAAGAATATATAATTGTGGTGAACACGTGGATTTATGTTGTATACATGTGACTGGTGTTAATGTACCTTATGGAAGTGCCATGATGTTATGGTCGTGGATTGGGGACCTCACGATGTATCAGAGGCCTTTTATCGTATGTGGATGGTGTGTGCCCTCATTTTTAGGGACCTCGAACTCACTGATTGGGTGATGTGGCGTCCTTGTGAGGTAGATGTTCGATGTCATCCAGATGTCCGTGGGTTGAACGCGGCGCTCTGTGGTGCTTATTATAGCGAGCAACGGTGTGGGTGCGCTGTCCCAGATCTTGAGTGGCGTGTGATAGGAGGCGGCTTCTTGTGTTGTCGAGTGAAGAGTTCAGTGCTGGTGCGATGTCCTTTTTTGGCTTTGACGTGTGGAATTTCCAGGAAGTGAGGTTGATTGACGCGGTCGTGCTTAAGAACTGGCAAGTGGTTGAAACATTTAGCTGCATTAATTGTATATAACTTAACTTTACATCACATTGTTGTGTAACAGGGACAATAAACAACAAACTACCAGTCGCTCACTTTGTCAGAATTTCTGGCTCGCTACAGACCTGGGAAGCTCATCACGGTTTTCAAAGAAGCCACTTCCGCTGCAGCTTATACTGAAGCAGATGAAAACAGTCCATATTCTCACTTAGAATTTTTTTTCAGATATATTTGAATATCCTCCAGTCTAAACTCCTGTATCTCCAATAGCGTCGGACACTTATTGTATCTCCTGCATGTATAATACTGCTGAAAATTGGTCAATATTCCTACATTTACAGTCTTCAAACTTTCACCATCAATCTCAGCCTAAAAGAAACAGGAAGCTCTGTACTTCTGCACCAGGTGGATACATTTTTAGTCAGCCTAATATCCACAATTCCATGCAGGTACATTAACTGTGTGCTATAAGGAACTGCTTACTCAGTTAACAACATTGTTGACCTTCAAAACTGCATTATAATTACAGTCTTTGTCCTGTTACTTTTTGGTCGATAAGCTCTGTCGAATACATTTCATACTTTCAATCTCACGTCATGTTTCGAAGTACTATTCCTCTCTCCGACACACGTTCCTTCTCCACTGAAATAGATACTTCTATTACAATACTTGGATAATCTGCATTCACTGGGCGTCGATTGAGCAACCTTTGAGATTTAGCCCGTTTATTCTATCTAATAATTTCAAGCACTTTTTCTCAAAGCACTTTATGCTACTTTAACTCGTAACTGCCTAGATCACTGTCTGAAATTTTGATATCCTTAATAATACTTCCACTAACTTGCAGATGTCACCATTATCCAGCAAGTTTTCCGAGACGGCAAGCATATCTTGTACTATAATCCGATATTCCTCTTTAATTTCTACACTGTTTAAATTCCCCAAATTAAATATTTTCATTCTAAATGTGTACGCGGTTTGTTTACAGTCATTTTCTTACTCTACTTTCTACCGTCATATTACGATCAGTAAGCTCATCTGAAATACTGTACATCGGCTACACCAAAGGTGCCGTCTTTTATCTAGCAATAAGCGAAAATAAGATTCAGTCAATCCATGCTTCTGCTTCCCAGTGAGACAATTCTTAAGGGCAATCATATACATTTGGCGATACAGAAATATTGTACTTTTCGTCAGAGGCTTAAATAGGATGTGTGTGTGTGTGTGTGGAGAGGTCGCCCTGGGCAGCAGAGTTCAATAGGCGGGAAAATGAATGTTTTAAATGAAAGAAACAGATTTTCTGCGCTCAAAAAGTTCTAAATGACTGAGGCAAATTAAAGGTAAGTAAGTGCGATTATTTTAGGCTAGTAATGTCTGTTACGGCGGCCGATGTTTTAGAGTGTCACGGGCGCCAAAAAAACCTAGCAACGCCAATGCTCTTCGCAATTATACATTTTATTTCATAACATTCAGCACTGTAACCCAAACTTTACTCACACCTCCTTGTGAACTCTTGTTACAGACTGTCAGTTTGAAAAAAAAATATCTTTCCATTTGTTTGTGTTGGAATATTCTAACAAACGTAAATGTGGAGCTCGCGGGTCTAATTGAATACACAATCTATTTAGTAAGAAAAAGGTACCCATGTCTCCACTTTTGTCCTGAATTTGTATATGCACACTCAGAATAATGTTGGTCCCAGTGGCCGCGCGGTCTAAGGCGCAGGTCTGTGGTCGCTCGCCTGCTGAGATTGTCGGCTCGAATCCCACCGGGGGCAAGGATGTCTCTCTGTTGTGAGTGTTGTGCGTTATCATTTAGAGGTCTCTGCGACGAGCTGATCACTCGTCCAGAGGAGACCTACCTACTTTGGTACGTCGATGTGTGTGATCTACAATCCTCGTGAATGGGGATGCCCTGGCCCATTGGGGGCTGTCGCGACAAAAACAAACAAACAAACGCTCAGAATAATAGTATCATACCGACTCTTGAACAGTGTGAAGGTCTGTCTGTCATTAAAAGATCTGCCCTTCTGATTTGCTTGCTTCGATCCTCTATGCAGGCCTAATGAAAATCGAGATATTAATAACGAATGACAGCTTTTCACAGACCACCTATAATCACAAGGTGGCTGAAAATTCGGTTGGATTGTTTGTCCTAAGAAAAACACAAACAAAGCTCTGAAGAACTGTCTGCTTCACATTTCAACAGAAATACCGGCAGATTTAATTTACCTGGGGGAGAAAAAAGTAGCATTCCCATCATTTGATACATTCCACAAAGCACGGATTCCAAGTGACATATAAAAAGTTATTTCTAAATTTTTATGTCTATTCTTATCATAAAAAATCGACAATAATGCCATTTATCTCGGTAATTAACCAACTTGATGCACACAATTTTTGTTTTACAATAAGTGTTATTTCATGCCTCTACATGTTTCGAACATGCGCTCGAAACATGTAGAGGCATGAAATAAACTTATTGTAAAACAAAAATTTTGTGCATCAAGTTGGTTAATTACTGAGATGAACGGTCAGCAAAACGTCAAAATTAATAATGCCATTGCTTTATATCCTGTACTGGATGAAACGACTCAGACTTACTTAAAGGACTATTTGGAGCGTAAAAAGGTACAGCAGTCCCATTACAGGCCCGAGGTGCCCAGAGGGTTCCAGGAAGTTAAGGTTCCCATATTACATGACAATGGCACAGGATGGTGGTAAGGTTGTCAGCCTTACGCACCGGCCGCTTTTTACCCCCAGGAAATACACCTGGTACTCGTTTCTGTTAGAGGCTGAGTCGACCTCAGGGCCATAGTACGATCGGAAGGCTTATGTCAATGAAAAATTCCAATGATACCATCTGGAAACGAATCAGCGACCTTCCGACTTGTAGCACAGCACCTTAACCACTGTGCTACTACGGTCCCTACTGTGTGGAACATTGGACGTAAAATTTGAGGTCTTTCAGACCTACAATTACATTAAAGAACTTCATCTACCAGAAACGCAACATTTCTGGCCCGTCAGATCTAAGTGAGGTGGTACCCACACGGCAAGTAAATATACTTCATGATCCAGTAGATAATGTCTTATTATTTCGAAATACCCTGTACGAGGGCTAAGAAATACAGGCACGCCAGTGAAGCGATGATCTGATTGACAGATAATAGACCGCATCACCACGGGTGAGTACAAAATGCTAAAAGCTGGAGGGGATAGTCACCCTTCCGCGTTTGCTGCTGGTCACACCCTATCTTGTTCTACATGCAGTTCATCCCCTGTCCGCAGAACCGCGAAATTCGAGAGATTACGGCCGATACTGTCACTTAAACCCCAAGATTAGGGCACGTTTATTCAACTCATTTAACTTTACCTTGTTTAGAATGTGTCAAACTTGACACAATGGCATTACGTTTAAAATCAACATAACTGACATGCTAAATTTAGGCACCAACAATTCAAGAATAAAACAAAACAACATACTTCCGGGACATCTGAATGAGATGGAGGGACTCAATACAAATCAGATGTACGGGATTCAATCGCCGAGAGGGGCAAGAAATTTTCTTTTTGAAGTTGCGTAGAAATCGGCTCTGCCTCCAACCCAGCGGGCGGCCTGGCTTCTTTCTCTGATGAAAAGGGGCCCCAGCGTGACTCATATATATATATATATATGTATATATATATATATATATGTATATATATATATCGAGTACCGATATTCAGAATACATGGAACTATTTATCACTCTGCGTCTGTTTTAGTATGGTGTTTAGACGTATGAATAATTACATGTACAATATGACTATAGGCCGTTTCAGTCAGCAGTACAACACTTTCATAACAATAGGTTTTATCGCAGTTCGAAGATTTTCATCATCAATATCAATATTACAGACAGTACTGCAAAAATCGGTCTTACGGTTATTAAAAAATTGTATGCAAAAAATTTTTCACGTACAGTAAAGAAACCCAAATATCTTCAGTAACTCACTTGGCTTCAAATCTTGTCAGCTGCACACAGAAGCCTACTGAATTGGTACAAAGAATCATGCATATTAGAGGCATTGATCGAAACTTGTCCATATTTTAAACGAATTCATTAGAAAGTTATTTATTAAACCTAGTTCAAACAATTAATCTGTATGAGTATTCTTATTTTATATTCTGTCAAATATTATGTTTGAGACTATATAATTTACATCGCTGTTTAACACACAACTTTTACACCTTCCACAATAACCGCCTACACTGAAGCCTTCTCGACCATCAGCTGTGACATGTGCAAAGGACATTAATATTGAATATGGTATATTTGTATAAAAATTTACGTGGGCAGTTATTTGCGACATGAGGTTACAAGGAAGGATAAAGTAATTTTATGACGTGCTGACAAATTTCCGTATGAAATGGAATTGAGTTTAAAGATTACACCTCTGTTACTAACATTATACCAACAAATATTAGGTTTCAAGAGAATGAAAAAAACTGAGCAAAATAAAAATAGTCACAACATCATCTTTCACTTTTCCGGACTGCTTATTCAAACTGTTCGCACTTTTAAAGCCAGTAATCCGTGTACAGGCCTATTAAAGACCCAGAAGGTTCCAGGAGGCTGATGCTCCCAGATTTCGAGAAAATCGGAATATGAAGGTGGTATGGTTGTCAGCCCAACGCTTCGGCCGCCTTTACTCCCAGTAAATACTCATAGTAATCATTTCTGTTAGAGGCTGGGTCGAAACAAGGACATTAGTGCGACCGGAAGGATTATGTCAATGAAACATGCCAATGAATCGAATCGAACCGGCGGCCTTCCGGCTTTATAGTGCAGTGCCTCAACCAACTCTGGCACCACGTACCGCCAGTGAACGTTGTGTGTACCCAGTCTGCAATTTCAGGCTGCGTAATACGCTGGTGGTAAGTGAACGAAGTATTACGGAAAAGAAAATAAATTTATATACGAGTTGGAGCCCACGACAATTAGATGACTACATATGCATTCACTTACAGAAGAAGTAGTTACTGTGAGCGTCTGAGAGACGGCGCTGATCGTCAAAAAGCTTTGAAATGTTCATACATTCGTCTCTAAGGGAATTTGTCATTAAAGTTGAAGAGGTATTTTATAGGAGTGGCATGGAATACTGGACGAGAAATTTTCTTCACTTTGAACCAAAAGTGAACCCTCCCACATAAGAATCGTATGAAGCGTCACTTTGCCAACACTAAAGCATAATTCGCTGTTGTAACGTGTTTATACATTTCATGACGTCAAACATCAATATCATTAGCCTAGTCGTCATTACCCATAATTATAACGATCGTTATTGCTCATCCGTTGTTTGCACAAAGCTGTTTGGTATGCAAATTGAACGTTTATATGCTGCAAGGAAGGGGCCCCACAATCATGTAACTTCCCTTTACAGATATCTGCCTGTCTGTCTGTATGTCTGTCTCTAACAGGTTTGCTGTGATTTCATTGATGAAAGGGATTGTTCGTGGCAGATACATTTCGCCACACCCAGCTGAGAAACTTCATAGATTGACCTCTAAACCTTTATATACTGTAATATATTGAGTATCCTTAATTGTCTAAAACACAGTGGTTACTATGCATACCACCTGCTATTACAATAGACTCTGCACTTAGCGCAAAGGGTTTACTTACTGGTAAACCTTTTGTATGATTTTTCATCACATAATCTATAAAATATTAATTTATTCGTCTTTGTAATGCAGACATTGTGCTTACTGTGAGGTAGGAAGTCAAGGTTTAAGTACCTGTTAGATTAAATTCGAGGACTGACAAAATTCCCAACGTAAATAACAGTTTCGTTACGTTTGAACTTCAAAGCTAGAAAATGTGTACAGGAATTGAGGCCCTCATCACTTCATTATTCAACATTAAATTCAGATTATTTATATAATACTGTGTACCACACTCTTCCATCAGAAAACTTTAATTTCAAGAGCAAAACACGAAATCCCTTTCCGCAACATGAGAATGCTATTAATACTTAAATCCTTCGTACAAGCAGACCTCCATACTGTACAAGCAGACCTGTATACTGTACAACCACCTGACACCAAGCAGCACAGCAGTGCAGACCGCTATAAGTCTTGGCCAGTCTGTGGACGTGTATCTCCAGGCTTTATTAATATTTGATGTTGTTGCTAGTATGTAGTTACCGTCACGCTCCGACCGTCTTATGTATCAAGAAAGAGCCCTCGGTGCCCGTTGGATATGGGGCTGCGCGGGGCACACAAATCATCTACATTTGTGAGCGATTAATTTTCCATCTTGTATAGCCAGTATAGCCAGTAACTTGATTGTTACAATAACCAGAATACACATCTCCTCGTCGGCATAAAAATGTTCTTTATCAACTGACGAAATGCAAAATGAAAGAAAATATAAAAAAATATCATTTTGTACAGTGTCATCACAAGCAACAGAAGGTAGGTAATCTCGGTGTGTGCAGTAACAACAGAGACGCGACCTGAATGCTGTGAATTTATTCAATACACAATTTTAACTTCCCTCCATTTTGAGCAAGTACCTATCGACAGTGAATAGTTAGGATATGTGTGAATTTAACGCTTACGCACTCTATACGAAGAGCCACCACAGGCAATCGGTGTAATATGTAGGAACGTACTGAGCGTCTGAGGAATTGCATTTAGATCCCTTTCCACAGAAGCACGTACCTCTTCTCCGAAATGTCCGGGCCAGCACTGCCCCCCCCCCATCCTCTGACTCAATGGGTGCTTGGAGATATTTCTGAATAAGTATATCGGCCGGGGCATGAAGAAACCACGCAACCCCTCCCCCTCCCTTACAGCAGTAATTCCATGCATCTCAAAGCCGTGCAGCAGGAAAAAATTCAACTTCCCTTACACTAAAACGGAAGAGTTCGTTATAGATTTAGTTGCTTCGTAACAGAGCAAAATCTTTAGATTTCTCCTGTTGATTTTGTATGAAATGGAACAACAACTTTTTAAATATAATGTTGTGGCCCTTTCTCGTAACAATTTTTACCGTGGGAAAGCAATAAGCGTTACATATTCTGAGTGGGTGTTTGTAACCTTATTTATCCAGAATGCAATGCGGATGCACCGTATAATAGTATCATCTGTGGCCTGTCCGGCTGTACCATATTTTTCCATATTATCTCACAATTTTCGTAAAAAAAGTTCCTGAACATAAAATGTGTTTTTATTTGCTCTACATCCTTCATCTAAAGGTGTTTTGATTTGCTCTACATCCTTCATCTAAATGTGTTTAGATTTGCTCTACATCCTTCATCTAAACCGTTTCTCAGGACGGTAAATTAAGAGGCAGATCATAAAAGCACATGGATCGTCATACAATGTGACTGTTATTTTTTTCAGATTTTAACGACACTTAAATTTTCTCGAAATATTACCGAAAAAATACTCAAATATCAAACTCTATTACAATCCTTCCATTTGGAGCTAAATTGTTCCATGTGGGCGAACGGACGGAAGAACAGACAGAGGTGACGACGCTAATAATCGCTTTGCGAAATTTCTCCAGCGCGCCTGAAACACATCTCAAGCAGTCACATTTACCCTCTTACTGTTTTCCTTAAAATAGTTCGGTTTTCGCCGTCAATAATAAACACAGTTCACGTGATGGAATAATTCATTAGAGGACTGACGTTCTTCTAAAAGTTCAGTTCCTACCTGACAGTGAACATATAATATAACCATTCGCAAGACCAGCCAGTTAATGTTCTTGGTGATGTTACATTGTCAGCCTCATATAAAACACATAAATACACTGTGCAAAAATGCATAGTTCCTTCCTGTTGGAGAACTACTGAACTGTAGCTTTTTTGACGTTCAGGTGACCGTGCATTGTGATAAATTTTAATAATAAAACCAACTATATGCACTAATTTCTCAAATTTATTTGTGGAATAAAACGCTACATGTTTCGGACAGTTCCTCTGTCCGAAACATGTAGAGTTTTATTCCAAAAATAAATCTGAGAAATTAGTTAATCTAGTTGGTTTTATTATAAGAATGAATTGTAGGTGTTACTGTGCTTTTACCGTTACCATCCATGTCTAGACACCCAGACTTGTCATAAACTAAGTACACCTCAGAATTCAGAATTTGTCGAAAAAATTAATAATTTTACAACCAGCTGTTGTGACTAAGACTTTCAGCATGCCTTCAAGACGACTTCTCTATCCATCACCATTCTCAAATTCGAGATATATATGCAATCGGAAATATAAATGTAAACAAAAGCATCAGCTTCTAATGCAACGGTACTACTTGTACAATAATGTCAGGCTGAGTCAGTTTTAAGTATATCAACAGACGCAATCCAGTACTCACAGTGAGAGAGAGGGACAGAGAGAGAGAAGGGAGAGGGACAGAGAGAGAGACAGGGAGAGGCGACAGACACTCAATGACAGAAGTCAGTCGAATTGGAGTTCCCAGCCCATTCTACTAATCGAATAAAACTTTTTACAGCGCCCTCTTCTAGTTTCTAAAGTAAAGATCTTGTAAACAGATGGCAGATATGAAGTTACAGATGTTATGAAAAACTGGCAACATGCAAGTGAAATCTTCTGTTTCATGTATAAGTATGAAAAATTCAGTTGTTTTCGTTCTTGAATCTTGCGAGGTTCTACAGCGCAGTCGCTGTCCCTTTCTCCCCCCAGCTTGTACGACAAGTTAAAGAACATGGTGCCTACTTTATCCAATGCAACATCAATTATGCAAAGATCGTCCATTTTTTTATCCCCTTACTCCTTGACGTTCTGTCTCTGAGGGCCGTTAACAAACAAAACAGAAAATTATTGACTTTTTAGAAAACATTTAATGGTCTTCAGAAGGTCGACTTCAAACACTACCCTCGTTTATGTCCCTCATAGAGAAGCGTGTTTTTTTAGGTCTTCATAAAATATGAGTGTTCTTCATGGAGTTGTTTTTCTCTCTTCATGAAATATTCTCACAGCCTGGAACGGCGATGTATAATCTGTAGCTTGCGAACTAGGACCCGAAACGAAGACACGTGAAATTCGTTAAATATTGAGTTTAAAAAGTTTACACGCGGTTGCGCATTTGGTTGAGACACTGCGCTGCAAACCGGAAGGTCGCGAATTCGATTTCCGATAGTTTCACTGGAATTTTTCATTGAAGTAATATTTCCGGTCGCACAATGGCCCTGGGGTCGATTCAGACTCTAACAGAAATGAGTACCAGGAATATTTCCTGGGGGATAAAAGCGGTCGGTGCTTACAGCTGACAATCTTACCATCTTCATGTGCCGATTGTCTCAAAATCTTGGAGCATCAACCTCCTGGAGTTTTCTGGGCCTGTAATAGGCCTGTACAGAGGTTGCTTTACTTTTTATACGCAGCTTGAGAATATTCGGTATTTTGTTCAAAACAGCCACCACTTACTGCATCCCAAACCAGCAAATTCCACTCGAAAACTTTGTACGCTAGACGGTTATGTTAATTTTAACACTACCTTCCCGTTGATGTCAATGTCGCCCAAGTTATTTCTTTCACGTCTGCTGCCTCATCTCAGCATAATACACAGTCCACCCATCTCAGCCTACTTGTTTTTCCACTCTCTTCTTACTCCCTATTGGGATAAGTACTTCAGCTACAGAGGTACTATTTAGACAAGGATCATTAGAAGAAAGTTTCCAATATTGGTGTCGGATGTCAGATATGGCTACTACCTTCGGGTGACCAAGTTTGGTGCAGTTAACCACAATGTAAGCTACAGGAAACTGAAATGTTACTTCAACGCACATACTTACTTACTCCATGGTGCAGAGTCCTTCTTGAGCAGCTAAATGGTTTGCAGATAGTCGAGAAATTCCCCGCATTTCACGGAACCCGAAGGTTCATTACCGCACTCACAAGCGTCCACCACCTCTCTCTATCCTGGGCCAGCCCAATCCAGTCCATACACCCACATCCCACCTCCTGGAGATCCATCCTAATATTACCCACCCATCTACGCCTAGTTCTCCCCAGTGGTTTCCTTCCCTCCGGTTTCCCCACCAAAACCCTATACACCCCCCTCTCCTCACCCATACGCGCCACATGCCCAGCCCATCTCATTCTTCTCGATTTTATCACCCGCACAATATTGGGTGAGGAGT
>Ga0131853_10006942_pt1 | contig 20458 bp, 13 predicted proteins | sample TergutLab28metaG_FD_92764 | JGI IMG/M metagenome (GOLD analysis project Ga0131853, IMG submission 92764) | Labiotermes labralis P1 segment gut microbial communities from Petit-Saut dam, French Guiana - Lab288 P1 (version 2) (version 2) | ecosystem: Host-associated > Arthropoda: Insects >...
AGACATGGGTATCCCATTATCACACCTGAATCAAAACAGCAGTCCTTGCACTGGAAGCATACTGGCTTGCCGAAAACGAAAATGTTCAAGCCGACATTTTCAACAAGGAAGATCATGTGCACCATATTCTGGGACACACAAGGTGTTCTCTTGGTAGAGTTTTTGCCCCAAGGCACAATGAACTCTGCTATTTATTGTGAAATGCTGAAGAAACTGAGGCATGCAATTCAAAACAAAAGGCGCAGAATGCTGAGTCCCACCATTCTTTTGCTTCACTATTAACGCTCGGCTGCACTCTGTTGCTCAGACTCAAGACCTCATCACCTCATTTAAGTGGGAACAAATGGACCACCCCCCATACAGCCTTGATTTGGTGCCAAGTGATTATCACCTCTTCCTACACCTAAAGTTCCTGGGTGGCAAGCAATTTGACGACGACAATGACCTGAAAGATGCAGTGCAGAAGTGGCTAACATTGCAGACAGCCACATTCTATGAGGAGGGTATACAAAAACTTGTGCCCCACTACGATAAGTGCCTCAATAATGGTGGTGAATATGTGGAAAAATAGTTTGAAGAATGTAGAATCTGATAACAATAAAATTTTATACAAAACCTTACTTGATTTTTTTTATTACAGTGCAACAGTACTTACTTTCGGAATAAGCCTCATATCTATCTTCACTGCCATGAAGACTTTATACCCCGTACATGTCAATCCTAAATTTCTCACGATACGTGCACTTCACATATTCAAAGTGTATATAAACACTAAGGTCAATGATCAATATTTCACCATACACCATGAACAATGCCTTTCTTGCTGTAGCTTATTCCAATTATCACCCTGGGGAATGAAGCACTTGAATCAGCAATTTTTAACAGCAGAGTTACCATTTTAGTGCCTGGTGACTATCAAAGATTCCGATCATCTGAATGAGGTACAAACAAACAAACTGCAGTAGAAATCCAAATCCTTTCAAGTCCTTGTGCCCAAAACTTACTATGACATCACCCATGTCCAAATTAATGACCACTCACACTCTTAGTGAAATAGTACAGGTTTCTTTTCATCCCCAGATATAAATTCTGTATGTCTAAAATTAACTACAGTGAAATCCATATTTTACACTCCCACTTTTTGTACTTTATGTAAGGTACCAGCCACCTGCCCTTAAGATCAGTGTTAAATTTTAATTTCCAATACACAATAAAACTGATATTTTAGCCAAAATTAGTGCACATACTGGAACACGTGGTGACTTGGCATCACAGGACCTTCAGTGTCCATATTAAACACAATTGGGAAAAACCATGAAGCAAGTGAAATATGTCACTTACATCCAGTGTGGACCTTTCTCCAAGCAGCAGAAATTACTGGAACACTCACTGCTGGAATCTACTCTTGCATTTGTAAGTAATGTGTGTAGAAGGCACTACCATCATGGGAAGGCTTTGCATACTGTTGCTCACTTGGGAGGAGAAAACTTTACAGGTTCAAGTGGTTGGATCAACACATTTAAGGGAAGACACAACATCGTTCATAGAACAGGAGTGTTGATTCAGAAACTATTCATGAATGGAGAGACAACCAACTCCAGCTGGATATTAAACAACATGACCTCTGTGACATGTAATGCTGATAAGAAAATGTTTACTTTTCAATTTAAAGCCAATAAACGTTTTAGTTATTGCAAAGACCTCTACAAAATCAAAACAACAGGTTACAGTGCTCCTTGAACACAATTCTGACGGGAGTGGCTAAATTACCACCATTGTAACTGGCAAATATCAAAGTCTCACACTGCTTAAGAATGTTAATACTTGTCCACAAAATATGATACTAATAAAAATTCCTACACACAACCATGATGTTTGAAGATTACCTTTCACAACTAGACAGGAAAATGGGTGCAAAAAAATTTAAAAAATCATTCTTCAAATGAATGTACAGCTCACTCCACACAACAACAATTCTCAGGAACATGAAAGATGGATTTATCCTGGCTAACTGTACCACCAGTTACAACCATTAGATCTGGGAATCATCCATGCATTCAAGTTGCATTACACAGTTCCTTTGAAAATCACTATTATAAAAGACAAACAGCTATAAGATGCTGAATGTATCAAGTTGCATGTATTGTGTACTAGGCACTTCATAAAAGAGGCCTGGAGATTAAAAACTCTTTAACTATCAAGAACTGTTCTGCAAAATGTAATTTTTGCGCTATCATGTCCGCACTGATTATGACAAAGCAATGAAAATCAACAAAGACAAAGAAAATCACTGGCATAGTTTGCAAATTCTTGGAATGCAACTTGAGGATTAAACAACATGTGACAGTGATCTCAAGGTTGGTGCAGTCCACACTGTCAGCCAGGTGCTGGAAGAGCAGTTCACTAGGCCAGAAGAACTGGAAAAGGCAGAACATGAAGTGCAGAAGATGAGGTAACATTCTTGGACACAATGAGAAGACTTAGAAGCAGCCAGAAAGAACAAATGCCAATTTGCTACAGAGGACAGTAGCAGTGTAATTAGCAACACGGTTGAAAAATGAATTATACAGACTGACAATTGAATAAAAGAGAAACAAAAAAAATGCTCTTGCTTGTTGAGTAAATTAATCCATAATTCAATCTGATACAACCCCTTCCCCCCTCCTCCCCAGAAAAATGTCCACAAAAATCACCCTACATCTTAACACTGAAGGTCAAATTGTATTAAATCTGCAGAAATACCTTGCTAATTACAAGTTGCATGTTATCACTTGTAGTGTTTCTCTGGCATAAAATATGGTAAATACTGAAAATTACTTACCTTCCTTAAGTGGTTATCACAATACATCACAAAGTTATAACCTTTATTTTGTAAGCAGCACTCCCATCCCTTCTGTTTTTACTGTTTGACATTTAAAATATATGTAGATGTTTGATGTGAGCATCCACCTACCAGTACACCACAGCTACCATGGTGTGATGCATATGACATCACATCGTGATAATACCATTGGGAAGTTGTGGCCTATATATATATACATCTACCATTATTTGTATTTACACTGTTAATGCTCAAACATCCATATTTTAACCTTCATTGTCCAGCCTTTAAATCCCAATGTAGCTCCTAATGCCTGGAGCTACTTTAATTTTGAAATACCCACACCTGCAACCTGTGCAGGACAGTGTTTTCCCATATGACCATGCAGAGTTACGTTTAACAAATGACAGGCATCTGTTTGGCCTATAGTAGTTAAACTAAGTTACTAACAGCCACTCATATTTTAAGTGGTTTGCCAAAGTTCTGTCACAAAGCAACCCACTTGTGAACACTGCATAATTTTAAATTATCAGGTTTTACAATGTCTTCAATTCCACATTCAATTGACATGGTCCCTAAAGAAGTGTGAAACAGGGGTTTCACTGTATTATGCAAGCTCTAGACACAAATATAAATGGTGTTTACCATAACAACTGTATTTACTTTATATTGATATTTAAATACAACTGTCATTCTGACCGCTTTTATTTATTGTGTCTAACACTCCTTTATAGTGTAACAAACAGGAATGTACCAATTAAAACTGTGACAAATCTATAAACTGGAGAGGAAATTATACATATTATGTTACTGGAAAAATTAATTTCACTACTTACTGTACTGACATCACTATGAGCAAGACACAAATTTATTACAAAAACTGACAAGTCAAGGAAAATAATATTTACCTGATTGTGATTTCTTCACTTCCTCACTGAAACTTTTCTGGAGAGCCAAGTCACCTTCCAGTTTCGCTAGTCGGCCACTATTGATCATGCGACCTAATTCCTCATTTTCCTGGTACAGCAAGCGACACTTTGCCATCAGCCTTTTGCCTGTGTTACTTTAAAAGAAGCAAAAATAACATTGGATTGGAGCAGTCCTGCTTCAGAATCTAACAGCCACTCACTTACTCAAAAATCCATAATTACACCCAATCCTGAACCAAATGAATTCAGGCCACAACTCCCCTCTTTTAACCCTATCTACCAAAAACTAATTTCTATTTTATTCTCCCATCTAGGACTATGTCTCATAAGAGTTCATCTCCCAGCAAGTCTTCTGAACAAATTTCTGTGCACATTTGTGATCACTCTGAATGCTACATAGTTTGTGTATATGACTCCCCTTGAAATGAGCATCGCAATAATATCTTGTGAGGAATAAAGTTATGGGGATCCTAATCATGCAGTTTCCTCCTCCGTCCTGACACTTTCTCCCTCTAAATATGCTGCATATTAAAATATACTTACCTGAAACTTAAGACGCTTATGTTCCTGCCCGCATGAATTTTAAACTGTTCCCACAAGTACTGTAACTGTACCCACCATAAGCGATAAATTAAGTCTGATGTTCTTAAACTTCACACTCTTTTTTCACCTATCCAGACATCAATGCAAGTAACAGAATAAGGACAAAATTTGTTCTTTTATAGGGTCGTTGATATATGCTCATGACTGTATAGTATATAAATCCTGTAACTCACACAAACACATTAAGGCAAATCATTGAGAATATACTGCAGCACAAACAACTAAAAGGCTGCCTAACAACCAGCTACACAGTACAGAGACATACATGAAAAGCTATGTGCTCATGAAAGTCCTCTTGTTACAAACCTCAAGTTTCATCACCAACCTCACACACAATTCCCCCACGATCCATTTGAATACTGTCATCATACATAAGTGTAGGCCTACCCATTGGTTTCTTCCACTTAAATTTGAATGATTTCACTGCAGAACCCAAACTGCAGCACCTTTAACATCACATAGTGGACTACTGGACATGGTCATGAGCCACTTCCATCCACCTGCCATCCTCACAATCTATTTCTCTAACATCCACCTAACTGACCTCACCAGCCTTCTTGTTAACTAAGTAACTAATAATCTTACAAAAGAAGTGACTACACAACAAACCCACTGTAATTTATCATACAAAAACCGGGACTGTTACATGAAGGTCTCTTAAGAATTTTGTAACTTTTAAGTCACTGGATAGACTACCTGTCAGGTGTGAACTTCCACGCACTCAACTCATTTTGTGTCTCTTCAAGGCGTGCCCGAGTTGCAAGAAGTTCCTGCCTCAGACGCTGAAGTAGCAGGTTCACAGCTGGGTCAAGCAGTGCTGAACGCAGTGCTGCAGCTCCTGGGGCTTGTGCTGCCTTCAACTCAGCTATCTGATTCTGAGGAAGCAGATTTTGTCCTCCATGAAGAATGTAAATAAAGTATGTACTATCTTACAAGACATCTCACTTCTACACCTAGTGAAGTACTCAAAATGTTTGTAGGTAGCAACTTAAGTCAAAATCCACTTCTCATTCTCAGGACTTTTATTCTGTATCATAATCACCACCACCACCACCACCTTAACCATCATTATCCATTCCAGTATTCGGCCTAATTAACATACAGATAGTAAAAAACAGAATCCTTTCATTGTTTCAAAGGTCTTCCCAAATGTCTTATCCTTCTGGTTAATGCTTCAAGATCGCTTTTGAATAATACAGTTTAAAATGTATGTTCAGAACAATTTCACCTTCAATTCTAAGCACCTGCCCACTCACACACTGAAAAATTAGCAAGAGCCATTTCTAAAGACATATTTCATATTACTACAATAAAGGATACAGCTAAAACTTTTTCAAGAAAATTAGACTATGTGAGGAGAATACACTGTGAATATTGTGCTGTGCCTGTAGGAATTCCACGTGACAATTTTGGAAGACAGCCTAATGACATGCTATAAAGCAAAAAGGTACACAGCACCACAGCATTTTCAGTTTAGACTTCTTGGACTGCAAGTTTCTACTTGGCTGCCATATGATCCTGATCTTAACCTCTTAAAGACGAAATGTAATCTGCTTTATGTAAGGAATCAGTCCGTGCCGCGCAGTAAACACTTTCCACCACAGTTATAAAAACCAATTAGTTAATGCTGTGTACAGCAAATGTCGTTGTCTGTTCTGAGATCTGTACAAAACACTCAATGCAAAGTGAGCACCATGTAGAATTTTTTAATGTTAAACCTGGTGGTAGGTAAAGAAACAGCTAGGCTTTGAAAGGTTAAACCACTTGATTTCTTCTTCTGGGAGATAGAAAAAGGATGCTAGGTCCCAGCACTGCTCAGCATTTGGCTGGAACATGCTGAAGGACACAAGGTACTGCAGCTAGTTACACCCACCATGCTGACAAATGTTTGGATTGAACCTACATACAGTTATACATGGTGATCAAAGAGTCTCTGTGTACCTGATGATTATAATATAGAAAGTTACAAGAATGTTCAAAGTGTCCCCCGCCAGTCCCCAGACATTTATTGACACATTGAACTGTGTTCTCGAAGACTGTGTTCAGTATAGCATGGTCCACATTCCGAATGTATTCTGTGATGGCAATCTTCAAATCATCAATTGTGTGGGGATTTCTGTACTGTAATTGTCAGGTGCAGAGGGAATTTTTGATCACCCTGTAGTATGTGCCTGGCTACTCACAATGCCCTCCCCGAATATATGTAAACTGTCAAGTGCAGCATCACAAAAACTTCAACTTCAATGCTGTACTTCTTACTTTTTCAGCAGTAGTATACTGAAATTGTTTACTTTCAACAGATTCATCCTGTATAACTTGATCCACCCTCCTTCAACTTGTATATGTTCTGCCACTGTGCAAAAACCACCGCAAAGTATTCTGATGATACCAAATTACTGTTTAGTTTTATTGAATATTTTTCATGCTAGCTTCAACTACTACAAAAAGACAAGTCACTGAACATACTGCATATTCCTGCATTTCTTGTTCCTTGGTGGCTAGCCTACGGACAAGCACTTTCTCACGCTGAGTGGACTCCAGATTTTGCTGCCGCATTCGATCTTCAGAATCTCGAAGATTTGCCAATTCCACTGTAAATATCAAATCCAAAATATACTGAGGAAGTTACATATAGCACACTCAAAATTTTGCATACAAAAAAATTATGCAGTAACTGACAAGTTAACACATCACAAATTATCTGCTATAAACAGCACATAGCAAGTAGCTGAAATTACAGACAACACACATTCTCCTACATCTGCAGCAGTATTCTTAAGTATATCCCTTCTAGCTATTTCATGGCAAATTAGTCCTAATCACTGAACGTTATATACCATATAGACAAAAGGATATCTGAAGACAAATGCAGACTGAATGGAGTGCTATGAAAATTCCAAGGTATGGTTGTTTCACCACCTGCCCACCCCCCACCCCCCCCAAAAAAAAAAACTCAATGGTACAGGGTCACCCTGTACTCAGTTAATTAAGAAAATTCCCCATAATTATAGACCCCAAATTTTCATCACAGTGATCATGAAACCCCATCACTGACATTAAACATTCTGCTTAAGAAGGAACTAGTCCACCCTTGAATTGATAATGAAAACGTGCATTTTCTTTACACATGCCATCTGTTTGCCATGTAGATATTAAAGAGAACTGAGCATACATATGGTAATACCAGTAATAAAGAAATTCCATAAAATGATGAGTTATTAACAGAGCATCATATACTGTTACACTAAAATCTGTCAGACAGCACACAAGATACGTATAAAAGTTAAAACTGGCTCTTACATAAGAGTACCTAACCTTTCAAATGAATGAAGTCAATGAATATTACAGATGGTCAGAGTCACATCATGTGAGGGCTATATATCATGTTTCATTCATATAAGTAAAAAAATGTATGTCAAATTTCATTTTGCACCTGAAGTAAAGCAGCTTTCAAAATTAACTGAACTAAATCACGATGGCTCGATAAAATTTATTATCTATCAAACAGCCTGAGCAAAATCTACAACCACTATGTATAAAACATATTACACAACGTTTCAAAAGCAAACTGCGTTCATCTTCAGGTGAAACTACAATCTTAAGTCGACAATGTCAACTTATTCGTAAGAGAGCAGTTCAGCTGAAGATGAAAGCAGTTTTCTTTTGAAATGTTGTATAGTATGGTTTATCTAGAACATCTTCTAGATTGTCAACTTATTCTTAAGATTGTAGTTTCACCTGAAGATGCAAGCAGTTTGCTTTAGAAACACTGTGTAGTATTGTTTTTTTATTCCGTGACAATGGAAAAGGTCAAATATATTTTAGTGATGTCTGGTGTGAGAAAAGTATGTCCCACATTACTGCTCATCTAGCCATCAAATTAAAAAATTACATCAGTATTATTTGGCACCATAGTAGTTCACTTTATACCAGTCATTCCATATCATACATCCTATTATTATAGTTTTTCCATCAATTTCACAGATTTCACTATATCATCATGAACTGTAAATGGGGGCTCTAGATCCATAAAAAATGTTACAATTGCAGACGCATTCCTCTTCATGAATGTATCTTCATTCACTGTCTGTGGTACAACATTTTTTCCTTTCCATGTGAGTACTAGCATGATGGTCAGTACTCGAACTTCCCAGAAACAGAAGTTACATGAAATCATACTCTGCACAAAGTAATGATCCACTGCATCTATTATACAGAACAAAAACACTACCAAACTGTCCATAACTTTGAATTAGTCATTCAAATCAGAATTACTTGTTGTTTTAATTCAATGTTTAAATATTTAAAAAGTTCAAACAACATGTACCATCCATATGCTGGTCTCTAAAATGTACTGGCAAATGACCTTTTGTGCCATATGTTGGTCTCTATATGTTTACTTGTTAGCAATCTAAATGTCCATGCCAGGCCAGAAAAACTCAAGTCATCAACAGATACAACTGTGATTAAATCAGTCTCCTGAAGGTTAATGTAAGAGTAATATTTACTTAAACTAAAATGGTGAATAGGGAGCCTTATACAATTTAGGACAATGACAAGAGAAGACTACTGAGGTTAGAGAAAATTCTGTATTCACAAACACTGAATCACAGACGGGAGATTTGAGGTTCTCATGACAGTATCAAGATAAATTAATTCCTGGGATGCAACACCTTTTGTTTTGTGGTTTAATTTACAAAAATCTGTATCTCAGACTATATGGTACTGATGAAGATGATTTGTGAATTATGAATTGGACAGCACATGGGAGAAAGAAGTCATACCCTAACTGAGGTATTAACCTAGCATCTGCCTAAGGAATGAGGAAAACCACAAAAACATCAAAGATGACACTTGTCCAGACCAAGCCTCAAACCAGGCACCTGCTGAATACAAGTCTAGAGCATTACCACTACACTGACCTAACCAGCGGTGCTGTGTTATTTGGTACATGGGTACCAATGCTTTGGAGGAACCTGTGGCCTCCGTTAACTCTGATGTTGGAGACAGCACATTCCTCTAAAACAATGGTACCACAACTACCAAACACACACACACACACACATCCTATACTGTAATACTAAATTAATTACAGGAAACTAGTCTGAAACATACATTGAAAAACCGAAAGAAATGAGTAAAAAATTGTGTCTTTCAATGCTTGATTCATATCCACGTATACAGTTAAGAATTATACATATGGAATAACTAAAAAAAAAACTACTAGCAAACACAATTTAAAAAAAAGGTGCTACACATACACATAATAAAAATTTCTGTTCACAGTTTATACAATAATAATATAAAGATAGTCAATAAACACTGAAGAATTGACACTACTGGCTGTCAGTCATGAAAATTCTTATAACAAACAAGCATTTTCATGTAACTGTTACATTTTTAACTCCTTAATTCTGTTATGTGGCATGTGGTAACTTTAAAAATACAAGGAAGACTACTGGGAAGTGAAGAAAGAAAGAAGTCTGAAATGGAGAAACATAAAAAAAAGTTCCAGTCAGAACAGAATCTGGGTCCTTGATCTTCCGTGCTAATGATTTTTTTTTTATTCAATAGGTCCCCTACATATTTTTCAAAACCCAAATTTCATGGACAGTTCAGTGTCATCTTATCTATTTCACTCAATGACCACACTGCTTCTGTAACACAAAAGTTGCACAGCACTCATTCAGTCTGCAGTACCTTCTAAGAAAAATGTAATTCAAGTAGTTATTAAAGAGATGTACAGAAAGCAAAAGGCTTTGCCTCTGTCCTATACGGAGCATTCTAACAACATTAATATTCACCAAATATTATTTTCATGTTGTATGCTATCTTCTGGGTAATCCACCAGCATCTGAATTCAGACGCCGGGGAATTACCCAGAAGAAAGCATACAACACTCAGAACACAGCGAAAGTTTCAAATCAAGAACTATTATTTTTCATATTCACTTATAGATTAGATTAATTTTTTTTGTGCGGGGAATAACAAATGCAGACCACATACATAAAATAAATAATGGTTGCATGTCCTTGGTACAATTTTAAATACAGCAAGACGTCATGTTTGATGAAAGTTTAGTTCATAAAATTGCATTTACTCAACATTTAAACCTGATTTACACTTTGCAAAGTCTTTTGGTCTCGGATGTCTGCCTGACCATGAAAACCTTCCATCTACACTGAATGACATGGCTCTCATTAAGCAAAAGTTAAAAGGAATCAAGTGAGGATGAAACCAAAACACAAAACACAACAGATGGCAGATATGTGGTGAGAGCTACTGGTGCCCAGGTATCGGAGGGAAATGATACATACATTAACATAACTGCACTTACTTCCTCCTTCCTCTCACCACTTCCCTTTGTGCTGTTGCTGTTGCCACACCTACTTCAGTTAGATGGAACAACAACCAGGGCATATATTTGGTTAACTTAAGCTCTGCCATTTTAGTTGTGCTGTCTTACAGGTGTAGCAGGCCACTGCGCCGAAACAATTTACTTTCTCGCGCTAGAAGTAGGCTGCATACTTGCATCCACCACCACGGTTACATGAATCAACACTTCCACAGCTGGTGGGAGATGGGGCAATAACAGGTAATAAAGGGATGAACTTCGAATGCCATGATCTTGAACAGCGCACTAGGCCATTAATATGATACTTTTACAACTCCCTTACCATGCACTTCTCCACTGTTAATTCCTTGTAACCACTCCTGCACACCAATGATACCAATGTGACCACACAGGCTATCTGCCAATTACTGAAGCACTTTTTGTGCACTACATTTCAGATGGACACTTAACACACCAAACCTACGAGATGCTAGCACAAACTAGGAACAACACTTAAACATGTACCAACGAAAACACTCCAAACCACACGTGGGTCGCCGAGTTTTAAAGAAACGATGTTGATACTGCTGCTGCATCACACAGAAGATACGCCACTTTCATTCTTTGTTAACACAACTGTCACTTCAACAGGTGAACGGATTTGCATCTGACTTTTGCAGTATTCACTCACTTAAACTACATCAAGCAGCACAGTGAAAACACTTCATCATTCACAAATTTAAAACAATACTTAAACTCAGTTATAACCAGTGGATCTCGAACTCCAAAGCCCTTTTATGACACAAACAGGAAAGCAGCAAGCAAGGGTACACAAATCTCTGATAAATGATGTGTGAGGGATAGGAAATAAAGGTTGGCTTCTTTCAGCTCGAGATACCTTGGCATCATCATTTGGGTCTATTAACATTTTCAAGACCATCTGATGGCACAAGCACCCAGGAACAAACATTTTCTCCTGACAAGCATATAACCATTTGTTACTGGTAGCTTTCCACACACCAGGCTACCAACACAGTTCTAGAAAAGTTCAGACTTTGTTTGGTGATGAACTTCAAACTACAATATGGACTGTGCAAATCCTATTCACTACTTTAAGCTTATTTCAAATCAGCAACCCTCTGGCTTTAAATTCTATAATGCTGCACCAAAATTTAGGAATGAAAGTTACAACCCCATGATACAAACAAAAAAAATAATTTATTCTACCTGCATAACAAAATTAGTGTCAATGTGCCAGGACTGCATTATTTTAGATACTATAAAATAATTACATTAATAATACAACTCTGAAGAAAAGTAATGCAAGCAGACCACATTTGCACCCTCGGTTGTTCAATCAACACCCAGGGCAGAATGCACTCAGTTGTTCAGTTAGACCAGCTGTCTCAATAGTAGCTATTCATTTCACCCCAGTCCTGTCAACAGCTTTTAGTCATTACATCAGTATTGTATGAAGTACTTTTTTATCAGAAGACAGGACACTTTTTTTTTCTTGACAAATATATTTCAAAGGAAACAAGTGATACAACTGCTTAACACACTGTGAACAATAGGTATGTCACCATTCTGATACTCAGGAGTGTGTACAAAGTGGCCCTGCATACTTCACATCTATGTTACCATCATTTACACATACTGGACAGAGGAGGAAATCAAGATCCTGAATTCTAAGCTATTTAGCTTCCAATTACCTTCTCATTTTTATTATAACTGCAAAAATTAAAACAACTCACTTTATTAACTGAAAAGACACTTCTGAGAATGAAAAGGCAACTAAGTAAAACACATCTGTGGTGAGATGGTGACTATGGGATACCCAAACTGCACATTCCATTAGTTCAGATAGGACTACAAATATCCTCTCCTTCATTCTACAACATCAAAACCAAATTGTATTTTCTTTTAGTATGAGAATTCAAATTAACAATTTATGTGGAACAAAGCAGAAAGCAGGCAAGCTTCACATCACTGCTAATGAAGGGTTGCATTTCAGGATTTCATGGTACCTGTTCCAAAAATGTTTTATCAAATAGAGTAAAGTAATTTTAAAAATGCAAAAAGTCTATTTCATTTTATTCTAAATGTTTCATGTGAAATATTTTTCAAAATCATGAACATGACAATTTTTTAACTCTAGGGATGATAAATTACTTTTCAACAACCTATACTGTTCTGAAAAGGTAAATGATAATTTTTCAGTGAAGCACTCATTAGTCATACATTCTGATGAAGAAGTTACTTTTACACCCCCTGTTACAGAAATCTACCCTGCCACATGTCAATTCAACATTTATTCATGTCAAATGATAGCCATGACCTGAGGACATAATTTTGATTTTAAATTTGATTAAGAAATCTCAAAAACAAATTTCATCAAAATCCATCCACAAAGTGTACATGAAAGATGTGTATATGACAGACAATAACGATCTAACAGGTAGATGACTGAAGCAAGTTCCTTGGCACAGAAGTTTGTGTTCCCTACAGAAGGAGGACAGTGCACTCTAGCACAGTTCATGACATGGAGACAGTAATTGTTAATTCCAGATCCTATAACTTACATTATGCAATAATGAAGTTTCTCCATGTTTTCTACACTCCTCTCTCCTGAACAGTAAGTAGCAGCCTTTTCTCACTCTTTAATACGAGTACACAACTATTCATGTGGTGACTTTGCTGAGGGCCTGGACAAGATTGTTATGCGCAATTACATAACCACATTTAACACACTAAAAAAAATATGTAAAGTGATCCCATTACAGGCCCAGTGTGGCCCAGAGGGTGGGTAAGGTATAGCTCTACTCTTCCATGACTGTGGCACTAGAAGGGGGTGAGTGGTCAGCAGCATGCCCCAATCAAATTTTACCACCGGGAAAGACCCGGTACCCATTTTACAGAAGGCTGGGTGGGCCCCAGGACTGGTCTGGACGGGTGGAAAATTTCATCCCCACTGGGATTCAGTCCCGGACCGTCCAGCCCGTCATCAGTCACTATACCGACTGAGCTACCCAGCCCACACTTTTAACACACTAATTACAGGATAATAACTAACAATCATTTTTTTCCAATAACAGTGTCAGCTGAATTCTTTTGTTTGCATGGCTAATGGTGGTTAGACTACATTTGGGTGATGGTGTAACAAGGTTAGGAAGGGGCCATGACTGTAATTTGACTGCTTTCCCAGCTTCTGCATGGATGGAGTACAATTAGACAATCTATTCAGTTCCAAAGCTCAGCCTTTGCAATTGGCCTTCATACATGAAGCGGAACCATGACAGATTGCACAGTATACTGGTAAAGCTCAACTGCATACGAATAAAATTACATTCTCAGGACATACAACAAAACTTAAAATCATTTGACTTCAACACATGCAAATCTTTGGTCTTTTATTCTGGCACATACTGCCTCCTTAATTTATATATCAGATTGTTACCAACTGCTTTCATTTCCACCTGTAACAATGTACAACAATGAGAACACAGAACTACCTTCCTGATTTGACGTCTGGGATTCAAGCATCTCTACATAGGAGTCCAGTTCTCGCCAGTTTCTCAACAAATCATCACGGCTTATTGACTCAAGCTGCTGCTCACTTAACTTGATACGTCGCAGATGACGACTGTGAACTGTGGTACTTGATGGGGTAGGCAGAGTACCAGTTTCATCAGACATTGTAATTCTACAATCAGAAATACATATATGTACATACATTTCTGCAGACAGCTGCTTATGAGAAATCATCCACATATGATTTCGTACTACACTGTTACATATGTCACATTTAAAACTAAGCTATCATTTAATCATATGGAACAATGAGAGTAAAAATTCACTGTGGAAGGATTCATATTCAACAAGTAACAAAATATTATTGGTAATTAAGATTACCATTCTGTGGAACATACCACACAGTCTGGATACTTGTCTGACAGAATAGATAACAAGGCATTCCTTTAAAAGTATTATGGTATAACAAATCAAAAAATGTACTCAGAACACTCAAAATATTGCCATTTATGTGAATCTATTCTGAATCCAGGAATTAAAACAATGGTAGGCAAACCACCAACTTTTTGAAGATCTTAATTTTTTTTACAATCCTGTTCCACCAGTGAGCCACTGTGGCTGACCCACATAATTTAAACAACACAACACTACTGGCAACACATAAGCAGAAAGGAAAAAAAGACAACCACCCATGCAGGAACCAAAGCACAATTATTCTACAATCATATACAATAATTCATATCAATTTTCGTGGAATAATCTTTTTCAATAACCAGTCTGGGTGTCCACATAAACTTAAACAGAGATACTAAAAAGACCTCATATTAGTACTATGGTAAATGGTTAGTATTTTAAACATAAAACTAATCAGACATAGCCATGATAACGTTCTGCTGCACATACAATGCCAATTCACCAATAATGCTCACCTACTGTATTGTTACTGAGAAAATATTCACAGAGTACTATTCATTCTTCACGCCTTCTTTATCAGTATGATGAGGTCACATATCATATTCCTCAGCTATCAATTCATTATGGAACTATTACTCTCCATACACGCAGTGATAAAGTTGGTTTGTGTTATTGTGCTGTAATTCAGTGCAGTCACACCATCCTTGTGTTAATTAAGTGTTGTGATCAAAAGACATTAATGACAAATCATGCAGATAGCAAAATCACACAATAATATGAGCTCCAGACAAACCATCCACTTGTTCACAAAAGCACATAAGGTATAAACAGACACATTAAATCTGACATGTTTCAGAATGTACTAATATGTCTAGAATAAAATATGTATTTTGGACTGTTAAGTAACCTTTTCTTTTTATTAATTTACGGATTCCTACAGATAGTCCAATTTTCATCTGAGAGCCCTCAACATCCAATACATTCCCAAAAATAGGCATTATTTGTATAGGAAATACAATATTGACAACTTACATTCTCGGTAATCATAAAGTTACCATTTAAATATTTTCCAGTCAGGTTTCAAATTGGTATAGGGGTTTATGGCAACATTGGTATGGGTTTTTATCACCAGAATACTGCAGAAGGAAATCACTGTTCACTGATTTCATAGTGCAGTGGTCTACAGGAGACAAAAAGCATACAGCAATAATGGCAGCTTTTGTCTGCAATATGCACCAGGAATGCAGAGTCAGCACAGCGAGTCCCTAAGGTCTGGACGGTCTGATAACAGAATCCCAGTGGAGACGAGATTTTCCGCAACCGCCCAGACCGGCTCTGGGGCCCACACTGCCTCCTGTACAGTGCGTACCAGGTCTCTTTCCTGGGGATAAAGGGGCCAGGGCGTGGCATTGATCACCCACCACCATTTAGCACCGACGTTAAATAGCATAGCTATACCTCTACTCCCCGTCGGGGCCTTCACGACCTGCTTTAGAGAGAACTTAACAATTACCACACCAACGTTCGTAACAACTGTGTTTTGAACTTAACCCTCAAAAGCACGTTACCATAAAAAAAACTGTAACAAATTTGACACACGATTTCGATTTCAATCTTTGATATGGTACGAAAAATATTTCAACACGTGTACTCTTGGATTAACAAACTGTCCATTAATCAACCTTCATCTTCTGATCACTCGATAAAACCACAGGATATCTCTCCCTGAAATTCCGTCAAGTGATTGTATAAGTTACATAGTATCGTTCACGTCAACAATCTCTCCAGTCGTGATCATAATGATTTATTGGCCATGGTAGCGGAATTACACCTTCGGTTATTAATTTTACTCAACTAGGGTTATGACGCCTCTGAGCTTTTCTAGTCCATTACCTCATTCAACTGCAGTCAACCAAACACCAAGCACAGTAGGCCGCTTTATCATTCACTTCAAACTGAATATTATATCCTTTCAGCTTCCGTCCCTCTTGTACCTGGCAGCATATATGTTTTTCTGCAACTAGAACCAAATCCACTTCACGACGAAATCAATGCCGACAACCATCGCCTAAACACGACAAACAACACTCAACAGAGGTCACTGGGCATTCACCGGTGGGTAGGTGTTCCATTGACATACTCGACGAGCTGTGTTCATATCCATGTTCAAGATTAATTGAGCAGAAATCAAATCCATAAATACATGAGCGCTCTAGTGTCACTTCTGCTGTTAGTTTCACACGTGTTCACCAAATAATTTTACGGCGTTACCACTGTACGTAACTTAGTGCAGCCGCTTAAAAACTCTGAAATACGACTTATTAACTGCACGGAACATGGACAATTTTAAATGCTGGTATAGGACTGTAGGCTGGAACTGTTTCAGAAATACGACAAAACTCCTCCCCTAAAAATGTGTTCATAGCACTGTAATTCGCATACATAGTAAACCCCCCCCCCACCCATGCAGTATATCATCTTTCGTAAACACATCACATTCCAGAGCACAAAACCCTTCAGTTTGGTGGATGTGCTTGAAGAAAGGTTATACTTACTCACTCAGGATAGAAGTAAAGAAGTACGTGAAGATGGCACAGGGGTCTCCAAAAATGCAGTAAGCATGAAATTTTCACGTTATGCTGTTGCGTATGACTGAAACACGTTGAAAAAAAATATGTACAAAGACACAACAATGCTGTTACACACTAGATCGAGAGAGTTTTAATAGGGGTAGAGCCAGACACGAGGGCGAGGAAGCGACCGAGCTAAAAAAAAGTGTCAACCTGATTAGATTGTAGGTACGAAAATGTGGAAGCGACAAGCAACTTCCGACCAGCTGATCAATTTGCTCTCGCAAGTCGTCCGTGACATGTCATTGCAGTCATTTCGCCATGCTGTATATTTAGAAACTCCCTAGACCCAATATAGTTTCTGTTAAAGAAAAGGAGAATTTATGATCACCATAATATAGAACTGCGACATATGTACGGATAATTTTATCGTCTTTATTGACACCTTCGAAATTTCTCAGAGCGGATTTTCGAATATTTGAAAATGTCTATGGAAACTTTTAATTTCTTACTAATGGAATAAGTCACCGACTTCAAAAGCAGACCACCAAGTACAGACAATCCATTTCATCTACTGAGAGTCTGTTTATTACAATAAGGTAACATTTTAAAAGAATTTTCAATTTTTTTAAGAACCCAGATCAAATAACGGGGCCCACCCAGCCTTCTATTTGATGGATACCGGGGATTTTTTTTTGTGTAAAGATCATCTGTAATGCTGTACATAAAATGTTTATTGTATTGTTAGCTGTAAAAATACAGCATGTTTTGTATATTTATGGCCTATTCCACATCCTTTTATAATTTTGACACACTTATGGACCTATGGATTGTAAGCATGAAACTATAATTATAACTGACGAATATATATACACCTACACAAGGTATCTGTTGAGAGTACCATGCATGTTTATGTCTTTTGCTCACTAACATATCTTCCTAAATATGGTTCACCATCAACCAAAACACGGGTACTGTTGACATAGGGGTACAAGGGGTAGTGATGCGTAATACTATAGCCTATCCTAACCAACAGTCATCCACAGAGGAAATGACGACCGAGTCACAGAGGTATAACTGTTTCACCAGGGAATGGAGGAAATGCCATCCGGAGGCTATAGGAAGCAATCCTACCACTGGACATACCCGTCTCTGCATACGTATCCCACTCAAGGGAAATTTTAACCACTGGCAAGTCTTACGGAAAGAAACCGGACAGATCTTCTTTAAACGACAATATGGATGTGGAAAATGTACTACGATTAAAATATGCAACCTGGAATACTAGAGGGCTAGGAGAGAAAGAAGAAGAATTAGAATCAGACAAAATTTTAAACGAAAATAATATTAATATATCAGTAATTACAGAAAGAAAAAGAAATTGCGAGGGACGAAAGAGACTGAACAGTATACTGTTATTTACAGTGGGGTGGACAGACACACCAGAGGCCAATCAGAAAAAGCTTGAATACATGGAATGCGCAAATAAACCTTGTTTGCATGTTGATTATTTTTTGGAAACGTTTAACTATCATCAGTGACTGCGTAACAAAAAAATGAAAGTTAGCACTAATCCGTGCTCATGTTAATAGCTGCCTTGAACAACAGATGGCAAATCACTTATGGTGTGTGCGTTTAAGTTATAACCAGCGGACATGTCGAATGATGCTGCGTGTAGAAGGGAAGCTCGACGGCGACGTATTTTGGAAAATTCGGAACATAGATTACATCAAATTACTGGAAGGAGCGATATAATAGCGAAGGGTAACGGTGAAGTGTGTGTTGTGTTTAGCATGTTGTCAATATGAATACGACAGCTTTCACTCCTTTTTTTTTTTTTGTGTATAGACCATTCTCAATAAAATTACCTTATTTTGCAGTGACTGTTGGTAATGAAGAGGGTTCATTGGGTACCCAGAATCATACATTCTCGCGACAGACGACAAATGGTCCAGTTCTACTAGCCAGTTCTGCAATCGAATTTCGTAGTAGTTGCTGTAATTCGGGGTTTCAAGCTAAGAGCAACTACTCGGAAAGACATCATCTAGAACCAGAACAGTGGAATACATGTAGCACGACTAGTGCATTATCACAGCCTCAGGATACACATATATATACTCCAAGCTGTTTACATTATTTTTATGTTGCCAGATTGCATTTAATTTGCCTTGCAGTTTTCATCAGGATTATGCTTACTGTTGACTACGGTTTTATGTTCGGTGAGGTAAGTTATGCGTATGTTGCTGTGCCATAGTCGAACGGCATGTGATTGACTCAGACATGAAGTTGTAAAACTGCATATTTAACCTACATATCATGTGCTGACATCAATTTTAATTGGTTAAGGAGCTCAGGGTCAGGGTGGATATTATTGTTGGGTCCCAGACAAGTGTGTTATATGTATGCACCCCAACACACATTTTACGAGGCGTGACAGAACTGTAATTTTTGTTGTGAAGTGAAGAGATGGCCTAGTTTATATATAAAAACCTTCCATTTAGTATGTGGAAATTGGATTACAATCTAATTTCAGAGTCTTAAAGGTAATGCAATTACTGACCCAATAAAAATGCATATTCAAATTATTGTATGAAAGGAAGCCCAAAGTGTATCAGAAATAAATAAAAAATATATAGATATCTACATTATTTTGTAGCTGGTTTTGTGACTGTTCTCAGTCATAATTAAACTTTGTTTAATTAAATATGGTACAACTGATGCATCTATACCAAGTGTTTTGTACATTAAAGTCCATTCTTAACCAGAATGTTTGGGCATTGCTTTGCCATTTTTAGGGGTTTGATTCAAGTGACTACAAAGCTTCTGAAAATTTACTATAATTCGATGGCTATACAGTTCACTTAAGAGCCTTAATCTTTGTCTACACATTATGGTCCAAAAGATTTAGGACTGATTTTTTAAAAATCGAAGACGTATACTTCTTTTTTAATTCAAAATAAGCTCCATTGTCATATAGACAGGTTTTTGTGTGGTCATACAGTTTCTGAAAAGCTGCCAAATTTCCTCATTTTGGATCTTCTGTAATTCACCAGTTATGACAACTTGGATCTCAGCAACATCCACAAAGTGGAGTCCTTTTAACTTCATTTTCAACTTGGGGAACAGAAAATTGTCTGTTGGAGATAAATCAGGAGAGTGGGGGGGGGGGGGGGGTGGGGAAAGGTTATTAATTTTTTTTTGGGGAAAAAAAAGAACAAATATAAGTATCTTTTTTGGGTGGGAATTTCATAAAACA
>Ga0131853_10006944_pt1 | contig 20456 bp, 4 predicted proteins | sample TergutLab28metaG_FD_92764 | JGI IMG/M metagenome (GOLD analysis project Ga0131853, IMG submission 92764) | Labiotermes labralis P1 segment gut microbial communities from Petit-Saut dam, French Guiana - Lab288 P1 (version 2) (version 2) | ecosystem: Host-associated > Arthropoda: Insects >...
AGGTGGCGGACGCTTGTGCGTGCGGTAATGAACCTTCGGGTTCCGTGAAATGCGGGGAATTTCTTGACTAGCTGCAAACCAGTTAGCTTCTCAAGAAGGACTCTGCACCATGGAGTAAGTAAGAAAAGAAAACTAGCAGTGTGCACAACGTAACGTTTAAAAAACTGTGCGTTTTGATATGAGGAGGAATAAATAATACCTTTTTTTGAGCGTTAGGTACGGGAATATTAAAAAGACACTGTGAATTTAAGATACTGAGACGGCTGTCAGTTGCCGCCTGTAACAGCTGCGGAAGGCAGCATTAGTGGGCTTTTGGATACTCTCTCAAAACATTCCCAAGTAAACCGAGAAAAACAATAATTCCTTCAGTATATCACGTCTTCCAAACAACACTCAAACGTCGAACCTCCGGTTATACCACAAAATTCAACCGAAACTCGTGTAGTGCGACAACTTTGCGATGAAAACTGCACACTTTCTCCCGTTTGTCAGTTATTGGAAAAATGTTGGCGTTGCTGTTTTGTTTGCTGTTACAACGTGTTATAATTTCAGCGAGTATGCTTGTTATCCTTGTAACGCGTGAAGTCATATATTTAATGTCTGTAATACGTAAGCAAGACAGGCAATATATGTTTAACGTACCATTGAGGCACGTTCATGGAATTATTGTTGCAGCAGAAGAGCACTGAGTATTACACAACCTGTGTGTGTATTTGTAGCCTCAAGTATCCAGCGTGCGACGCGCATGCGCCATATTGCCATCTGTGGCTTGCCCATATCTACAATATTTTTTTCCACGTTATCTCATAAACTGCAGGATAAAAAAAATTGATTAACCGAAAATGTGTTTTTCGAGTTTCTCCACAAATTTTGTCCCAAATATTTTTCATTCTAAGAGGAAATGAGGGAGATATGATCGAATAAGTGTACTGGTCTTCATGGAAAGCACCCTTTATTTTTGTCCGACTGTAATGGAACTTGAATTTACTTGACAGATTTTCGAAAGATAGGCAAATATCAAAATTTAATTAAAATGCGTCCCGTGGGAACCGATGCCGACAGACGGACGGACAGACATAACGAAGCTAATAGTCGTATTCGTAAGTTTGCGAACGTGTCCAAAAATGCGCTAGTTTTCACACAAATTATATACAGAACACGACCAGTAGTGTGAGGGAATAATCAATGTTCAGATACGTACATACACTATATACAGAGATTTTAAGTTTCCTTTGCATTTCAGTGCTGTGTTTTCATGATTTAAAGTACCTTCATGGGTATATTAAGTACCATTCTTTATTTATTGCATGCCGTCGTGGGTTGTGTCCAGTCCTGCTAGGAATAATTAACTCTACGTAACATGCTAAGGGAATTACTTTCGGAACTGCAGTGGAAATAGCTTTTCGGAACCATGTGGAAGTTCCGATCCAGCTTCGAGTAGACGTTTCAACTAAGTATAAAAAGCCGAGGATTGGTCACAGCTTGGGGGTGTTTTAATGAAAATTTCTGTAATCCAATTCCAGGAATTCATCCAAACCGATATCTCTGTTATGATACCTTAAGGCAGGTGTGGCCAATTTCAACCCGCAGGAGGGTCGCATAAGTCGTTAAGGACTCGCCTGAGGGCCGCACTTGTGTGTACATATATCGATAGTAAAGTAAAAAGGTAAAGTTTACCCTTGTACAGGCACTGAGGCTCTGTAGAGGCCGTACGGCCCATAGGGGGAGTAGAGGTATAGCTCTACTCTCTCTTGACCACGGCACTAGAATGGGGTGAGGGGTCAGCGTCACGCCCCGGCCGCTCTTTACTCCCGGGAAAGACACGGTACCCATTGTACAGGAGGCTGGGTGGGCCTCAGGGTCGGTCTGGACAAGTGCGGAAAATCTCGCCCCCACCGGGATTCGATTCCCGGACCGTCCAGTCCATAGCCAGCCGCTATACCGACTACGCTACCCGGCCCACCATATATCGATAGAGGGGGAATGAATTCACTATCACGCCTTTGTTTGCACACTATGTTATGCTAACAGCACGGTTGTATGATAAGAAAGTATGCCTTACTGAACTCGATAAAACAAAGAAATATCGGTTCACTGTGTGTTGTTTTAAAAGTGATAAGTCATAGTTTGTAAACATTTTCTGTGCCAATAAATTTGCCATTATTACTTGTTGTAGATCTATTATATTGTGTTTGTTGAATTGTGTTACTGAAACTATTCAGATGACCGACAGTCACGTAGAGCCCACGGACAGCCTGTTGGTCAGCCCTGACTTAAGGTACTGGACCTTCGCAGGCTGCCTCTACCGAAGGCTTCGCCCATTTCGACCTTTACGAAATTGTCTTCGGATTATCTACCGCTATTTAGTGACTCATAAGAGACTGAGAATTATCAATTTACAAGATAAAAAAGCTGTCCCACTACAGGCCTGGACAGGCCCTTAGGGATACAGAAGGTCGGGACTTCCAGAATTTCAAGATAATTCGGCACAAGAAGGTTGTAAGGTTGTCAGCCCTACGCACCAGCCGCCTTCACCCCCCCCCCCTTCCTCCCCCTCCAGGAGGTATTACTGGTACTCATTTCTGCTAGTGGCTGTGTCGGCTCCCGGGCCAAAGTGGGGTCAGAATTTGGAAAATTACTACTGCCAAATACGAACTTTACGTAGCTGTTGAAATCTAGGTGTAATTGCATTCTGAATTGCAACTGTCTCCTCGTAGAGCCTTAGGGCACTGTCGTCCCTGCATATGTCACTTTTTTTTTTCACACAGACTGGACATGTTTTTACATAGTACCTGCTGCGTATTTACGATGTACAAAACAGGGGCGAATCCATGCTCAACGTGTCAAAGGTGTGAACCTTAATGACACCGGAACAGAACCTACAATGTGGGCCATTAATGCTACTTCATAAAGTGCATCGTGATAATGCGCTATTACGGAAGCGTGGCAGGTGTTAGAGAAAATGTGGAAAGGAGCGCAGCATTTACTGACGAAGCATCCGCTTCGTGTTCAGATACCATGACATTTACCCAAGATTCAGACCTGTCAGTGAAAGTGTTAAAAGAAGAAAGGTGGCTTCACCAGTACATAACTATTTTTACTTGAGTAATTTCTACTAAGATTTTCAGTTTCTTTGAAATGAATAAGGATTTACCTTTTTAGAACACACAGACGGTATCAGTTGCCCTCATTGGACCACAGTCACTCTACTGACAAAATCTGATGTATGGTGCTGAATTATTCCAAAAATTTGCAACAACGCGAAATAACTTCTTGGTGACGTCGTGAAATCTGGTTTTACACTTCTTGTAATTTGGGTAAACAACAAATGTAAAGGTGCCGGTCCCAGTGGCCGCGCGGTCTAAGGCGTAGGTCTGCGGCCGCTCGCCTGCTGAGATTGTGGGTTCGAATCCCGCCGAGGGAATGGATGTTTGTCTGCTGTGAGCGTTGTGTGTTGTCAGGTAGAGGTCTCTGCGACGAGCTGATCACTCGTCTGGAGGAGTTCTACCGAATGTGGTGAGACGTTGTGAGTGACCTAGAAACTTCAAAAATGAGTAGGCCATGGCCCGCGTTGGGCTGCATCGCCACAGGGGGGGGGGGGATATACAGACGTGTTATGTGGTTATATGTACTGGCACAAGAGCCTGTTTAAAATGAATTTAATAAGTTTATCTAATTGTCCACAGCAATTCCTCATCGTAATAATTTGGAACAATTTCCATGTTGGGGATTTATGTTGCTGGCTTACCGGGCGAAGGCATAAACAACATAAAAAATAACAGTCCCGCTGTTAAACGTTGTTTAGGGCACGTGGTCGCGCACTTGGTTGAAGCACTGTGCTACAAGCCGGAAGGTTCTTCTCCCATTAGGGTCAATGGGATTTTTCACTGACTTCATCCTGGGGTCGCCCCTGCCCCTAACAGAAATAAGTAGCAGGTATATCTCCTGGGGTGTAAAGGCGGTCGGTGTGTGGGGCTGTAAACCTTGGTACAATTCATATGACGACTGTCTTGAAATTCCGTGAGTCTCAACCTCCTGGATCCTAAAGGCCTGTCCTGGCCTGGGAGGGGGTGGTTTTATATTTTCCAGTGATTATAATATGCCTACCTTTGTATTCCAATGAAACTGGATAAGAATAAGGCATATCAAAGAAAGGAATTTTCGGATTCGGTAGAGTTGTGAAATTAGAGGTGTTTTACTTGTATTTGTGGTAGCGGACAAGATCAACTCTGTACGTAAAATTCGCAAAGAACAGATATGTAGAACATTAAGTGTGAGAAGTCATTTCACCCTACTGCTGCCGAAGAACAAGAGATATAATTAGACCTCGCTACGCTGAATTCAAGCCCAAACACGAATGAAAGCAAAATGAAAATATTTCAAAATTACACACGGGCTGTATGTTTGTGGCTTTCAGCCATGGTTTGTTAAGCTTCCATAAAAAATGCAAATTCGGCTTAGGATTTTAGATTTGGACTAATGGCGGAAGTAAGGAACGTGAACTGCAATGATTATATTTAAGGCTTGTTTGTTTGTACGTTCCATTGTGTTCGTGATTTGCTTCAGTCACCTGTTTGTCTTCACATTACATTAAAATGTAATCACGTCATTTTAATGCTTCCAGAAGTCAAAAGGATGTAACCGTGACTAAGGTTTTTATGTCGGACTGTGGGGTCCCCAGGCGCGTCGACACCATTCATAGTGACCCGGACGATACATCCTGACAGCTGTTCTTGTTTCGTACAATGGTTCAAGTGATTACATGGAAAAGCATCTATGATACTGTTATTGTACAAATGCAATGACAAGCACGAGTGGGAAATACACCTGCATGAATAATAGAGAGCAAGCTGTCATGCTCGCAGTATAATTCAGCAACGGGTGTGCGGTTTATGTCCATTAAAAATTGTACCCTTCGATGCACCTATATGGAATCACGCAAATGTAGTTACAAATTTTAAATCCGAAATCTTTCAAATGCGCTATGACATGTAACAAAATTTTATACGAGTATCCTCGTACGGAATTACAATTCAGCTCTGTCTAAGCTTCATGATATTCAAGCCCACCGTACTGATTTTGCTATTTGTATTTTATCATAATTTCTAAATTAACGCGCAAATAAAATTGATATTCTACAATATATATATATATATATATATATACATACATACGCATATACACATACACATACACATACGAATATACATATACATATATATATATACATACACATATACATACACATATACATACACATGAAGGTAAAACCCGTTCATTTTACACCTATATTCTAAATGCAGGTGTCTGATCAGCTACATACTTTGCTACCGAGAAAAAAACCCCTAGATAAAGAGTGAGGCACGGTTGCTTGTGTATGTCATTCTGAACGTCGAAATAAATGTACAGAATCGAACATCAGTCCTGAAACCAGCAACCATTTATAACTTTTTGACACAGATATCCAGCAGTTCTAAACATAGATTGATGTGACGCCTGCATTTAAAATTAATATCGATAGTAAACATAATCTGTCATCATGTAAAAATCGCTATTTACAATCAGTTGAAACGGTTCACAAGCCTATGACTCATCTTTTTTTTTTAATCACGCATAATGACTGAACTTTTTGGTAGCGGGGAGAGAAGAAAACTGTTTACGAATTTACTTGGTAAAATTGAAAGTGGGAGCCAAAAAGTTGACGGCCTAGGAATAAGTGGGGCGCTACCGAAATAGAAAGAAATCTTTAAAAAATAGATTTCAAGGGTGCAGAGTGGCGTCCGCTGAGTCAAGGAATGTCCAAGTGTGGTAAGTTGTTAAGCGTTTTCAACATCCGTGAAATCAAGGAACTTCGTATCTAGCCATGAAAAAATGAATTTCTTTTACGAAAACATTTTGCCACGTTAAAATACCAAATGTTTACTTACTACTTGTGTTCGTGACAGGTCTGTGTTTAAATAATTACTTGCCATTGCACTACTTTGGATAAGGAAGTACAGCATTATTTTAACCAAATACCTCATAGCTGGAGACCGCGGTAGCACAGTGGTTAAGGTACTGTGCCACAAATCGGAAGGTCGCTGGTTCAATTCCAGATGGTGTCATTGGAATTTTTCATTGCCACAAAATCCTTCCGATCGCACTATGGCCCTTAGGTCGACTCAGCCTCTAACAGAAATGAGTATCAGGAGCATTTCCTGGGGGGTAAAGGCGGCCGGTGCGTACGGCTGACACCCTTACCACAATCCTGTGCCGTTGTCATGTAATATGGGAACCTTAACTTCCTGGAACCTTCTGGGCCACTCATGGCCTGTAACGGGACTGCTTTACCTTTACCTTATAGATATGGTTCACAGGGGAGCCGAGGATAAATTTCTGTAATTCTACTTTGAAATATAATTATGTTTTAATTGAAGGAGTAATGGTTTGTGAAAAATATCATGGAGATTCTTTAATTGGCGATGTGTTTGTTTCGTATAACCGTTAGAATATCCAATTAAGAAACCCCCTATACCCACGAAGCGAGCGAGAGTCAGTTTAATTAAGATAAAGTAATCCATTTTTAGGTACGCTACTTGCCCCTATTCCTAGCTATCCAAAATCCGTTTTGAGATACAAATATTTAATTGTGGGTTCCTATCATCCGGACACTATATACTATGTATTTACGTAAGCACGGATATGAGGATACGAGGTTATTTTTCGAAGCCAAAAGAGGACCTCGAGCAAAAATATTTGGGAAACACTGTCTTAGAGGAAAAGTGGGACAAACATGCGCAAAAGAGGTTAGGATAGGTAGTCTCTCACACACACACACAAACACACGCGCGCGCACACACGCGCACAAACGCACACGCACGCGTACGCACACACACGCTCACACACAAACACACACACACACACACACACAAAGAGACTGCGCTTAGAAGCTGAAAAGACGTAGAGGGTGAAAGAGAAGCTCGGAGAATGTAGGCATAGACAGAGAGGCTTGATTGCCGGATGACACGTACGAAGTGGAAACATTTAAGGAATAAGTTGAAACACTTTTCAAAATTTTACAATTTCACAGAAAGCAGTATGTCTCCATTACAAAAACCGATCTTTTAATGCTGTTTACTTAAATAATCGTTGTTTATTCTAGTTAAATTAAATGAAATACTTTAACGAACTTACACATTAGGATGAAAATTCAGGAATTTTGAATATTAATGTAGTTGTACATATTATAAGCACTGTGCTTCAAATGTTTGACGTACACAGTCTTATGAATGGCACTAAATCAGGGTGAAAGAGTTCAGCCAAATTAGGCAGGTATTAAATTTTGTGATCTTTTGCAAATGGCTACGAAAAATTTGATAGAAATAAAATAATTATTGTTTGTACATCTGATTACTTTGCAAAGGTGTCTTGCGTCCGAAACAAGGAAGGTTAAAAATAAAGTCACAATGGTCCTCCATATATTTACAAATAACTGTCTTACGAAAATTTTAAAGATCTTTTGGTATAAATTTATCATAAATCATGAAGGCCTTAACAAGTAAAGTCAGATGCAGTGCGAATCCAACTCAGGAAATGGTAATGGATCGGACATACAACAACGAAGGATTTTATGCCAAAAAGAAAAGCTATGAATTGGAACCCCAAAAACAACGTAGCATATGCAGACCTAGAAGAGAGCTGGAGAAGAAGAGAGAGTAGGAAGGTAAAACTGTGGGAAAGGCTTGGACAAAGGTGAAGGCAATAGTTGAAAAACAAGCTGACTGCGTCTACTTCGCGGAGACGCTATGCTCCGATGTGGTGTACTGCGTGAATGATTGACTGACTGACTGACTGACTGACTGACTGACTGACCGACCGACCGAAAGACTGACCGACCGATCGACTGACTGACTGACCGACTGACAGACCGACCGACCGAAAGACTGATCGACCGATCGACTGACTGACTGACTGACTGACTGACCGACTGCCTGACCGACTGACTGACCGACTGCCTGACCGACTGACTGACCGACTGCCTGACCGACTGACAGACCGACCGACCGAAAGACTGACCGACCGATCGACTGACTGACTGACTGACCGACTCACTGACCGACTGACTGACTGACCGACCTACTGACCGACTGACAGACCGACCGACCGAAAGACTGACCGACCGACTGCCTGGCCGACCGACTTACCGACTGGTTAACTGACCGATTGGCCGGCTGACTGACCGATTGACTGACTGAGTGGCTGGAGTTTCTTGTACTGAGCATATTCTGTGGGTCTGAAAAACTGGCGAAAACGCATATACTCTTAGTCAAATTTCCTTCCTGCAAATCAGACTAGGGTATGAGCCAGAAGCTTTAGGGTTTCTTGACTTAATTAGCCATTGCATGTGACTATGATCCATAAGTTACTGAAGTACAAAATACACCTGACTCATAAAATTGAGCCATTTATTACGTAATTAAAGGCAACCATCTGTTAATTCTCTAGATGTTTATAACAGCTGATCTGTTTATTATACGAGAACTGTGATATTTTTCATTCTCTGAGATACTTCTGACATAGGAATAGATAATTTTTCGGGAGTCGGATTTACTACCATCATCGGGTTATTGATTACAAAAGTACTTTAAAAATTTTCTGAATTATCATCAGAATTAATACCGGGACATTTAGCGTATTAGTGTTATTAAACTCTAGATTACCCTGTGTCGTGTCAACCTGTGTTTCAGGCATTTAAAGAGAGGTAGCAGTGTCAAGTGCCGAAACGTAGTGCTCTCTAAACATTGTTAATGTTACGTAGTGGCATCAAACTTCAACAAACGGAGCCTTTCATAATAGGATTTCGGAAAGTCATAACCTTTAGCCTACTGAAAATATGGTAAAATTGAGAAAGGCCTGAGGTATATATATATATATATATATATATATATGAGAATAGAACCAAATCCAGTTACGTCGTGCATGCAATAACAACGCTCCGAAACTTCGTATGCTTTAAGTGCGACTCAATAGAGTCCACCATATTTTCAAATATTTGAAACTTTCAACCATGTGTGAACACCATAGTAAGATAAAGCATTCCCATTACAGGCCTGGAGAGGCCCTGAAGATTCCAGGAGGCTGAGTCTCCCAGATTTCAAGACAATCAGCACATGAAGGTGGTAAGGTTGTTAGCCATACGCACCGGCCACCTTTACCCCCCCCCCCCCAGCAAATATTCCTCATACTCATTTCTTTTAGAGGCTGTGTCGATCACAGGGCCATAATGCGACCGGAAGGATTATATCAATGAAAAATTCCAATAACACTATCGGGAGTCGAACCTGCGACCTTCCGGTTTGTAGCGCAGTGTCTCAATTAACTGCGCCACCGTGTGCCCCTATGTGTACATCTTGCATCCAATTTAAACTCTCCGAGGTATTTGCGCCACAAATTGCCTAAATCTCTCAAGCTGCATTCAATTTCGTTTCCATCAGCTTTGTATCAAAGCAGTTAACGTTTGCTATATGAACGCTGTAAGTTGCGTTTCTTTCTGTGCTTTTATTTGAACAAGAGTTCCTAGTGAGGTTCTGGCAAGATGAACACTTTTTGGTCCGTGTTTTTCATGAATATAATTTTAATTGGTTGTGAACTTCTGTCGAGAGAGAGTTGTTCAAAAGAGTGACTCTACAGTAATGCCAGTTGTATAAATACAAGGGTATCAGTTACAGAGGGACTTCCCTTTGACAGGATCAGTTTTCAGTTTTGGTTCCTGGGAGTTATGAAGTGAAATTAAATGGGCTAGGATGGAGTCCACTGACGTACTTTTGCAATAAGTCGATAAATTTGAACTTCGTAAGAATGAACAGTCTTTTCACACATGTACACGGACTACGTCAGAAATATCTCTGTTGTAGAAAGTGTTGGTTAATAATCTGGCTGGTTGATTGGTTGGTTGTGGTTTGTTCTCTTCCATTATCTGCGGCGGATAGAGTGCTACAAATTCACTCAAGTTGATTGATTTATAGATTTATCTAATTACTTGTCCGTTAGGGAAAATATTGTAGCGTAATACTAATTTGTACGTCAGCACAACTGTTTTTATTACACAAGGTAATGTGTAGGCTACATGTTTCGACTAATACATAGTCATCTTCAGGCCTATTCTTTACAGGTTAAGTCACAGGATGCTGTGCACACATTGGGATCCCAGTGTGTTTATATCAGTGAAATATTTAAGCCATATCATTTGCAAATGATATGGCTTAAATATTTCACTGATATAAACACACTGGGATCCCAATGTGTGCACAGCATCCTGTGACTTAACCTGTAAAGAATAGGCCTGAAGATGACTATGTATTAGTCGAAACATGTAGCCTACACATTACCTTGTGTAATAAAAACAGTTGTGCTGACGTACAAATTAGTATTACGCTACAATATTTTCCCTAACGGACAAGTAATTAGATAAATCTATAAATCAATCAACTTGAGTGAATTTGTAGCACTCTATCCGCCGCAGATAATGGAAGAGAACAAACCACAACCAACCAATCAACCAGCCAGATTATTAACCAACACTTTCTACAACAGAGATATTTCTGACGTAGTCCGTGTACATGTGTGAAAAGACTGTTCATTCTTACGAAGTTCAAATTTATCGACTTATTGCAAAAGTACGTCAGTGGACTCCATCCTAGCCCATTTAATTTCACTTCATAACTCCCAGGAACCAAAACTGAAAACTGATCCTGTCAAAGGGAAGTCCCTCTGTAACTGATACCCTTGTATTTATACAACTGGCATTACTGTAGAGTCACTCTTTTGAACAACTCTCTCTCGACAGAAGTTCACAACCAATTAAAATTATATTCATGAAAAACACGGACCAAAAAGTGTTCATCTTGCCAGAACCTCACTAGGAACTCTTGTTCAAATAAAAGCACAGAAAGAAACGCAACTTACAGCGTTCATATAGCAAACGTTAACTGCTTTGATACAAAGCTGATGGAAACGAAATTGAATGCAGCTTGAGAGATTTAGGCAATTTGTGGCGCAAATACCTCGGAGAGTTTAAATTGGATGCAAGATGTACACATAGGGGCACACGGTGGCGCAGTTAATTGAGACACTGCGCTACAAACCGGAAGGTCGCAGGTTCGACTCCCGATAGTGTTATTGGAATTTTTCATTGATATAATCCTTCCGGTCGCATTATGGCCCTGTGATCGACACAGCCTCTAAAAGAAATGAGTATGAGGAATATTTGCTGGGGGGGGGGGGGTAAAGGTGGCCGGTGCGTATGGCTAACAACCTTACCACCTTCATGTGCTGATTGTCTTGAAATCTGGGAGACTCAGCCTCCTGGAATCTTCAGGGCCTCTCCAGGCCTGTAATGGGAATGCTTTATCTTACTATGGTGTTCACACATGGTTGAAAGTTTCAAATATTTGAAAATATGGTGGACTCTATTGAGTCGCACTTAAAGCATACGAAGTTTCGGAGCGTTGTTATTGCATGCACGACGTAACTGGATTTGGTTCTATTCTCATATATATATATATATATATATATATATACCTCAGGCCTTTCTCAATTTTACCATATTTTCAGTAGGCTAAAGGTTATGACTTTCCGAAATCCTATTATGAAAGGCTCCGTTTGTTGAAGTTTGATGCCACTACGTAACATTAACAATGTTTAGAGAGCACTACGTTTCGGCACTTGACACTGCTACCTCTCTTTAAATGCCTGAAACACAGGTTGACACGACACAGGGTAATCTAGAGTTTAATAACACTAATACGCTAAATGTCCCGGTATTAATTCTGATGATAATTCAGAAAATTTTTAAAGTACTTTTGTAATCAATAACCCGATGATGGTAGTAAATCCGACTCCCGAAAAATTATCTATTCCTATGTCAGAAGTATCTCAGAGAATGAAAAATATCACAGTTCTCGTATAATAAACAGATCAGCTGTTATAAACATCTAGAGAATTAACAGATGGTTGCCTTTAATTACGTAATAAATGGCTCAATTTTATGAGTCAGGTGTATTTTGTACTTCAGTAACTTATGGATCATAGTCACATGCAATGGCTAATTAAGTCAAGAAACCCTAAAGCTTCTGGCTCATACCCTAGTCTGATTTGCAGGAAGGAAATTTGACTAAGAGTATATGCGTTTTCGCCAGTTTTTCAGACCCACAGAATATGCTCAGTACAAGAAACTCCAGCCACTCAGTCAGTCAATCGGTCAGTCAGCCGGCCAATCGGTCAGTTAACCAGTCGGTAAGTCGGTCGGCCAGGCAGTCGGTCGGTCAGTCTTTCGGTCGGTCGGTCTGTCAGTCGGTCAGTAGGTCGGTCAGTCAGTCAGTCGGTCAGTGAGTCGGTCAGTCAGTCAGTCAGTCGATCGGTCGGTCAGTCTTTCGGTCGGTCGGTCTGTCAGTCGGTCAGGCAGTCGGTCAGTCAGTCGGTCAGGCAGTCGGTCAGTCAGTCGGTCAGGCAGTCGGTCAGTCAGTCAGTCAGTCAGTCAGTCGATCGGTCGATCAGTCTTTCGGTCGGTCGGTCTGTCAGTCGGTCAGTCAGTCAGTCGATCGGTCGGTCAGTCTTTCGGTCGGTCGGTCAGTCAGTCAGTCAGTCAGTCAGTCAGTCAGTCAATCATTCACGCAGTACACCACATCGGAGCATAGCGTCTCCGCGAAGTAGACGCAGTCAGCTTGTTTTTCAACTATTGCCTTCACCTTTGTCCAAGCCTTTCCCACAGTTTTACCTTCCTACTCTCTCTTCTTCTCCAGCTCTCTTCTAGGTCTGCATATGCTACGTTGTTTTTGGGGTTCCAATTCATAGCTTTTCTTTTTGGCATAAAATCCTTCGTTGTTGTATGTCCGATCCATTACCATTTCCTGAGTTGGATTCGCACTGCATCTGACTTTACTTGTTAAGGCCTTCATGATTTATGATAAATTTATACCAAAAGATCTTTAAAATTTTCGTAAGACAGTTATTTGTAAATATATGGAGGACCATTGTGACTTTATTTTTAACCTTCCTTGTTTCGGACGCAAGACACCTTTGCAAAGTAATCAGATGTACAAACAATAATTATTTTATTTCTATCAAATTTTTCGTAGCCATTTGCAAAAGATCACAAAATTTAATACCTGCCTAATTTGGCTGAACTCTTTCACCCTGATTTAGTGCCATTCATAAGACTGTGTACGTCAAACATTTGAAGCACAGTGCTTATAATATGTACAACTACATTAATATTCAAAATTCCTGAATTTTCATCCTAATGTGTAAGTTCGTTAAAGTATTTCATTTAATTTAACTAGAATAAACAACGATTATTTAAGTAAACAGCATTAAAAGATCGGTTTTTGTAATGGAGACATACTGCTTTCTGTGAAATTGTAAAATTTTGAAAAGTGTTTCAACTTATTCCTTAAATGTTTCCACTTCGTACGTGTCATCCGGCAATCAAGCCTCTCTGTCTATGCCTACATTCTCCGAGCTTCTCTTTCACCCTCTACGTCTTTTCAGCTTCTAAGCGCAGTCTCTTTGTGTGTGTGTGTGTGTGTGTGTTTGTGTGTGAGCGTGTGTGTGCGTACGCGTGCGTGTGCGTTTGTGCGCGTGTGTGCGCGCGCGTGTGTTTGTGTGTGTGTGTGAGAGACTACCTATCCTAACCTCTTTTGCGCATGTTTGTCCCACTTTTCCTCTAAGACAGTGTTTCCCAAATATTTTTGCTCGAGGTCCTCTTTTGGCTTCGAAAAATAACCTCGTATCCTCATATCCGTGCTTACGTAAATACATAGTATATAGTGTCCGGATGATAGGAACCCACAATTAAATATTTGTATCTCAAAACGGATTTTGGATAGCTAGGAATAGGGGCAAGTAGCGTACCTAAAAATGGATTACTTTATCTTAATTAAACTGACTCTCGCTCGCTTCGTGGGTATAGGGGGTTTCTTAATTGGATATTCTAACGGTTATACGAAACAAACACATCGCCAATTAAAGAATCTCCATGATATTTTTCACAAACCATTACTCCTTCAATTAAAACATAATTATATTTCAAAGTAGAATTACAGAAATTTATCCTCGGCTCCCCTGTGAACCATATCTATAAGGTAAAGGTAAAGCAGTCCCGTTACAGGCCATGAGTGGCCCAGAAGGTTCCAGGAAGTTAAGGTTCCCATATTACATGACAACGGCACAGGATTGTGGTAAGGGTGTCAGCCGTACGCACCGGCCGCCTTTACCCCCCAGGAAATGCTCCTGATACTCATTTCTGTTAGAGGCTGAGTCGACCTAAGGGCCATAGTGCGATCGGAAGGATTTTGTGGCAATGAAAAATTCCAATGACACCATCTGGAATTGAACCAGCGACCTTCCGATTTGTGGCACAGTACCTTAACCACTGTGCTACCGCGGTCTCCAGCTATGAGGTATTTGGTTAAAATAATGCTGTACTTCCTTATCCAAAGTAGTGCAATGGCAAGTAATTATTTAAACACAGACCTGTCACGAACACAAGTAGTAAGTAAACATTTGGTATTTTAACGTGGCAAAATGTTTTCGTAAAAGAAATTCATTTTTTCATGGCTAGATACGAAGTTCCTTGATTTCACGGATGTTGAAAACGCTTAACAACTTACCACACTTGGACATTCCTTGACTCAGCGGACGCCACTCTGCACCCTTGAAATCTATTTTTTAAAGATTTCTTTCTATTTCGGTAGCGCCCCACTTATTCCTAGGCCGTCAACTTTTTGGCTCCCACTTTCAATTTTACCAAGTAAATTCGTAAACAGTTTTCTTCTCTCCCCGCTACCAAAAAGTTCAGTCATTATGCGTGATTAAAAAAAAAAGATGAGTCATAGGCTTGTGAACCGTTTCAACTGATTGTAAATAGCGATTTTTACATGATGACAGATTATGTTTACTATCGATATTAATTTTAAATGCAGGCGTCACATCAATCTATGTTTAGAACTGCTGGATATCTGTGTCAAAAAGTTATAAATGGTTGCTGGTTTCAGGACTGATGTTCGATTCTGTACATTTATTTCGACGTTCAGAATGACATACACAAGCAACCGTGCCTCACTCTTTATCTAGGGGTTTTTTTCTCGGTAGCAAAGTATGTAGCTGATCAGACACCTGCATTTAGAATATAGGTGTAAAATGAACGGGTTTTACCTTCATGTGTATGTATATGTGTATGTATATGTGTATGTATATATATATATGTATATGTATATTCGTATGTGTATGTGTATGTGTATATGCGTATGTATGTATATATATATATATATATATATATTGTAGAATATCAATTTTATTTGCGCGTTAATTTAGAAATTATGATAAAATACAAATAGCAAAATCAGTACGGTGGGCTTGAATATCATGAAGCTTAGACAGAGCTGAATTGTAATTCCGTACGAGGATACTCGTATAAAATTTTGTTACATGTCATAGCGCATTTGAAAGATTTCGGATTTAAAATTTGTAACTACATTTGCGTGATTCCATATAGGTGCATCGAAGGGTACAATTTTTAATGGACATAAACCGCACACCCGTTGCTGAATTATACTGCGAGCATGACAGCTTGCTCTCTATTATTCATGCAGGTGTATTTCCCACTCGTGCTTGTCATTGCATTTGTACAATAACAGTATCATAGATGCTTTTCCATGTAATCACTTGAACCATTGTACGAAACAAGAACAGCTGTCAGGATGTATCGTCCGGGTCACTATGAATGGTGTCGACGCGCCTGGGGACCCCACAGTCCGACATAAAAACCTTAGTCACGGTTACATCCTTTTGACTTCTGGAAGCATTAAAATGACGTGATTACATTTTAATGTAATGTGAAGACAAACAGGTGACTGAAGCAAATCACGAACACAATGGAACGTACAAACAAACAAGCCTTAAATATAATCATTGCAGTTCACGTTCCTTACTTCCGCCATTAGTCCAAATCTAAAATCCTAAGCCGAATTTGCATTTTTTATGGAAGCTTAACAAACCATGGCTGAAAGCCACAAACATACAGCCCGTGTGTAATTTTGAAATATTTTCATTTTGCTTTCATTCGTGTTTGGGCTTGAATTCAGCGTAGCGAGGTCTAATTATATCTCTTGTTCTTCGGCAGCAGTAGGGTGAAATGACTTCTCACACTTAATGTTCTACATATCTGTTCTTTGCGAATTTTACGTACAGAGTTGATCTTGTCCGCTACCACAAATACAAGTAAAACACCTCTAATTTCACAACTCTACCGAATCCGAAAATTCCTTTCTTTGATATGCCTTATTCTTATCCAGTTTCATTGGAATACAAAGGTAGGCATATTATAATCACTGGAAAATATAAAACCACCCCCTCCCAGGCCAGGACAGGCCTTTAGGATCCAGGAGGTTGAGACTCACGGAATTTCAAGACAGTCGTCATATGAATTGTACCAAGGTTTACAGCCCCACACACCGACCGCCTTTACACCCCAGGAGATATACCTGCTACTTATTTCTGTTAGGGGCAGGGGCGACCCCAGGATGAAGTCAGTGAAAAATCCCATTGACCCTAATGGGAGAAGAACCTTCCGGCTTGTAGCACAGTGCTTCAACCAAGTGCGCGACCACGTGCCCTAAACAACGTTTAACAGCGGGACTGTTATTTTTTATGTTGTTTATGCCTTCGCCCGGTAAGCCAGCAACATAAATCCCCAACATGGAAATTGTTCCAAATTATTACGATGAGGAATTGCTGTGGACAATTAGATAAACTTATTAAATTCATTTTAAACAGGCTCTTGTGCCAGTACATATAACCACATAACACGTCTGTATATCCCCCCCCCCCCTGTGGCGATGCAGCCCAACGCGGGCCATGGCCTACTCATTTTTGAAGTTTCTAGGTCACTCACAACGTCTCACCACATTCGGTAGAACTCCTCCAGACGAGTGATCAGCTCGTCGCAGAGACCTCTACCTGACAACACACAACGCTCACAGCAGACAAACATCCATTCCCTCGGCGGGATTCGAACCCACAATCTCAGCAGGCGAGCGGCCGCAGACCTACGCCTTAGACCGCGCGGCCACTGGGACCGGCACCTTTACATTTGTTGTTTACCCAAATTACAAGAAGTGTAAAACCAGATTTCACGACGTCACCAAGAAGTTATTTCGCGTTGTTGCAAATTTTTGGAATAATTCAGCACCATACATCAGATTTTGTCAGTAGAGTGACTGTGGTCCAATGAGGGCAACTGATACCGTCTGTGTGTTCTAAAAAGGTAAATCCTTATTCATTTCAAAGAAACTGAAAATCTTAGTAGAAATTACTCAAGTAAAAATAGTTATGTACTGGTGAAGCCACCTTTCTTCTTTTAACACTTTCACTGACAGGTCTGAATCTTGGGTAAATGTCATGGTATCTGAACACGAAGCGGATGCTTCGTCAGTAAATGCTGCGCTCCTTTCCACATTTTCTCTAACACCTGCCACGCTTCCGTAATAGCGCATTATCACGATGCACTTTATGAAGTAGCATTAATGGCCCACATTGTAGGTTCTGTTCCGGTGTCATTAAGGTTCACACCTTTGACACGTTGAGCATGGATTCGCCCCTGTTTTGTACATCGTAAATACGCAGCAGGTACTATGTAAAAACATGTCCAGTCTGTGTGAAAAAAAAAAGTGACATATGCAGGGACGACAGTGCCCTAAGGCTCTACGAGGAGACAGTTGCAATTCAGAATGCAATTACACCTAGATTTCAACAGCTACGTAAAGTTCGTATTTGGCAGTAGTAATTTTCCAAATTCTGACCCCACTTTGGCCCGGGAGCCGACACAGCCACTAGCAGAAATGAGTACCAGTAATACCTCCTGGAGGGGGAGGAAGGGGGGGGGGGTGAAGGCGGCTGGTGCGTAGGGCTGACAACCTTACAACCTTCTTGTGCCGAATTATCTTGAAATTCTGGAAGTCCCGACCTTCTGTATCCCTAAGGGCCTGTCCAGGCCTGTAGTGGGACAGCTTTTTTATCTTGTAAATTGATAATTCTCAGTCTCTTATGAGTCACTAAATAGCGGTAGATAATCCGAAGACAATTTCGTAAAGGTCGAAATGGGCGAAGCCTTCGGTAGAGGCAGCCTGCGAAGGTCCAGTACCTTAAGTCAGGGCTGACCAACAGGCTGTCCGTGGGCTCTACGTGACTGTCGGTCATCTGAATAGTTTCAGTAACACAATTCAACAAACACAATATAATAGATCTACAACAAGTAATAATGGCAAATTTATTGGCACAGAAAATGTTTACAAACTATGACTTATCACTTTTAAAACAACACACAGTGAACCGATATTTCTTTGTTTTATCGAGTTCAGTAAGGCATACTTTCTTATCATACAACCGTGCTGTTAGCATAACATAGTGTGCAAACAAAGGCGTGATAGTGAATTCATTCCCCCTCTATCGATATATGGTGGGCCGGGTAGCGTAGTCGGTATAGCGGCTGGCTATGGACTGGACGGTCCGGGAATCGAATCCCGGTGGGGGCGAGATTTTCCGCACTTGTCCAGACCGACCCTGAGGCCCACCCAGCCTCCTGTACAATGGGTACCGTGTCTTTCCCGGGAGTAAAGAGCGGCCGGGGCGTGACGCTGACCCCTCACCCCATTCTAGTGCCGTGGTCAAGAGAGAGTAGAGCTATACCTCTACTCCCCCTATGGGCCGTACGGCCTCTACAGAGCCTCAGTGCCTGTACAAGGGTAAACTTTACCTTTTTACTTTACTATCGATATATGTACACACAAGTGCGGCCCTCAGGCGAGTCCTTAACGACTTATGCGACCCTCCTGCGGGTTGAAATTGGCCACACCTGCCTTAAGGTATCATAACAGAGATATCGGTTTGGATGAATTCCTGGAATTGGATTACAGAAATTTTCATTAAAACACCCCCAAGCTGTGACCAATCCTCGGCTTTTTATACTTAGTTGAAACGTCTACTCGAAGCTGGATCGGAACTTCCACATGGTTCCGAAAAGCTATTTCCACTGCAGTTCCGAAAGTAATTCCCTTAGCATGTTACGTAGAGTTAATTATTCCTAGCAGGACTGGACACAACCCACGACGGCATGCAATAAATAAAGAATGGTACTTAATATACCCATGAAGGTACTTTAAATCATGAAAACACAGCACTGAAATGCAAAGGAAACTTAAAATCTCTGTATATAGTGTATGTACGTATCTGAACATTGATTATTCCCTCACACTACTGGTCGTGTTCTGTATATAATTTGTGTGAAAACTAGCGCATTTTTGGACACGTTCGCAAACTTACGAATACGACTATTAGCTTCGTTATGTCTGTCCGTCCGTCTGTCGGCATCGGTTCCCACGGGACGCATTTTAATTAAATTTTGATATTTGCCTATCTTTCGAAAATCTGTCAAGTAAATTCAAGTTCCATTACAGTCGGACAAAAATAAAGGGTGCTTTCCATGAAGACCAGTACACTTATTCGATCATATCTCCCTCATTTCCTCTTAGAATGAAAAATATTTGGGACAAAATTTGTGGAGAAACTCGAAAAACACATTTTCGGTTAATCAATTTTTTTTATCCTGCAGTTTATGAGATAACGTGGAAAAAAATATTGTAGATATGGGCAAGCCACAGATGGCAATATGGCGCATGCGCGTCGCACGCTGGATACTTGAGGCTACAAATACACACACAGGTTGTGTAATACTCAGTGCTCTTCTGCTGCAACAATAATTCCATGAACGTGCCTCAATGGTACGTTAAACATATATTGCCTGTCTTGCTTACGTATTACAGACATTAAATATATGACTTCACGCGTTACAAGGATAACAAGCATACTCGCTGAAATTATAACACGTTGTAACAGCAAACAAAACAGCAACGCCAACATTTTTCCAATAACTGACAAACGGGAGAAAGTGTGCAGTTTTCATCGCAAAGTTGTCGCACTACACGAGTTTCGGTTGAATTTTGTGGTATAACCGGAGGTTCGACGTTTGAGTGTTGTTTGGAAGACGTGATATACTGAAGGAATTATTGTTTTTCTCGGTTTACTTGGGAATGTTTTGAGAGAGTATCCAAAAGCCCACTAATGCTGCCTTCCGCAGCTGTTACAGGCGGCAACTGACAGCCGTCTCAGTATCTTAAATTCACAGTGTCTTTTTAATATTCCCGTACCTAACGCTCAAAAAAAGGTATTATTTATTCCTCCTCATATCAAAACGCACAGTTTTTTAAACGTTACGTTGTGCACACTGCTAGTTTTCTTTTCTTACTTACTCCATGGTGCAGAGTCCTTCTTGAGAAGCTAACTGGTTTGCAGCTAGTCAAGAAATTCCCCGCATTTCACGGAACCCGAAGGTTCATTACCGCACGCACAAGCGTCCGCCACCT
>Ga0131853_10006945_pt1 | contig 20455 bp, 19 predicted proteins | sample TergutLab28metaG_FD_92764 | JGI IMG/M metagenome (GOLD analysis project Ga0131853, IMG submission 92764) | Labiotermes labralis P1 segment gut microbial communities from Petit-Saut dam, French Guiana - Lab288 P1 (version 2) (version 2) | ecosystem: Host-associated > Arthropoda: Insects >...
CTCCTCCTTATGTGCCTTCGGGCACACCGCGTCGTCGCTTCCTCGCCCTGATGCAAAAATCCTGCGTTTCTTGTATCGGTTTTCAGGTTAAACAACTATAAAAATTAAAGGGAGTGATGTTTTGGAACCTGGTAGTTCCGCGCCGCTGATAATAGCCCTCATACTTGTAGCAGCCGGTGCATTTTTCTCCATGAGCGAAACAGCAATTATGTCCGTTTCGCGCCTGTCTATCAAACATTTGGCCGAAAGCGGCATGAAGCGGGCAAAAGTGGCAGAGAAAGTCATAGAAAAAAAAGAGAGATTTATTTCCTCTGTGCTAATTGGCAATAATTTGGTGACTATCATAGTGTCATCCATTGTAGCAACATACGCTATCAACATGGTTTCGGAAGAAAACGAAGCCCTAGCACTAACCATAGCAACCCTTGTAACAACCTTGGTGATAGTGATCTTTGGCGATATCATCCCCAAGGTTATGGCCAGCAAATTCACCCAAAAAATCGCGCTGGTTACGGCACGGCCTGTGGCTATTGTTATGTTTGTGCTTTCCCCTGTGGTTTGGGTGCTGGATATTTTTATAAAGCAACTAATGCGCCTGTTTGGCGGAGACCAAGAGGATGGGCAGGCCCTAACAGAACAAGAAGTGATGACAATGCTGGATATGGGCCACAAAGAGGGGATTATCCCCGAAGAAGAAAGCCAGATGATAGACGCCGTGTTTGAATTTCGCAAGGCCCATGCCAGCGATATTATGACACCACGCACAGATATCACCGCAATACCCCATACAGCCAGCTATGCAGAGGTGATGGAGGTCTTTGAAAACGAGCGTTTCTCACGCCTGCCTGTATATCGAGAGGACTTAGACCATATCATTGGCATTGTTAATTTTAAAGACTTTTTGTTTGAGGCCAAGGATGACGAGGATTTTGACGTAGAGCAATACACCCGCGACCCGCTTTTTACCTACGAAACCCAGTCCACCCAAAGGCTGCTGGCCAAAATGCGCAAAGAAGGCGCGGCCCTGGCTGTTGTGCTGGATGAATACGGCGGCTGTGCGGGGCTTGTTACCATAGAGGACCTTGTAGAGCGCATTATGGGCGATATCTTTGACGAACACGACGAAATTGACGATGAGTTTACCAGCATAAAAGATGGTGAGGAATATATCGTGCAAGGCTCTGCCCGCATAGAGGATTTTAACAAATATTTTACAACCCTTCTGGAATCTGAGGATTATGACACCATAGCGGGCTATATTATGGGGCTCTTCGGATACATACCCAAGCAGGGCGAAGAAATTTCCCACGAAGGTATTACATTTGTCGTGGAAGAAGCAGAAAAAAACCGCATAGAAAACCTGATTGTAAAATTTAACACAAATATAGAAAACATACAGAAAACCAACCAAATTTAGGGGGAAAATATCATGTCAAAATTAGCTAAAGACATCATCGTAGAAGCAGCCGGAGGCCTATCTTTTGGCGATTACACCGCAAAAGACAAAATCAAAGTAAACGATTTTGAGCATATGGGCAATATCTACAGCCTGCGCAGCCACGACCTTGTAACGCGCCTGGAAAAAAACAGCGAAATGCTAATAGAAACCGTGCCCGGGGCTGCCATCCACAATTTTGTACTGGACGAAGCCGCCTGCTCTTTTGATGTTGTTAGTGGTGCTAATGTGCAAATCACCCTAAGCCTTGCGGCAGAGGCCGCATACCACTTGCGCGTCACCTCTGGCGAAGGCGGCGAAGTATCCGAAGAAATAACAGCAAACCGCAGCGGCAAGTTGTCCTTTAGCGTAGAACTAGCAGCAGAGCCGAAAAAAGTTATTCTTGAAAAACTATAAAAATTACAGGGCCATGCTAAAACAGCCGCAGCTAAAGAATGTAACCCTACCAATCGCCTTCTCCATCGTAGTTATGGCGATGTTTTGGCTCTTTTGGGTTTGGGTTTTGCACGGCGGAGGCTTCCATTTGCTGCTTTCGCCCTTTGTCATGCTATTGTTCTGCGGCATTATTTTGGCACTGGCCTTTTGGCAAAAAACCCCTTTGCAACAGCTGGGTATCACCAAAAATCTGCCCATCATAACCCTTATCCTATTCGGTGGCTACATTGTCCTTTTCATTATAAATGGTGACTTTTCGCTAATGGGGGTTTATTGGGCTCTCTTTTATCTGGTGCTGGTCGGCTTTGGCGAAGAATTTATGTTTAGGGGCTATGTGTTTTCCTCTTTGCATAATGAATGTAGCTTTACCAAGGCCGCTATCATTAGCGGTGTATTCTTCGCCCTGCCCCACTATTTTAGAGACACCATAGCAAGCGGCGCAATAGTATTTTCTCCAGGAAGCTTTGTGCTGTACATTGCCCTTGGTGCGGTACTGGCGTTTATACTAAAAAAGACAGGTAGCATCTGGATTGTTTCTATAATCCATGGCTATATGAACTATGCGCCTTTGGTGCTACTGCAAGAATGATAAATCGAGGTAGGACATGGAAATTCGATACATAACAGACAATAATCAGCTGGATGCCGCCATATTCATGCATCTTGCAAATCAAGTATGGCCCGGCAGCTACAATGCCGGGCATGTTGCAGATGCTCTTAAAAAGACTATCAACACCACCGCCTGGGATGGCGACAAACTGGTCGGTTGCGTGCGCGTGCTTTCAGACGGCTATTTCTTTGGCACAGTATCCGAAATCCTTGTGCTGCCGGACTATCAACGACAAGGCATTGGACGACAGCTGATGGATCTGGCTTTCGAAACCTCGCCCACATCCCTGTTTTTCGGTGCGCAGCCCAATGCCGCCGGGTTTTACGAGCGGCTTGGCTACGAAAAATCCATCCAGTCCTTTAGCAAAAAGAAGCCACGGAGGCAATAATGCCAAAACAAAAAACAATCTTCACCTGCAGCCAATGCGGCCACGAGGCAGGCCGTTGGCTGGGCCGCTGCCCCGGCTGCGGCACATACAACAGCTTCGAAGAAAGCATAGTAGATAAAAAACCTGCCACCCGTAGGGGCGGCTCTATGCCGCCCGCCTCCCAGCAGGCCACTCTAATAAACCAAACTCAATCCCTAGAAGAAGACAAATTCCCCACAAAAATCTCAGAACTGGACAGGGTGCTGTCCGGCGGCATTGTGCCGGGATCTCTAATACTTTTAGGCGGCGAGCCCGGCATTGGCAAATCCACAATTCTGCTGCAAATCTGCAAAAATCAAGACTTTCCCATCTTATATGTGTCCGGCGAAGAATCCCCCGGCCAAATAGCCCTACGCGCCAACAGGCTTGGCAAATTCGGCGACAACCTACATCTGCTGGCACAAACCAGCATAGAGGCCATAGAGGCCGAAATTACACGCATCTCCCCTGCCCTGCTTATCATAGATTCCATACAAACCATGGCGCATCCAGACCTAACATCCGCGCCAGGCTCTGTAACCCAAGTGCGCGAAACAGCGGCGTTTTTTATGCGCCTGGCCAAGGAGCGCGCCATGGCAACCATTATCGTAGGGCATGTCACAAAAGAAGGCAGCATCGCAGGCCCGCGCATCTTAGAGCATATGGTAGACTGCGTGCTGTATTTTGAGGGCGAGCGCAGCGGCGGCTTTCGCATTATCCGCGCTGTAAAAAACCGCTTTGGCGCAACCGGCGAGGTCGGCATCTTCGAAATGGCGTCACAGGGCCTTGCGGCCATCACCAACCCTTCCGAATACATGCTATCCGGCCGCCCAATAAATGCCCCCGGCAGCGTCATTACCTGCTCTATGGAGGGCAGCCGCCCCATTCTGGCAGAGGTGCAGGCACTAGTGGCGCGCACCAAAGCCCCAAACCCGCGGCGTGTGGTTTCCGGCATGGATTATAACCGTGTAAACATGCTGCTGGCCGTGCTGGAAAAACGCGCAGGGCTTAATCTTTCCGAATCCGATGCATACATAAATGTGGCAGGTGGCATGAGGCTAAACGAACCCGCCTGCGACCTAGCCGCCATAGCCGCCATAGCCGCCAGCTACAAAAATAGTGCGACAGAAGCCACAACCTTGATTTTTGGCGAAACCGGACTAGCCGGAGAGGTTCGCGCCGTAAACAACGCCCAACGCCGCATAGACGAAGGCGCGAAGCTAGGCTTTACATCAGCCGTAATCCCCCAAGCCAATTTAAAGGGGTTAAAGCGGCCCGATGGCATGAAGGTCTACGGTGCGGCCAATGTGAATGAACTGATTGACCTGATTTTTTCGTAAATACTTACATGCTTTTGATGAAGAATCGAGGTGTAGCATGAGGAAAAGACAATCTATATTGGTTTTGCTATTCTTGCTGGCGGCATTTACGGCTTGTGGCACAGAAGGCTTGGCAGAAGAGCACGAGCACAATGCGCCGCAATATTCAGATCCCATACCGGCAGTCGTTGCCATGCCAGAACCTCCCGCAGGGCCAGTAATTTCCCCTACCCCTTTGCCGGTTGAAATACCCCTGTCTATGCCCCCTCCTTATGCAGTAGCAGAACCATCTTACCCGCCTATGGGAGGCCCTATAATTGGCATCGCCGCAGGAAGGTGGGATAATTCTTTTGCTGTTATATATGATGGAAGCCTTTGGGCATGGGGTAACAATGATAGGGGGCAGCTTGGTTATGGATCAACTGCTTGGCGGAGCTATGTCCCTGTGATGATAATGGAAAATGTGGTTTCTGTTTCTGCCGGTGGTGCGCGGGCATATGCCATTACAGATGATGGTGGCCTGTGGGCCTGGGGCGGTTTAGCTCGATTTGGCAGAGAAGAGGTTCAAAGCCGCCCTGTGCGAATCATGGAAAATGTGATTTCTGTTTCCAGCTCTGCTACGTGGACATATGCCATTACAGATGATGGTGGTTTGTGGGTATTTGGAAACAATTATTGGGGGCAGCCGGAATCCGGCGAACCTGGCAGATACATACATTACCCCATACAAATTATGGAAAATGTTATAGCGGTTGAGGCCGGCACTATTTCCATGGCACTTCATGCAGATGGCAGCCTGTGGATTTGGGGCAATGTCTGGGACAACTCGTATTTTCACGAATATGCTACTTATCCCAACAGGATAATAAAAGAACCCCTGCACATCCTGGACGATATCATTGCTATTTCCACCCTAGACATCTATCAATTTGTAGAAAACCTGGCACTAACAGCCGATGGACATGTATGGATGTGGAATTGGAGCCAACCACCCGCTCTTATGGATATACCCGAAAGAATTGTAGCCATCGAAGTCGGGCGTCACATATCATGGGCAATTTCAGAACATGGCAATTTATGGACATGGGATATGGCAATTACAAGCCAATCAGCAATGGTTGACTTCCATTATGAATTTTGGAGCAACTATACGGAAACACATGGCATACAAGTTAGTTTCGAAGAATACGGGATGTCATTAACAGAAGATGAACGTCGGGCTTTTCGTGACTTTAGTTGGGAAGAAATGATTGGTCTGATGATAAAATCCCAAACCCCTCGGGTTGTAAAAGAAAATGTAAGCATCATATCATCCGGTCGCAGCCATACCCTGCTGGCAACAACAAATGGCGATTTATGGGCAATGGGCAGCAACGAATTTGGTCAGCTTGGCAACCAAACCACCGAGGGGATATTGCAACGGTATCGAGAGTTTATAAACATCACAGCAATGGAGCGAGATTCGACGCATCAATCTCAAGGAGGATTACAATGAAAATAATTATCCCTTTGCTATCGCTACTTTCAGTCGCGCTTTTGCAACTGCTGCCCTCGCATATGGTCTGGTCATTGAACATACACCAATGATTCAGTTCTCTTCCCGCATGGATGTTATTTTAGATGATGAACTGGATGATGACCACATAGAAACCCTTTTGCAAAGCATATTGGCCATGGACAATGTTCTTTCCGCCGAATTTATTCATCCGGATCAAGCCCTGCAAGAATTGACGGAAGTTTTGGGGGTTGCAGAAAACGATTCCAGCATCCTAATGTCTTTGGCCGGCGACCAAAACCCTTTGCGCCGCTCTATTAGGCTAGGGCTTGTAGATGCGCGACTGGCTGAAGAGACCGCGGCAGCCATCCGGCAGATGCAAGGGGTGTTTCGAGCCAATCCCATATGGGAACCGATGCAATAAGGAGGTCGAATGATGAGTGTTGGATGTTTAGGGAAAAATATGCAGTGGAGGAGTGTATTGCTGACCTCCGCAGGTTTTTTTGATTTCAAAGGAAGCCCACGTGCGCAAATTATAAACAAGTTTGCGGAGATGCTGGGGAAGCCGTTTAGCGAAGCAAGGGTGCTATTTATATCAACAGCGGCAACAGCTGGCTATCCCGAAATAGATGAAAGCGAGCATATACTAGCTTCTATAAATGAGCTGTTGATGCTGGGCGTGCTTCCCGAAAATATAGTCACCTATGATATTGATGGCTCGTTATCGTTGCAAGAAGCAATGGAATTTGATGTGACTTTCGTTATTGGCGGTGATCCGGAGTTGTTAGCAGGGCGTGTCCAAAAAACAGGTTTTAACAAAATAATATTGCAGATGGTGTATGCCGACAAGGTTTATGTAGGCATAAGTGCAGGCAGTATGCTTGCTATGACGGATTTTTATGCGCCTGTTGGCATCCAATGCAAGCCGGGCGATTTTACAGGGCTTGGGTTGATTGATGCTTTCTTTACCGTTCATTGCGAGCCAGGAACCGTGCCGCGCGATGACTTGCCACTCCCGCACATTCCATTGACAGATGAACAAGCAATCGCAGTCAGATGGGATGGATATGACGTGATATAGCTATACTGCACAACGATAAGGAGGCATTATGAAACCAAAAAGATTATCTTTGCTATTATTTTTGGTGATGATACTAGGTATCTCGGGCATCACAGTCTATATTTTCGCCACCGACCCCGCGCCCACCAACCGCTTTCGCCCCATTTCTGCCCACGAAAGTGCTATGGACCTGCTATTTCTGGCGCATGATGGCTTTGGGTTTGATGTTTATGCTGAAAGCGTAGGCATCTACTTGGCGCATTATCAGCAGGGTCAACGTGTTTTGCACGAGCGTGTTACAAGCATCGCCACCACCGAGGCCTTCCAATTTAGCGGAAGCCTCTTTTGGGGTATCACCATCCAAGACAACCAGCCCAGCGAGCTTAGAGCAACAGTCTCCATAAATGGCGCGCAAGGCCGTGGATATTTTGACCTTTCACAAATCGACCTGCCCCAGGGGGTTTTTCATGGTAGTTTCTTTGGCACAAACGACCCCATAGAGCGCGGCAGACAATATCCTTTGCGCATATGGCAGTCTAGCGGCAGCTTCTGGCATGGTGCGGACCTACAAGAAAAAATAGATGATAACGACGAAATTGTGATTTTGTATGTGCTTTTTGAATAGCAAGCTCAAGCTATCCAGATAAATGATGGGGGTGCATCAATGGTAAAAGTGAGAAAAGACTTCGTAAAAAACATGTTTAGCCTTAAAGGCAAAATCGCCGTCGTAACAGGTGCAAGCGGGGCTTTGGGAGGGGCTGTTGCCAAGGCATATGGGTATCAGGGTGCTAGGGTTATAGTAACCGCCCGAAACAAGGAAAAGTTGGACGCGCTGGTGCAAGAGCTGGTTTCCGAGGGCATTAATTGCGCCGCAATCGTCGGCGACCCTGCTGCGGAGGCCGATGCGAAGAAAATCATCGACTTTGCAGTAAGCACTTATGGCGAAATCAATATTCTGACAGTATGCCACGGAAGCAATACCCCGAAAAATATTGTAGAGCAAAGCCCGAAAGAATGGCAGGATATAGTTGATGCGAACCTAACAAGCGTCTACATTATATGCAAATATGCAGCCGAAAAAATGGTCCGGCAAGGCCGCGGCGGCAAGATTATCATTACATCCTCGGCCAGAAGCAAGATGGGCCTTGCGGGCTATACAGGCTATTGTGCCGCCAAAGCCGGATGCGACATAATGGCAAAGGCCATGGCCTGCGACCTAGCACCCCACGGCATAAATGTAAACACAATCAACCCCACCCTCTTTCGTTCCGACCTTACAGAATGGATGTTCGACCCAGAATCGGAGTTCTATAAAAATTTTCTTAGGCGAATCCCTATTGGCCGCCTTGGAGAAGTAGAGGATTTTGTAGGTCTTGCCACATTCCTAGCTTCACCTGCTTCGGACTTTCTTACAGGTGGAAATTATGATGCCACAGGTGGATATTGGGCGAATTAGGAATCACGAATAAAAGCGTTTCAAATACCTTTAATCGCAAGCAAAAACCCCTCTTCCGAGGGGTTTCATATTGAGTGGGAACAACAGGGATCGAACCTGTGACCCCATGCTTGTAAGGCATGTGCTCTCCCAGCTGAGCTATGCTCCCAATATGCGAGGGTGTTTACCACCCTCTTTTTTTAAAATAACGACCCAGACGGGACTCGAACTCGCGACCTCCAGCGTGACAGGCTGGCGTTCTAACCAACTGAACTACTGGGCCATATCTTGCCGACCATCAATAACCGACTTTGATAGTATACAACATGCCCCGCATTTTGTCAACTACTTTTTTCATTTTTTTGCGATTATTTTTTTGCGCACAGGATTGCCGAGGAAAATGGCGGCATTTGGATTGTTAGAGCTCCATTTTTTACTGCATAGGATTTGGTCTTGGCAGAAAAATCTCCATTTGATGTCATCAAAACCAGCTCCATACTGCCCTTTTGCGCCACTTCTGCCCGCCAAACGGGTATTTTCATCTCTTGGTCATGGTCAAGATTATTAAACACGCAAACCACACTCTCGTGGGCATCCCAGCGGCCATAGGCCAAGCCCCCCTGCTCTACCAGCAAGAACACTAAGGAGCCGCCCCGTAACGCAGAATGTGCCTTGTGGATTGCGATAATCCTTTTGTGGAAGCCCAGGAGAATCTTGTCCTCATTGCCCCAAGGATATGTCCTGCGGTTATCCGGGTCGGTCCAGCCGCAAAGCCCGGCCTCGTCGCCATAATACACCGTAGGGCAGCCCGGCCAGGTAAACTGCATTGTCACCGCAGCCAGCATTATGGCAGGTTGCAGGCCTGCATCCGCCGCCGCCGCGCCAATGGTATGCAGGCGGCCGGGGCGCATATTTGTGCGAGTTAAAAAACGGCTATGGTCGTGGTTAGAAAGCTGGTTCATGGCCGCATGAGCAGCGGGATACGGCATTTTTGCCATCCAATGTAGCATCGCCCCCTCTAGTGCTGCCGCATTGCCCAGCATATCCTTGTTAAAATTTTCGCTGTGCTTTTGCATTCCCGTAAAAAACCAAGAGACAGGCTCCATAAAGGCATCGTAGTTCATCACACTATCCCAGCCAGTGCCTTGCAGCCAGTCGGTCGGGTCGCCATAATGCTCTGCAATTATCACAGCCTCAGGGTTGGCTTTTTTTACCACATCACGAAAATCCGCCCAGAATTGCAAGTTAATTTCTTGACTTCTGCCCAAATCCGCCGCCACATCCAGCCGCCAGCCATCGGCATTAAATGGCGGCGATACCCATTTTGCTGCTACCTTCAAAATCTCGTCGTACAAGGCCCGGCTGCCCTCAAAATTCAGCTTGGGGTGATTATCATGCCCCCACCACGCGTCATAATGCCTGTTTTTGGGCCATCTCCCACCCTCATGCCAAATAAAATAGTCCACATAGGGGCTGTTTTTGTCATTATACGCGCCCACTTCATAGCCATTGCCGCCGTAAAACCCTTCAGTATCCAGCTATTTGTGAAACGCGCCGCAATGGTTAAAAACCCCATCCAAAATCACCTTTATGCCATGGGCATGGGCCATTTGTATCAACTTTACCATCAGTTCATTGCTGGCTTCCAAATTTTGTTTGTCGGTGGTGCGCTGCATATACATTGTTGCATAGCGATTGTCCAGCCCGTCAAAACTAAGGGGCTGGCCGCCGTCATTAACAATCACGCCAAAATGCGGGTCAATATAGTCATAATCCTGAATATCGTACTTGTGGGTAGATGGCGACACAAACAATGGGTTAAAATAAATGGCCTCTATACCCAAATCCGCCAAATATTCCATTTTTTGCATAACACCGGCCAAATCTCCGCCATAAAAATTGCAAATATCCATGTTTTGCAGAGGCGCGTTCCAGTCGCTAACCTTCTTGGCCAGCATCCCCATGTAAAGATATTCAAAATTTTCAACATCATTGCTCTCGTCGCCATTGTAAAATCTATCCACGAAAATCTGATACATCACAGCATTTTTGGCCCAATCTGGCGTTTTAAAACCCGGCACAATGCCAAAGCAATAGTTTGTGTCAACGTCCGCCGCCAGGCCGCGCTTGCAATAATAATACCGCTGACCGCCAGCTTCTATAGTAAAATAATATTTTATGGCATCGGTTATCACCAACTTAATGCTGTAATAGTCAAATACCTCATCCGACTTGCGCTTCTCCATTGCAATGCCCAGGCGCAGTTCATGAAGAAAGACGGCATCCGCCTCGTCCCGCCCGGCGCGCAGGGTTATCTCTATTATATCGCCCACAGCGGGCTCTGGGTTGCTAACAAAATTCGCCGTCTCGTCGCTAAAAACCGCCTCTGGTACAAATTTTCTGCCTTTTTCCATAAAAAACGCGCCTCCAAATCTGCTGATGACACGATTATAACACACATCGTGGCAAACATCAATAACTTGGAGGCGCAATTGTATATTTTATAACAATATACAAATCAAACTACCACGCCCATCATTAATAATCTTCTGCAGGGTCTCCTGCAACTTCAACTGCGCGTCCTCTGGCATGCGATACAGCTTGTTTTGCAACCCATCCTTCACCATGCTGTTCATAGACTTGCCCAGCATGTTAAGCTCCCAAATCTTATCCGGGTTCTCCTGCATCTCGCGGTTAAAGTAGTCCACCAAATCCTGACTCTCCTTCTCGCTGCCAACAATGGGGGAAATTTCTGTTTCTATATTGGCCTTTATAATATGCAAGCTAGGCGCAGAAGCCTTAATTTTAACCCCATAGCGGCTGCCGTGGCGAACGATTTGCGGCGGAGCCAGCTCCATTTCCTCAGTAGACGGCGTAACAATTCCATAGCCTTTAAAGCGCACCTCGTCCAGGGCCACGCGGATTTTGTCGTACTCCTTTTTGGCGGCAGCCAGCACTTTTATGGTCGAAATCAGCTTGTACTCGCTGTTTATTTCCATGCCGGTGGTTTCGCTAAGGACTTTATAGAACAGGGCGGCATCTACGGCCACTTCAATTTCTGTAGCACCTTCGCCCGGATGTACGCGCTCCACAAAGGCTTTTTTTATGTATTCGTTGTCTTCCAGCCCGGCCACATTGGCTTTAACCTGGCGGATTTTCGAGATATCCCGCGACATGGTTTTAACGCTTTGAATTATGGACTGCTTAACCCAATGGTCTATCGGCAGCGGCTCTATCCACTTTGGCAGGTTTATGCGCAGCTCCCGCACAGGAAATTCAAAGAGGATTTTCTCCATAATTTCGGTTATGTCCTCGCTTTTCAGCTGGGCGCAGTTTAGTGTCATCACAGGTATGCCATGGCGGTCAGTCAGATCTTTGCGCAAATCTTCGGTCTCTGGCGCGTAGGGTCGAGTAGAATTTAATATCATGATATAAGGCTTGCCCAGGGCTGTCAGCTCTTCTACCACGCGGCTTTCGGCCTCTTCGTAGCTTTCGCGCTCAATGTCTGTGATGCTGCCGTCAGTTGTGATTACAATACCAATGGTAGAATGATCGTTAATTACTTTTTGTGTACCAATCTCTGCCGCCTGCGCAAAGGGGATTTTGTTTTCATACCACGGCGTGTTAACCATGCGCGGGTTTTCGCCATCCATATGCCCATTTGCGCCGGGCACAAGATAACCCACGCAGTCAATCAGCCGCACCTTAAAGTTAATAACATCATCCAGGCTTATCTCCACGGCCTCATTGGGTATAAACTTGGGCTCTGTGGTCATAATAGCCCGTCCCGCCGCCGATTGCGGCAACTCGTCCCGCGCCCGCTCTTTGTTATACACATTTTCAATATTGGGTATCACCAAAAGGTCCATAAAACGCTTGATGAAGGTGGATTTGCCCGTGCGCACAGGCCCCACCACGCCCAGATAGATGTCGCCCCCACACCGCTGCGCAATATCTTTGTAGATATCAAAGTTTTCCATGTTTTTCCTCCTCATGTCTTTATAACACTTGTACATTCTTGTTATAGTCAATTTATGCCATAGACATTTGGATTATTCCACATACTCTGCATGCCATCGTTAAGCAGGAAGAGGTCAATGGCGGCAGATTTCAAAATTCCTCTTGACAAATGAATTATACAATGATATAGTATTGTATACATAACTGCACAAGGGGCTTTTAATGGACATTTTAGAAAAACTTACAATTCTATCGGATGCCGCAAAGTATGATGTGGCCTGCACATCCAGCGGCACAGATCGCGCAGGCGAGGCAGGCTCTATTGGCAATGCCATAAAGGGCGGTATTTGCCATAGTTTTTCCGCTGATGGCAGGTGCATTGCCCTGTTAAAAGTACTTTTGAGCAATGCATGCGTATACGATTGCAATTATTGTGTTAACAGAAGGTCAAACGATGGCCCGCGGGCAACCTTTGAGCCCCGCGAGCTGGCGGAACTTATGATACAGTTTTACAGAAGAAATTACATCGAAGGCCTCTTCCTTAGCTCTGCCGTTGTACGAAGCCCGGATTATACCTGCGAGCAAATGATTGAGGTTTTATCGCTTATCCGCAACGAATACCGCTTTCGCGGCTATATCCATGTAAAGGCCATACCGGGGGCAGATGACAGGCTTCTAAGGGCCCTAGGGCTTCTGGCCGACCGCATGAGTATAAACTTGGAGCTGCCTTCCCACGATAGCCTAAAATTGCTGGCACCCGACAAAAGCCGCGAAAGCATTTTGCTGCCCATGGCAAAAATTAAAACCGGCATACAGGAAAACCAGACAGATATCGTAAAATACAAGCATGCGCCCAGATTTGTGCCGGCGGGCCAAAGCACGCAGATGATTGTGGGAGCAACGCCGGAAACCGACTATCATATTATCAACCTTTCAGCCGCATTGTATAAAAAATACGAGCTAAAGAGGGTTTTTTATTCTGCATATATGCCTGTTTTAGAAGGCAGCAACCTGCCTGCCCTTGACACCAAGCCGCAGCTTCTGCGGGAACACAGGCTATATCAAGCGGATTGGCTATTGAGATTCTATAAATTTGACGCCACAGAGATTTTGGACGAAAAGAACCCAGATCTTAACCCGCTGGTTGACCCAAAATGCAACTGGGCGTTAAACAACTACGATTCCTTTCCGGTGGAGGTCAACACCGCACCTTACGAGATTTTGCTCCGCATACCCGGGGTAGGCGTGCAAAGCGCGCAAAGAATAGTGAGAGCGCGGCGTATGTCTATGCTGGATTTTCTGGACTTAAAGAAAATAGGTGTCGTATTAAAGAGAGCCCAGTATTTTATCACCTGCCGCGGCAAAACCTCTATGGGCATCCCCAGCAGCCCGGAGGCTGTTTTGCATGGGCTTCTTTCTAAAGAAAGCTGGAAGCTGGCCCAACCCATGGAGCAGCTCTCGCTATTTGATAATCACAGCACAAGAGAGGATTTGATACAATGCCTTACAGGACAGATATAGCGTATGTGTACGATGGTTCCTTCGCGGGGCTTTTGTGCTGTGTGTACGAAAGCTACTATAAAAAAGAGCTGCCCTTTGCCATTTTTGATTACGACAAAGAGCAGGACACGCTATTTTCTGTGAAAGAAATTGTAACAGATGATGTTGCCGCGAAAAAAGTGGAAGATTCTATTGGCGGCAAAATTTCGCAGGAGACTTTAAGGCTCGTGCAGCTTTGCTATCTTTCCTATATAGAAAACCGCGAGCTGGCCATCCTTGAATTTCTGCGCATGGGCTACAAAATCGGCCCGTCTGTAATAGATATGCTATCCCATGAAACCGTTAGAACGGTAACAAAGGCCGCCCAAAATGTAGGGTGCGAAAGCCATAAATATAAAGGGTTTTTGCGATTTTCCGAATTTGATGGTGCTTTGGCAGCAATTATTGAGCCGAAAAATTTTGTATTACCCGTGATAGCACCCCATTTTTGCAATAGATTCCCAAGCGAGCAATTTATGATTTATGATAAAACCCACAAGCATGCATTTCTTTATCAAAACGGGGAAAAAAGCCTGATTCCGCTGGAGCATCTGGAGCTTCCGCAAGCCGGGGCTGACGAAGAAAAATACAGATTGCTATGGAAGCAATTTTACAATACAATAGCGATAGAAGGCAGGAACAACCCAAAATTACGAATGGGCCATATGCCAAAACGCTATTGGGCGCAGATGACGGAGTTTATGGAATGACTGTACATGCCTATTGTTCACCCGCATGCGCTTTTATTATTTCTATCACCTCATTAATATCAATAGGTTTGCCCACATGGCCGTTCATACCAGCTTCCATGCATCGCTCTATGTCCTCGCGGAATACATTTGCCGTCATGGCAATAATAGGGATATCCTTGGCCCTTGGCGCATCATGGGCGCGTATGCGTCGCGTGGCCTCGTAGCCATCCATTTCCGGCATTTGCAGGTCCATAAATATTAGGTCGTATTTGTCCGGCGACTGGTTAAACATGCGCACAGCCTCTACACCATTTTCGGCAGTATCTATGTTTATTTCAGTTGGTTCTAGCAGAATCATCACAACCTCGCGGTTGGTGGCCATGTCTTCAACAAGCAGCAGGTTTTTGCCCTGGAAGCTAATTTCTATGTCATCTTCATCCTGACTACTGTAAGCATCGCTCGACTGTCTACGCGCAGCCTCTTCCATCAGCTGGTTTATAGCCTCTATAGTAACAGACGAAAACAGCGGCTTGGACATAAATTTATCAACCCCCGCTACCCTTGCACCCTCCTCCATATAGCTCCAGTCAAATGAAGATATCATCATCACCATGGCTTTATAGTGCTGTAAATTCAATGCTCTAAGCTCTATAGCCAGATGGGTTGCAGACATATCCGGCAATTTCCAGTTAATAAAACAAATGTCATGTGGCGGGCTTTTTTTGGCCAGCTCTATCGCATCCGCAGCACTAGCGGCGGCATCAAAATGCGCACCAAATCGTTTCGCCAGGCCTTTAATATGCCCCAAAACCCTATCATCGCTATCCACAGCAAGTATGCGCAGGTCTTTCCAGTTTATCTGGGCCACACGCTCTTCTAGCATCTTAACATCGCCCTTCTTTAAGCGCACAAAGAAACCAAAGGTAGAGCCTTTTCCAAGCTCGGATTCAACCCAAATATCTCCGCCCATCATATCAACAATATCCCTGGAAATAGAAAGGCCAAGGCCTGTACCCCCAAATCTGCGGGCGGTGTCGGTTTCCACCTGATGGAAAGCCGTAAAGAGCTTCGCCTGCTGTTCTTTAGAAATGCCAATTCCGGAGTCTGTCACTTCTAATTGAAGTACGCAAAAATCACCCTCTGCATCACTTTCATCCGCAAGAAGGCGGGCGTTTAGGCTGATAAAGCCCTCATCCGGCGTAAATTTCACAGCATTGCCCAAAAGATTGGTGATAATCTGTGCCAATCGCTGGCCGTCCCCCATCAATGCCAGCGGGATGTTCTCGTCTATGCTAAGCGTAAATCTTTGCTTTTTTTCATCCAAACTAAAGGCTATTACATTAACCACGCGCTGAAGCATCTTTTCGAAATTAAACTCTTCAATTGCAAGCTCGTATTTCCCGGATTCTATTTTTGATACATCCAGCACATCGTTTATAATGCCCAATAAATGCGTTGATGCATCTTCTATCTTGCCAAAAGTATAATGCGCACGTTTTATATCATTAGAAGACTTGCCTATGGTGGTCATGCCTATTATCGCGTTCATCGGTGTTCTTATTTCATGAGACATATTGGCCAAAAACGCGCCCTTTGCAAGAGCTGCCAAGTTGGCAGCGTTTGTTGCCTCTGTTAGAGACGCAAGCGTTTTTGTGTACGACTTGCAGAATATATAAGCAACCGAGCTTAGGGCTACTGCAACAGCGAAGTTGACGTAGTTTTGTGCCAGCGCAAAGCTGGCACCAAGCAAATTACGACCCATCACAAAAAGGAAAAACCCCTGCACTACACCAATTGCTGCAATGTAAACCGCAAGACCCTTGGGTTTCATATAGGTAAGCGAAATTAATGCGCCACCAAGGGTGTATGTAAAAATCAAAAAATCGCCATTAAAATACACGGCACCAAAAGTAAATGTGGAAACCATCATAAAGGGAGATAGGAAAGCTAATTTGTCGCTCTTTATAGGACTTATTTCCAAAGCAATAAATCCAATTATCATGACAAGGCTTATCATTGTTCTTACAAGCAAATGGTCAAGAAAAAATGTTCCAAAATATATTGAGGACATCGCAATATAAATAAGCAAAACCACCAAAATACGCGGTGCGCTGGCATTCTTTTCCGAACCAAGGAAAATGTATTTTTGAATAAAAGATATCATGACTGCACTCATCCCTTTACATTTTCGTCCTTTACTGTCTATAATACCACATAAACATTATCTTGTACAGAGGTATTTTTTGATGTCCTTAATAAATCAAAACAACCCAGGGCAAAATCCCCGGGTTGTTTTATAAAGAGAGAGGCAGCTTTTGTATGTTTGCCATTTAGCTTAATCTAGATGGCATTGTGCGTGAAGGAAACAATGTTGCAGATCGGGATCTCTGTTACAGAACCCAAGAAGGCAGATGCATCAAAGCCACCGCAGGAGCGTCTGCAGCTGCCCCAGCCAGATCCCCAGCCCCAGCCAAAGCCGCCGCCCCAGCCCCAACTGTTATCAAAGCCAAAGCCTGTGCCAAAATTACCTGTGCATGTGCTGCCTACCGGACAAGCAGGGGCTGCGCCAATGCGGGTGATAAGTCTTACAACTCTTTCGTCTACACAGGCCAATACGCCAGTAAAGCCCGCGCCAGAGATGCCACCCGATGTGGTGAAGATTGTGACTGTTTTGCCGACAAAGCGAGCCATGTCGAACATCAGTTCAGGTCTCATCATAATGTTTTTTCCTCCTTTCTAGGAAGCGCGCAGAGCAAATGCGCTTCCCTTTGTCTCATAGTATGTGAGAGGCGGGCAGAGTGTTACAAGCTTACCTCTTGCGGTTTATTAGGAAATATCGTATAATATATTATACGATTAATAGTCACGGAAGGAGACTGATATTATGAAAGTTCTAGCCATTAATGGAAGCCCGCGTCACGGCGGCAACACAAATGACATGCTGTGCGAGGTGCTGGATGTTTGCGCCAAGGCAGGCTTTGAAACCGAGCTTTTTCAGGCGGGCGGGCGCGAGGTGCGCGGTTGTCGGCATTGCAACGCCTGTGGCGAGCTAAAAAAATGCGTGATTGGAGACTGGATTAACGACGTATACGACAAGATGAAGGCCGCGGATGCCATTATCCTTGGTTCGCCTACATATTTTTTCGACTTAACACCGGAAATAAAGGCCATTATTGACCGCTGCGGTTTTGTTTGCAGGCGTGATGGCTTTAGCTTTAGCCGCAAAATTGGCGCGGCGGTTTCGGCTGTGCGCCGCGCTGGCGGCGTAACCACGCTGGATTCTATACAGCATTTCTTCTTGATAAACGATATGATAGTGCCCGGCAGCACCTACCTAAACATGAGCCTATCCATGGCCGAGGGGGATTTTGAGAAGGATAAAGAGGGTATAAGAACCATGCAGCGTCTGGGCGAAAACATAGTCTGGCTGCTGCAAAAAACCAAATCGTAGGGAATCGATTTATCCATTCCGAAAATATGGAGGGTTGATATGTCAAGCAAATTCGCACATCGCAGCGGAGCAAAAACAGTCAAAGTAGCTAACAGCGCGGGCAAAGAGGTCATAGTAAAGCAGCTGCGCCACAAATTCCTCTTCGGCTGCTCCGAATTTACCGTACTGCCATTTGTTGCAGGCGAAATGGAAGAGCAGGAGGCCAAGCAGGCACAAAAGCGCTATGATCACCTAACAGGGCTCTTTAATTCCGTCACCCTACCCTTCTATTGGGGCAGCTACGAAAAACAGCAAGGCAAACCCGATGCTGCGCGCATGACGGCAGCTGCAAAGTATCTACGAGACAAAGGAATCGCGCTAAAGGGCCACCCTCTTTGCTGGCACACGGTTTGTGCGGACTGGCTTTTGGATATGACCAATGACGAAATATACGATACGCAAATTGCCCGTATACAACGGGATGTGGCCGCCTTCGCGGGGTTGATAGACACCTGGGATGTAATCAACGAAGCTGTGATAATGCCGATTTTTGACCGCTACGACAATGGCATAACCCGCATTTGCAAAGAGCGCGGGCGCATTAGCCTTATTAAAGACCTGTTTGCAACGGCAAGAGCCGCAAATCCGGCGGCCACGCTGCTTATAAACGACTTTCATATGTCCACATCATATGACATTTTAATCGAAGGATTGCTGGAGGCCGGTGTTCCCATTGATGCCATTGGCCTGCAATCCCATATGCATCAGGGTTGCTGGAGCATAGAGAAGCTGGAAGAAATCCTGCAACGCTTCTCGCGCTTTGGTCTGCCCTTGCATTTTACCGAAGTTACGCTGGTTTCCGGCGATATCATGCCGCCGCATATAGTTGACCTAAACGACTTTGCGCCCGACGACTGGCCATCCCATGCCGAGGGCGAGGCGCGCCAGGCCGCAGAGGCCGCGGCCTTTTATGATGCCCTCTTTGCCCACCCGCTGGTAGAGGCCATTACATGGTGGAATTTCCACGATGGTTTGTGGCTAAACGCGCCATCGGGCATCCTGGATCGCAATAGCGAACCCAAGCCGGTGTATAATGCCCTGCACAAGCGCATTAAGGGGGATTGGTGGACTGCCGAACACAGGCTTGTCACCAATGACAATGGAGAGGTGATTGTAACAGGCATTAAAGGGGATTATGTCGCTATTTGTGATGGACAGGAGACTGCTTTTGTGATAGAATAATCCAAAGAACATTCCAAAACGGAGGAGATAAAAATGATTTACAACGAATACGGCACAACCGGCAAAAAGGTGTCTGCAATAGGCTTTGGCGGCATGCGCTTTTTGCCGGAAGAATACCAAAAAGACAAAAAAATAGCCGCGCAGCTTGTACACGCGGCCTTCGAAAGAGGCATTACATATTTTGACACGGCACCCGGATATTGCCAAGATGCCAGCGAAGAAATCTTTGGCGAGGCCTTTAAAACCATGAAATACGGCGACTTCTACGTCTCCACAAAATGCGGCCTGTGGAACGCCACAGATGCCGACGGCGCGCGCAGAATGGTAGAGCAGTCCCTGCGCAGGCTAAACATCCCCAAAATCACCTTCTACAACATGTGGTGCATAAAAAATCTGGACGAATACCACCGCATGACCGCAAAAGGCGGTATATACGATGGCATACTAAAGGCCCAGCAGGAGGGGCTGATAGAGCATATTTGCTTTACCACCCACGCAGATGGCCCGGAAACAGCCGAAATGATAAATGCCGGGCTGGTAGAGGGCGTGACCCTGGGCTACAATGCCACAAACTTCGCCTATCGCCGCGCAGGCATTGAGGCTTGCCATAAGGCCAACAAGGGCGTGGTTGTGATGAACCCCCTTGGCGGCGGCGCGATTCCGCAAAACCCGGACCGCTTTGGCTTTTTGGCAGAAGGTAGTGACGATAGTATTGCCGTGGCCGCCATGAAATTCCTTGTGGCACACAAAGAAATCACCGTGACCCTACCCGGCTTTTCCACGGTAGCCGAGCTGGACGATGCGGTGCTGGCCACCAAAAACCTGCCCACAATTAACGATGCCTATCTTGAAAGCTTGGCGAAGAAACTGGGCGAAGAGCTAAACACCCTGTGTACAGGCTGCGCCTACTGCGACGAATGCCCCCACGACATACCCGTGCCCAAGCTACTGGAATCCTACAATGCGGCATTAATGGTGCAACCCCTGGATATCACAAAAGTGGACGCAAGACTAAGAGATCATTGGGGATTGACAGCGGCGGCGGCAGTAGGCTGTGTGGCATGCGGCATATGCGAGAAGCTGTGTACGCAAAAGCTGCCGATAGTGGATAGACTAAAAGAAATTGCCGCGCAAGCGTAGATTGTAACGATATTTATCGCAGGGGACACATTAATGCGCTCCGTAGATCTAAGGCCAAAGGCTTTTTAACCACGGAAAACGGGAGTGGCTAATTGCGTCGATAAAGAATTTGTGTTGCTGGATTGCTTCGGGCTTTATGGCTCGTGGCTTTTGTAGTGTCATTGCCCTCGCAATGACGTCACTTGAAAGAACGTCATTGCGAGGGCAATGATAAATGCATAGACGGGGATATAAAG